>JAEEGI010004101.1_pt1 | contig 34336 bp, 27 predicted proteins | sample 8958751 | NCBI WGS metagenome assembly JAEEGI01 (sample SAMN16246545, study PRJNA631951) | gut metagenome | biome: gut microbiome; feature: rumen; material: KS-attached | host: Bos | place: Iran: Karaj | collected 2018-10
TTCGACCTCATGCAGCAGAAGCACATCCACAACCTGGTGGACTACGTTACCGGTGTGGAAACCGGCTTGGACTCCAACGCTCGCAAGAACCGTGGTGGCCACGTGATGGAAGACCTGGTGGAAGGCTATCTTGTCAAGGCCGGCTTGGTCAAGGACAAAACTTACTTCAAGGAGATGTACATCCACGAGATTGAACAGAAATGGGGCATCGACCTGTCCTGCATCTCCAATGAGGGAGGCACCGAAAAGCGCTTCGATTTCGTCATCAAGCGCCCCAATATGATATACGGCATAGAAACCAACTTCTACGCCAGTGGTGGCTCCAAACTGAATGAAACTGCCCGCAGTTACAAGACCATCGCACTGGAGACCAAGAACCATCCCAAGTTTAAATTCGTGTGGATTACCGATGGCCACGGCTGGGGGTCTGCCAGGAACAATCTAAAAGAGACCTTCGACGTTCTGGAAAACATGTACAATATCATGGACCTCGATGAAGGCGTGGTCGAAAAGAAACTGGTATAGTATCGATGCCCACGGCCTACTACAAATCACAAGATAAAAACTTCACGCTCCTTCAGGGAGATTGTGTCGAACTTCTGAACTCATTCGATTTCAAGTTCGATATGATTTTTGCCGATCCACCGTATCATTTATCGAACGGTGGTATAAGCATACAGAGCGGTGTACCTGTATCAGTGAATAAAGGCAAGTGGGATAAGTCTCAGGGCTTTGAGGAGGACTACAAGTTTGACAAAACGTGGCTGGCCGCTTGCCGGGAGCATCTGAAATCCGATGGCACCATCTGGGTCAGTGGAACGTATCATAACATCTTCTCCGTGGCTCGCTGTCTTTCAGAGCTGGACTTCAAGATACTGAACTGCATCACATGGGTGAAGACCAATCCTCCGCCCAATCTTTCCTGCCGATACTTCACCTATTCAGCGGAATATATCCTGTGGGCTCGAAAGGAGCAGAAAGTGGCTCATTACTACAACTATGAGCTGATGAAGGAGATCAACGGCGGTACTCAGATGCGTGATGTATGGACGTTGCCGGCTATTGCACCGTGGGAGAAATCTTGCGGCAAGCATCCCACCCAGAAACCGTTGTGCGTCCTCTCAAGAATCATTCAGGCTTCTACGAAACCAGGTGCCTGGATACTTGACCCTTTCACCGGAAGCAGTACCACCGGTATTGCGGCAAACCTGCTGGGGCGCCGTTTCCTCGGCATCGACCAGGAAGAAAAATTCCTCGAGATGAGCAAAGCCCGCCGCGAGGAACTAAACAGTATCAATCGTAGAGGAGAGATTCTGGAGAAGTTGGAGAAACAAGCCAAACTCTTCCAGGATAGCGACATTCGTGTTCTCTGTGAGCCGGAGGCGTTCTATGGGCCGGGACTTCCGTTTTAATACTCCCGGTGTCTTATCACGAGGTTGAGAACGTTCTTAAAGTCCCTTTTCCCTAAAACACACTCTTTAGTCCATTTAAGCGCCAGCTCAAACTGGTGCGCTCCAGGATTCTGCTTTTCACAGAGACAAAACAACTCAAGTATTATCGCCATCCCTCCAATCGAAATTGTACCTGGAACAACAATATGTCCGTATTTCCTTTCTACTGTTTTGAGAGTTTTCGGCGAGTATGACTTTCGTGATTCAGGAGTTGGGAACGGGGAACATTTTTTATAAAAACTCTGATAGTATTTTAGAAGTCTTGCAATGTCATCTCTATAATGCTGCGCCTTAAGAAGAAGATCAACGACCCATTCGTCATGAGGAAGAAGAAAAGGCTTAGCGTTACGTTTCGGTTGAAGGATCTTTACCCGAAAGTCAAGATCGGGACGAGCGCCTCTATCCCCTTGAAAAATCCCGATTACAGTCCCATCTGACGCTACAAAAGTACGGATGGCTGGCTGTTTGGGAGACCTCTGCCATAGGACGCCTTTAGTAAAGTAGTTTTTGTTGTAAGTCATAGTTATTTTGCTTATTCCCAAACTTTCATTAAACCATTGTAGTTCATTTCTCTACCACTCTGGTTCCAATAAGTCATATCTTGTTCAATAAAGAGCCACTTAATCGTGTAAAGAAGCAAATCAAGAGGGAGTCCAGTTGTGAAACGACAGGAGTTTATGACATCTTCATTCGGTTCCTCACAGTTATAGACATGAGTGATTAATTCTTTTAGTTTGTACCCATCCTCTGGGTTTTCCGCAACTTTTGCATTTACGTCGTTCCATATCTCTGGATGGCTTGGACGATTTCCTGTGCTGATCACATTGCCATATTTCCCATACCTGAACTGATAATCCTCTACACGCACCTCAAAATCCATCCCTTTGTTTTTGTATGCGGGACGATGCAGGTAAATTCTTTTGCCATCTTTTCCGGTTTCCACATAGTAATCGTAGTAATTCCACTCCTTAGAAGTGCCGTGTTTTTCCTCAAGAAAAAGCATTATCAGTTGTTTGTGATAATCCTCGCGAGAGTTCGCATTAATGGAGACGGTTATTATAGTTTCCATAAAACGGTGTTATTAGAATAAATCTTTAATGTGCACCTTCAAAGCCCTTGCAATTCTCTCAATATTGCAGAGCGTTAAATTCTTTTCAGCTCTCTCAATCATTCCAATGTAGGTGCGATGCACACCAGCAAGATCTGCAAGTTGTTCTTGAGAAAGATTTCGCTCTTTCCTTAACTCCTGAACTTTTTGCCCAAAAGCAAGGAGAATGGGTTCTTTTTTCATTAAGATTTTGCGTAAAAAACAAAGATAGAGATGCTAACAAAAGTCATCAACATACTATAGTTAGCATGATGTTTAATGTATCCTATTCGTTCCGTCTCTAAAGTGGAACGAGGCAGATTATTGCCCTTCTTTTGGGGCTGCAGGTGCCAATATCCTGACTTGGCTGAAATCAACGAAAAAATGAGTCTCCAGAAGCAATCGTTAAGCTGACTGGAACGTGATAACGTCTCCAAAAGTCTTCTCAGAAAACACTTGGAGACATTATCGGAGGGCGGTCAGAATGACGGCCGTTAAGATTTATTCCTTGAATCGGGAATGACTCGATAGAGACCCCGAGCAAAAGCCAACTAAAGAGAGGCCCAATAAAGGAACAATAGAAGTGTGTCGTGTATTTGAGCGCTCATAATATTATCCGCTAGGTTTACTGTCGCTTTTTGGTGGCCGACCATCTTATCTCGAGCGTCCTTAACATTCTTTCTCGCCAGAGTTACATCTTTTTCTATTGTATTCGGAGCATAGTACACTGCTCCATTGGGGAGAGCACCTTTTGACTCAAGGTATCGTAAATAAGATCCTAGGCCCGGAGTTTGAACTGTTCCACCGGCAAAAGCTCCTCTGAAATTGTTATAATTAACGATATCAGTAACCAAGTCCGAACCGTATTTCAGACGGTAGAACAGACTCGCAAATGCTTCAATTGAGCCGAGCATGTCTTTGCGGAACTTGTCCTTAACCCAACTTGTCATGGTGTTTGAATGGGTCAAGTCCGGAAGCCAGCCAAGAAAAATAGAGTTAGCATTCAAGGAACTTTGCCCATCTTTCATGATAAAGAATAAATTATCCACCGAGTTGGCTAAAGTTGGATACTTCTGGGTTTCAGATACTTGAGTGAGAATGAATTGTTTGATGGAATTCCAATCAACATTGGGGGTGATGGGGACCGATGCTTGATTGGATGTCCGCGTAGGAGTATTGGAGATGGTGTTATTGTAGGATTGCCCTTTCTTTGTGATAAGGGGCATTTTCTTGCTCAATAGTTTGACGTAAATAATCTTTCCAGAAGGAGAGGGGGATAACAAGAAAGACTGGTTGTTCTTCTGCAGCCATCTCCGAAGGGGACCGTATCCAATCTGAATCCCTTGATTATTGATATGCTTGAGCAAATCTGAAAAAGGAGATGATTGTTGGGGAGAATTGTCTAAATACTTGATAGTGGCCTTAATCGCTCTTTCAACACTATTGTCATTGGTGGCGTCGGTATAATATGCCCTAAGAGTCTTAAATGGGTAGATATTCGTGTAGCCATCCTTGTGGGCTTGATGAAAGAGTTGATCAAATGTCCATTGAGGATTATTGGCTATTAGTTGCATTACATATTTTTGCCCTGGAACAAAATTGTCCCCCTTATACCAGCGTAACATAACGTACCCGTTCTTAGTCGGACATAGACGCCAGTGTTTGTACGTGGGATCAAATTTAATCTTTCTCCTACCTGTTTGCTTTGCCCTTCGCTCCCATTCCAGCTGTAGATTATCATTACTCATTGCATTTTTGGGGTCCCAGGCATTGTTATCATAAAGGATTCGTATGATTTCCGAGTCAAGATCATTTAAATACTCCCATTTGACGGCAATCTTCTGAAGTCCGCTGGCATCCTGGAATAACTCAAATTCGTTGTTGCACTTAACGAACTGCTCGAGGTCATCTCTCAACACAGCATCTTGGATGTTCTTCCCAAGAAGAATTTTGAAGTCGTTAAAAGAAATAGGAATACCTTCCCTTTTTAAAATGGATTTGACTTTTCCCTTATTGAGGATAAGGGGCATACCCGCGGCCCCGTTTACTTTAACAATTCCGGTGTCTAGGATTGTATAACCCAAAATAGTGGCAAGCAGTTCTCTCATCTTGCGACTCTTAATTCCGGATAGTTTTATCATGACATCTTCCATCCCCGGCACGATGAAATCCGCTTTAAACTGTTGGACCATCTGTGCAAGGCTGGGGCAAACGGAGATGTTAGAGATGGTGGCACCATTTAGGAATAGTGCTTCCAACTCGTCGTGGGCCATTTTGAGCTTATTATCAACAGATTGTCTTTTGACATTAAGAAGGCTTGCAATATCGCCCCGGTCATTCTGGGTAGAATGTTCGTCAAAAAAACACTCTAAAACCTGACAGTACCTGTCGGTGGCTAGGATGTGGCCCCCGTACATGCGTGCATATTTCTTCTTGGCAGAGATATAGTCTTTAAGAAAAGCGCGCAGCCCATTCTCCAATGTCAACTGGGGAGGGATACTGAGAGGAAGAGAGACCACGGTGTTCATGGTCTTGTAAATTGCACAAATGGTTGGGGCCATTGAAAGAATGCCCTGCTGAAACTCTAGGAAGGCTTTCGTATTCGGGGCGTTCTCAAACAGATCCTCAAGGGTTTTTATGCCGGGATATTTATTCCGGATCGTTTGGCTCAGACTCGCTCGTGGAAGAAGGGTAAGCCCTCCGTTCTTGTATTCCTGATAGATGGTTTCAATTGTGATGTCGACGGGGATGCCGGCAGAGATGAGGTCCTGTTTGGTAAATGCCATAGTCCGAGGAGATTTTTTGTTTTTGTCCTTCCAAAAATACAAAAAACAATCAGAAGCAGCAAGGGCCTTTGAGAAAGGCTGATTGCCGCTCCGATAGAGTGATTGAAACTAAGGGACAGTAATGCTTAATCGGTAGATACACCATTTTGACCCTTTCGAAGCGCGCAGAAACAGGCTTGCATTTCTGCCAAGCCGCCTTTAGTCAGTTTGACAGACTTTGACTTGCCGTTCTGTCTCTTTCGCTTCTTGCCGGTGAAGTCGATGTTGAAGAAGATCTTAAACGGCGGAATCGTTGAGAACTCCATAAATTCCGCAGGAGTGTATTCGATGAAGTCGAAGTCCGTTTCCTCGTCGTTCTTGCAGATAGCGACCACAAAGCGGAAGTGGTCAGGGGCGGCGAGGGCCTGTGCCCACTCGGTCAGCGTCGCTCCGCCGAAGTAAGAATCCGTCTGTCTTGTCATTTTGATTTCGAAGAACCATTCCTGACCGTCTTTGACGGCGATGATGTCGGCCGGCGTCTTAACGATGCTGGCGTCAAAGCCTCTGGAGAGAAGATCTCTCACGAACGCGCTTTTCGCGCCTTTGTCTGATTTGTTATTGTCCATATCACTAAATACTACTGTTTAACTTATCATTTCTTTCAAGGTTCTCGCCACCGCCTTAAACGTAGGATCTGGCGGCGGCTTCTTTCGCCAATGTCTTGATGTCCCGAATCAAAGCCCGCTTATTGCGTTCCCACATAAGCTCCTTGGCCTTTTCGCGGATGTAGGGGAAGTGGCAGTCGACGGTGAGCAGGAAGCCGGTCGGGATGGCGCGGCCGCATTCCAACAGATATCTGTCGGACCAAGAGATGTGAAAGTGTGCGGCGCGGGGGGCGTCATAGAGGTGGATTCCCCAGGATGTCAGGGGAAGGTAGACGTGGAGTTCCTTCCAGGAGGGGAACGTACAAATCGCCGAGTCTTCCGCGTACGTTTCTTCCAGGAAGTGTGCGGCGGCCTCCAAGGATTGATGGCGGAAGGAGGGCTGGGGCAGGAGCGTCGCGTAGAGCTTCTGCGCGATCTTCCTTAACCAGTGCTCCTCCGTGTTGACGTACAAGAGGAATTCCTTGTCGCTCTCCTGCATGATCTCTTCCACGCAGCGGTCGATGATGTCCTTGATTTCCGGATTGTCGTATCTCATCGTCTGGACGGTGGTCTTTTAATATGTATACCTGTCGGCGGGCCTTTTCTTTTTCCTCATCACTGTCAAATCATCCCATACTCTTTCGCTATTGTGCTAATCTCCCGAATCAAACCCCTCCTCTCGTATTCCCACATAAGCTCCTTTGCCTTTTCGCGTATGTAGGGGAAGTGGCAGTCGATGGTGAGCAGGAAGCCGGTCGGGATGCTGCTGCCGCAGTACACCAGATGGCTGTCGTTCAGACTAATGGAAAAGCGTCTGCCGCGGGGGGCGTCAAGGAGGTAGACGTTCCAAGATGTCAGAGGAAGATAGACGATAAGCTCTTTCCAAGAGGGAAACGTATAGACCACCAGGTTGTCTTCTGCGTACGTCTGATCCAGGAAGCGTGCGGCGGCCTCCAGGGATTGATGGCTGAAGGAAGGGTCGGGCGAGAGGGCCTCGTAGATTTTGCGCGCCAGCAAAAAGATCCATTCGCTCTCCCAATTGGTGTGGGAGAGGAACTCCTTGTCGTCCTCCTGCAGGATCCCTTCCACGCAGCGGTCAATGACGTCCTTGATTTCCAGATCGTCGTATCTCATCAGGCTACGTTCTTCAGGCGCTGTCTTAGATGGTAGATGGCCATATAGACGGCTTGCATGGAGACGCCGAGGCGTTCGGCGATCTCGCCGTCGTCGAGGCCTTCGAGCAACCAATTGAGGATCAGGCGGTCTCTCTCGCTCGGAAGCTTGCCGAAGAGGGTCTGCTCCAATTCTTCGAGCAGCAACTCGCTGTCGGCGGGCTGCTCGACGCCACGATAGGTGTCGAGGATAGAGACGTCGGCGGCTTCGGGGTCGTCGAGGGAAGTGAAGCGTCTGCGGCGACGCAACTGCTTATCGACTTCTGAGAGCACGGCGTTTTTCGCGATAACCCAAATCCAAGAGCCGACGGTGCCCTTTTCAGGCTCGTAGGTGTCCGCCTTGCGAATCGCCTTCTCCACGGTCGTCATAACCAAATCTTCAAGGTCCTCCTTGGTGAAGAAGTTCGAAAAAGTCTTGCCAACGTAGCTGCGGACGGACTTGTTGGCGTAGTCCATAAGCTCCTCCCCGGAAATGTTTAAGTAATTCATATTCATAAGATTAAAAGTAGGTTAAAAAGATTGGAATAGTGTTAGTGGTGGTATATACGCGGTCCGAAAGGTGCGTATCGGCTCCAGGAGTCAGGAGCGAGCTTTCTCCCAGGGGGCAGTCGCGACAAGTGCCCCGCCAGTCTAGAACTGGCTGGAGAAAAGGAGTATGTAACTAGGGATTATTTGATGATCTTCATTCCGACTACAAATGTAGAAAAAAGATTTGACATTTCCAAATTTTTCTTACATTAATTCACTGACCGCCAATTCCTTGCGCCAAAAAAATCAAATATTTGGCAAATGCAAATTTTTCTGCAGGTTCGGGGTGCAAATTGGACCAAAATTGCAAATATCGGTTAGCGCGCTAACCTTTTTTGATCAAAAAACGGTTACCCGATTAACCTTTATTCCCATTTGTGGCAAGATATAGTCTTGATCTGGATCCCGAACCATGGGAGATAACCCCTTGTCGTTATTTGTAAAGCATTGATTATCAAAAGAATGTAAAAACAGGGTCTGATTTTTTCAGACCTTGATTTTATAAGATATTCATTATCTGGTAGGTACGAATTACGCTTTCATTCAATGTCAGACTATTTCTTCGGATGATTACAGCTGACTTAAAAGAGTGTTTGATATTTCATATATTATTATTAATTTTGCGTCAATATATTTGATATTTCATATTATGAAAGGCCAGGAAACCAGTTTCGACAAGGTCATCACGCTAGGATCGCGCTATAAAGAATATAGGAGGGCGCTCGGCATCTCCCAACAGGACGTTCACCGGAGAACCGGTGTCGCCTTGTCCACGATCAGTCTGTTCGAAAACGGCAAAGGACAAGGATTATCTTTGGTTCACTTCTATCTGTTGATGGAGGCCCTTGATCTGGAAGTGGATGTGGCCGCTTTGATTCCTGAAGCGCGCAAGAGCGACCTGGCAAAGCTGTGGGAACAACAGAATAAAAGTAGAAAGAGATGAATGGAAATGTCGTAAAGGTGTCCCTGTGGGGGAAGACTGTCGGGTATGTGTCGTGGGATAAGGCCAACTGGAGGACCGAGACCTCTGTCTTCCAGTTTGACCGGGATTTCCTATCGTCAGGGTGGAATATTTCCCCCTTGATGTTACCGATTGATTCCAGGGAGGTCCAGAATGGCCTGGATATTCGGGGCGGGAGTCCGAAAGACATGTTCAAAGGACTCCTTCCGGTTTTTGCAGATTCCCTCCCGGATCATTGGGGGAACTCATTGTTCAGGTCGTGGGCCAAGGAGCATAAAGTGAGCATGAAGGATGTGTCTCCAGTGGATTTCCTCTCTTTTATCGGGAGACGGGGGATGGGCGCTCTGGAGTTCCTTCCTGCCGCCATTGAAGGGGAAGATGAGGCTTTCGATGTGGACGTGACGCGCTTATATGAATTTGCAAAAAGTGTCCTGGAGCAGCGTGACGAAGTTGAATTCACCAGTGACAGGGAACTCCTTTGGCAGGACTTGATCAAACTGGGGACGTCCCCGGGCGGGAAGCGGCCGAAGGCGTTGGTCGCCATTAATCCGAAGGAGAATTCGGTCAAGTCCGGGCAAGTTCTCCTTCCTCCGGAGTACGACTATTACATCCTGAAATATGACAACGAGAGTGATTTGTATCCCTATGCCCGAATGGAGTATGCCTATTCCAGGATGTGCAGGGATGCGGGAATCATAATGCCTGAGACGGAACTGCGCACATTCGACAGGGCAACACATTTTTTGATCAAACGGTTTGATAGGGACAAGGGTGAAAAGTTGCACATGCAATCCTTGCGAGCCATGTGTGGGGGAGCGGATTCATACGAGGAAGCGTTCGATGTGTTGCTCAGGCTGAAGGCAGGTTACGCCGACAAGGAACAACTGTTCCGCAGGATGGTGTTCAACTTGGTGGCGGGTAATATTGATGACCACGACAAAAACATGTCGTTCTTGATGGACAAGGACGGGCGGTGGTCTCTTGCCCCGGCTTACGATGTCGTGTATAGCATCGACCCGGATACGCTCTATGCGCAAAAGGGACAGAGCTTGAGCATCAACGGGAAAAAGCAGGTAATTACCCTGGCCGATTTGTTGGCCGTTGCAAGGACGTACAGCATCAATCGGCCGGAAAGGATCATCGAGAACGTGATGGATATCGCGACAAAGGCGGATTCCTATCTGAGAGAAGATGGCGTCAGCGAGGAGGCCATCAAGTTGATGATGTCCGAGTTGAACGAAAAGCACGCAGAACTGCGCAACGGAAATTAATATTAAGGGTGACCATTATCTTTATTGTTGTTATGATAGAAGAATTGCAAGAAGCGGCCAATTGTTTAAGGAATGACTATACGGATCAGAAGAGATCCTTTGAGATGTCCAGACTCAAACAAGACCTCACGTTGGAAATTGAGCTTCGGAACAATTATAGGGGGCGAGAGATTTACGAGCTTCTACAAAATGCAGATGATGCTTCCTCATCTTTTTTCAGCATTCGGCTCGATGAATCAGGAGACGTCATCGCCGTAAATGGCGGGAATGATTTCAAGCCTTTCACTTCTGCCGGTTTCATGTCTCTTATGATGCCACATTCTTCAACGAAGTATGGAGATGGCGGAAAAGAGATGATTGGCCATAAAGGGCTGGGCTTTCGTTCAGTCCTCAACTGGGCAGACAATATAGCTATCCGTAGCAATGGTGTCAAGGTCTCCTTTTCTAACGCCGTGGTGAGGGAAGAATGGGCAAATATAAAGAGTGCTCTGGGCGAGGAGAAGTCGTCGAAACTGCTTGCTTTTGCGATGGATTCATTCAAGCTGGCCTGCCCTGTCCCCGTATTGTCCATTCCCAGAATTGAGAATATAGATCCCGACGATTGTACGGAGATTGTTCTAAAACCTAAAACCAAGGAGATTGAGTCTTATATCAGGACTCAGATCAATTCCTTTGACAAACACGTCCTTCTTTTCCTTCGGAATATTCGGAATATTATTATTTCGGATTCGGAGATCAACGTCGAAAGGACGTGGCTGAAGGAAGGGGAGATCGAGCAGGTTAAGATAGATGATGAGACCTGGGTTATACACTGGGAGCGTGGTAATAATGACTTTGGCTCCTACGAATTGGCGGTGGCATATCCCGAAGCAGGTGTTGATTATAAAAGTGGTCCGGTATTCTCCTTTTTCCCGACACAAGTTGTGCTCGATCTTCCTTGTATCATACATGGAACATTTGAGCTTGACTCCTCGCGGAATAATATTACGACTCCCATGCCGCAAAATGATTTCATGATGGAGCAGATTGCAGAAAAAATGGGAGAAGTTGCAGAATATGTGGCGGGGAAGAATGCAGGAGATCGCTGGATGCCATATCGTATCTTAAACTTGAAGACAAGTTTCCCGGCGCTGAAGAAACTTGAGTCGGCGTTGTCGACGCAAAGAAGCAATCGTGTCGTTTACCCGGTTGTAAGCGGGGGTTATGCCAGACAGTCTGAGGCAAAGGCGTACTCTAACCCGCTTGCCACTTTCTTCGGAAAACTGGCCGATAAAGGAGAATTCGGGACACATCTTATCCCGGATTTTGGGATCCAAGGTATCGAACGGGAACCTTTCGGAGAGAACTTCTGTCAGCAAGCTGAAACACTTGCCGCATCGATGGCACAATCCAACGAAATGGAGGGACTGGCCGACTTTATCAGATCGATCTATGAATCGACAGATGGTAAGCATCCATTGCCCCGACCCTTACGGATTCTGTATGATGACAACCTGAATCAAATCAACGAGATGGCGGATCTGAATGCCGGTATCCGTTTCACAGGCCTTCCCGATTTGGTAAAGACGCATTATATAAACGAGCGATTGCGTCAGGGTCTTATGAAATACGACGACTGGCCGGGAGGGCAGAAGCAGCGTGAAAGGAATTTGCGGGAAGCGCTTAGCGGGATCGTGGAAATGACGGTGGTAGATTTGTATGAAGCCAAAGTTCGTATTGCGAGGATAAGGCAAATGGATTCGAAACAGTATTTCGACTTAATCGTCAGCCTGTATCAAACGCTCGCTAATAAGGGGGAGGAAGAAGAACAGTTCAGCCCGATGATGCATCTACATCTGCTTTCCGCCGATGGAAGCTGCAAGGAAGCCTCCTCGTTGGTGCTTGACGCGTCCCCGCAGCAGGCAGGGTGGAGGGTTAAGTGGGATCGGGAATGGCTAACGGTCTTGAACGCGTCCGAGCCCGAGTTGAAAACTTTTTTTCATGATGTTCTGGGTGTGTCCGACTATGTCCCAAAAGAGTATGTTTATTTCGGGAACGATGAGCCCTATCTACGGCCTTTGGTAGAACGTGATAGTAATCTGGCGGGAAAGTTCAATTGGTTCTCAGAGGAGAAAGCTCAGAATCGGGACAAGAACTGGGGTTTCAGGATTCCAGCTTCGTTCTTTGACGGTAAAGATCTCAAGGAAATAACCGGTCTGATTGAGAAAGATGAAGACTGCGCCCATATTCTGACATCTCCGGTTTCTGTCTGGTATTTCCAAAGTAAGGCCAGGCAGATCCGGATGGATGAGAGCTATATGTCCTTCAAGGCAAAGGAAAGCCTTAAAATGCACATGGGGGATATGATCTTGTCTGAAATGTCAGATAAAGATATTACTTCCTTTGGTCATACAAACGACAGAAGGGGCATGGAAGCAATATTGCATGCGTTGGGTGCCAGGTATGATTACGATGAATTCTCAATCGGGGATCTCTATGGACTGTTGCGAGCGATGTCTGAGTCGAAGGGAGACCAGCCTCTTCAGAAGATGTATCAGGATATCCGACGTGCCATTGAAAGGAAGGAGAAAGGCAGCCAGTTGTCCGATCAAGAAAGAGAGGCGTATCTCAATGGTATGATGTATCGTGCAAAACTGGGCAATGAACTTCTTTTTTTTCCTAGGAATCAGGTCTATTATTGGGACAACGACTGTCTGCCAACTACAATTCTATCTCAACTGCCCAAATTATACATAGGGAACCGCGTGGGTGTGGAATCTGTGTGCCGGGTGTTTGGCGTTCGTAATGCGGATGGAATCCAGATTACCCTGCTGGATTCTGATATTAATGAAGAGCTGTCAAAAGATTTCACGATTCAGTTTTCGGAAAGAATCCCTTATCTTCTCGCTTTCCGATGCAGGAACTCCTCCGAAGAGGAGATTAAATCATATTCCAGCGGTATTCTGAAAACGAGGTTCAAGATTTGTCGGGATGGCTATTATTCATGGAGATATGGCCAAGATGACCATCCCAGGGAAGATCAGTTAAAGAGCGGCGATATGGTCCGTATTGCTGATGAAGATGGCGGCAACACGTTTTATGTATGTGCCAATGACATCTCTCATGGCAAGGATGCCAATCAGTTCCGGGACAATGTCGCAGAGGCCGTTTGCTTGGTGTTCAAGGTGCGAGGCGATGAGTCTATGTCACTGTTCCGATACATTCTGAAGAGTGAAAATGAGGACAATGAGTATCTCCGGAAGAAAGAAATCCCCGATGATCTTTGGGATAAAGTGATTTCGTCTATCGGCCTGACAGATGCGGAGAAGTCATTTTGGCGGAAGGTCTTGGACCGGGATGATGTCGATTTCCTGGCAAGCCCTTTCACACGGGCTCAGAAACTTGATGAGGCCCTTCCTGGCTTTGACTTCTGCTCGGCATTCCCGATACCGATGCCGAAAGTCATAGACTCGATACAGAATCTCTCTTACGGACAATTCTACTATGATCTCCTCAATAAACTGAGGCTCAGTCCCAGTGTACTACCTGGAGAAAGGGGGCTGTACGGTTATTACATGGAGTGGCTGCGAGTAATACGGCAAGAGTCGGAAGAACAATACTCTAACTCCTTGTATACGAGTTTGGTGAATTCCCCGGAAAAACATAGGGAATATCTTACTCTCCTTGAGCGGTATAGAGGCTCGGATGATATCCTTGTGAAAATTGCAGATGATCTGAAATACTCGTTTGCTGACGAAAAGACCCTTCGTGAAAGAATGTTCGAGAAATTCGATTATTCTGGAAAGAGTGACGCCGATATTGCGCCGACTGAATATAGGCCATGCTACAAGGACCTTCTTGGTGGGATAGACTTGGACTGCTGCCCGATAGAAATCAGGAGTATGCTCCTGTTTGATGGACATGAAAGTGAAGTGAAGTCTTTTCTCACAAGTGTCCACAGACAAGAAGAGAAAGAGGAGGGGGAGATGGACAAGTTGGTCGCGGCCCCGATACAATATGGAATCTTCAAACAAGAATCTTCCGGGTCCCAATCACACAAGGAGTCTGGCGGTGGCTTGGGGGCGTTCGCTTCGGATGCATCAAAGAAGCGTCTTGGCCGTAGGGCGGAGAAGCTGGTAAAACTGTCTCTGGAAAGTGAACCGACGAGATTCTGTAATGTCAAGCCCTGGTCCACTAATATCAATGTCCGTGGCAACAATGCCAAACATTACGATTTCTCCTACTGCAAGGTGGGAGAGGAAATGACGGAGCGCTATCTTGAGGTAAAATCTAAGACGGGAGCAGGCGTTCTTATGTCGAAGTCGGAGTACGACTTCGCATTGGCTCATTCTGACCGGTACGACCTGGCCATTGTCACTGGCGATGATGTGACCATCCTCGAAAGTCCATTCCTGGAGGATGCCAGGGGCTTTAAGCTTAAAGGAACGCCGGATGTGTACCGTCTTGATTTTGATGTGATTAAGAAGAATCCATAGACGCAATAAGTTACTTTCATTATTATGACTATCACCCAACTGGAAACCCTCTACGGCTCCATTGATATCCAGAAGCCTGGGGACTTGGTCCGTGCGATACGGACCGCTTACACATCGGGAGAGGTGTCGAAACTCGACCTCGTCACTTTCCTGGACCGGTCGATTGACGCTTTTCTTCCGGAGGCCCGGAGGATCTGTGCTTCTTATTCCGACGCGTCTGAGGCGGACCGCTCGGCGCTTGTCTTGCATGGTTTGTTGCTCGCCGGCGAAATGATCGTTCTCTGCGAGATGCGTTCCTGCCGGCAGTTGCGTGACCGCACCCTGTTGTTCCTGGAGTTTGCTTCATCGGCAGGGTCTTCGCCACATCCCTTTGTCGAAATGGCCGTCCGGGTACTCCGGCGCGACATCAGTTCGACCGGATTTACCTGGGGCAAGATCGAGTCGGCGAACTCTCTGGATGTCTTGTCCTACCATTTCTTTGGGGGAGTGAACTTCGCGAAGGCGGAGATCCCTTTCTCCTTCACAGGGAAAGGCGTAGTGGAAGTTCAGGATGGACGGCTGACCATCCGCCCGACGGAAACGGCGGAGGTGGATGCTTTCGGCTTGTTCAATGACAGCGTGTTGGTTCGGACCCCCAAGCACCGGGATCTGCGTTTGAAACAGACCGAAAAGGATGAAATTACCCCGCTTCGGTCCTTCTTCAAGGGTTTCTCGGATGCCCAGCAGCAGTATGTCCCTCCCAGAACGGAGGATCCCGCCCCCGTCGCCGGTGATATCGTAGACCTACAGTGTTTGGGAGTAGACAGGACTGGGTCTCCTGTCCTAAGTGTCATCGGACACGAGGAGATCCAAGGTGGCCTGGCCCAGGAGGAGCTGGTGCATTATGTGTGGACCGATATGGTCAAGGATTATTTGTTCACGGGTGATTGCATCCTGGGCGCCCGTTTGAAGGCAAGCAATGGGACCCCCTGTTTCTCCATCGCTGAGAGCTATGAGACTTTTGCCCGCAAGGCGGCAAATGAATACTTGCGCAGCGGCCGCCAGTTCGAAGCGAGGGCGGTACGCATCTTTGACAAATATGATCGCGTGGGCTGGCTGACGGCTGCGGGTTTTGGCGGTGTGTCCCTGAGGGAAGCCGGTGTGAAGGAAGGTATGGTCCGGGTGATGGAAGTCGAGTCGGTCAAAGGTGTCAGTGATACATATATCAATCTCCGTCCGCCCAAGAACGGGATTGCAGACGATTATGACTGCTTCATAACGGGAGATGAGGCGGGGGGCGATATCTTGGAGAAGTTCATTACGGACCGCGAGAGCGTGTTGGCGCGTCGGCAAAAGGCCAAGACTGTCCGGGATGACAGTATGGAGCGGGCTTCCTTGATTAAACTGGCTCGCATCCTCGCGGGGCGCTTCCCGGGACTCGGGACCATCGAGTGCCTTCGCAGCTTGATGGCTGCTTCTTTCCTGGCCGCCGTGGCCGGCGACACCGCGTTGGTTGAATTGCTCTCTGTAAGGATCGACATCCTCTCAGCGCTTGCCGCATATGCGCAGGGTGTACCTTTTTCGCTTGGCGGGGTAGAGTCGAAAATACCGGAGGCCTGGCAAAGGAGGCTCTCTTGCATTGCGTGCGGCCGGGACGAACTCGGACGTGAGAACCTACAGGAGCTCCTTCGTGACCCCGACCCCCTGTGCAAGCAGGTGGCCGGTCTGCTTTTCGCCGGAGCGATATCCGAGGTCTTTCGCGATCAGGTTCAGGCCGAGCCTGACGTCGTTCGGAAGAAGGTTTGCGCCCTGCTCGGGGTGGAGGATGCATTTCGAGGAATGGAAAGCCGCCGCTCCGGCAAGTACGGGATGACGGAAAGCGACGACGTGGAGTTCAAGTCATCATACGTGTTCCGCAACGACAATGGGCGCCCGGACATCGATTATCAGGGCCGCGGCCAGGTATTCGAGGCGGTGTGCGCCTTCCTGAACAAGGATGGAGGCGAGGTTTACGTGGGAGTCGGCGACAACGGGGATCCGATTCTTTCCGAGGGGTATGGCCTCAATGCCGACATCGCTTGGATCCAAGAGAATTATCGGATGCTGAATGGGAAAAGGTCCCCCTTGCTGGGACACTCGATCCCTGTGGTAAACTCAGTCGAGAGCCTGTCCCGCTTCCTGAGGACGGAGAAGGAACTCTATTTCTCCGAGGACATCCAGAAACTCATCGACATCAATCCGACGGAAGATGCGGACGCGATTCGGATTACGGTGCATCCGTCGCAGTATGAGATCGCGTATCTATATTCCAACCGAAATGATCCTGTAGATGGCGTTGCTTATGTCCGTGATGGCAGTTCGACCGTCAAAATGACAAACCACGACAAGCAGATGCGCCTGATGAATCTCAAGCGTGTCAGCCGGGAGATAGGTTTCATCGTTACCATCCGGGAAGCGATCGATCGCCATCAGAAGCTTATTTTCAAGAGATACGCGAGTGGCAATAGAAGAGAATTGCGGGATCGCCTCGTCGTGCCGGTGAACCTTTTCTACAACGATGAGAATGTGTCCTGCTTCGACATCGGATCCAAGAAGTACAAACAGTTCCGCTTGCAACGGATCGAGTCGATCGAGGCGCTGGACGAGGTATATACGATCCCGCTTCAGCCCGCAAAGAAAAATGACGTGTTCCGCTGGTTGAACGAAGGGAAAGGGCAGTATCACATCCGTCTCCGGCTGGATGTCCTGGCGCATAATTGCCTATTGGAGGAGTATTCCTGTGCCAAAGATCTACCTAAGGAGGAACTATACATGGATGGCCCGAACCATTGGATCCTCGATACGGTTGTTTATGGCTGGGACGCTGTCAGAAGGTTCTATCTCGGCCTGGCCGCGAATATTGAAATCCTGGACAGCGAGGACAGCGACGCCTTGAAAGCCAACATCCGGTCCTACATCGAAGCGAACCTGGACGTCTGCCCGCCGCCCCCGGGCGCCTAAGCGGCGCGGCGGAGGCGCTGGCGGAGGTGGTAGACGGCCATGTAGACCGTCTGCTTGGAGACGCCGAGGCGCTCGGCGATTTCGCCGTCCTCGAGGCCTTCGACGAGCCAGCTGAGGATGAGCTGGTCGCGCTCGCCCGGAAGCTTGCCGAGGAGGGTCTGCTGCAGTTCCTCCAGCAGCAGGGCGCTGTCTGCCGGGGGCTCGACGCCGCGGTAGGTGTCGAGGATGGAGGCCTCGGCGGCCTCGGGGTCGTCGAGGGAGGTGAAGCGTCCGCGCTCGCGGCCCAACTTCTCCGCGTGGGTAAGGACCACGCGCTTGGCGATGGTCCAGAGCCAAGGGTAGAAAGCGCCCTTGGCAGGGTCGTAGGAATCAGAGGCCTTCCAGGCCTTGAGAGCGACCTCGTTGGTCATGTCTTCAATGTCCTCCTCGCGGAAGAATCGGGGGAAAGTCTTGCTGACAAAGCAGCGTACGGCCTTGGCGGAGCCGCCGTAAAGCTCCTGCTCGGATACTGTCATAGTGCTATGTATATGGAATATTCTGCGTGAAAACTACGCAAATATAGTGCCAAAAAATGAATATTCCAAAAAAATCTGCAAAATCGTATCTTTGCAGTACCAACACCTGACATCATGGCAATCTTCTACCACGGCAGCTGCGTCTTGTTCGAGACGTTTGACCTGTCCCACTTCAAGGAAGGGGACGGGAAAGGAAAATATGGGTTCGGCGCTTATGTGACGGAGAAATACGCGAGTGCGGCGCATTATTCGTTCAACAAGAAGCGGCCGGAAGTCGAGACGCATTATGTCTATACCTTCGAGGTCCCCGACAAGACCGAGTTCAACTATCTGCCGCTGTTCAAGCGGGTGCCCGTGCCGGCGCACATCGTGGCCGCCGCGGAACGGAAACTTGGCGTGAAGTTCCCGCCCGAGGCGACGGTCGAAGGCATTCCTTTCAGGAAGTATCTGGGCAACCTGCTGCGCGGGGAACAGATGACCCTGCGTCAGATGACGAACGAGTCGTCGGTGGAAGGGGAGAAGGCCGCTTCTGCGTTCCTCCTTGGGATCGGCGTGGAACTCATCGTCTGGCCGCAAGGCAGCTGGACGAAACCCAAGTTGCTGAACATGGCCGTCCTGGATGACTCCAAGATGCGCCTGCTCCGGATCGATCAGGTGGACCTGACTCCGAAGAAGCACGAACTGATCCCCGGCTCGGAACGCCTCATCAAGGAATTCCCCCGATAGAGCGGCCCCGAGCGCCTAATCAAGTAACACCCGCTAAAGAAGTTCTTTCATCAGCGAGAGGGCCAGAGCGTCCAGGTCCAGCGAAGGCTGGATCGGGTTGACGGACTTCGAGCCCCCAGCCGCAAAGCCCCCGGAACTAAGAGCTCCGGGCTCGATTCTCTTGCAGCTCATGTTCTCGCTCCGCACCATCATCTCGAAGACCATGCCGGGACAGGCCTCGATGGCTTCCTCCTGGTAACGCAGGTATTGCTCCCGGGTCATCTCCATCAGGCGCGGGAGGCGCTGGAAGATCTGGAAGCGCCGCAGGCTGACGTAACCCTCCGTCGTCCCGAGCTGCTGCACCGAGCGGGCGATGTAGGTCTTTTTGTCCTCCAGGTAGTTGTAGAGGATGATCTGGTCGCTGGGGGACAGCTTGTCGATCGCCGCCCGCAGACGCAGGATCAACTGCTTGTTGTCCCGGGGGAAATCGTCAGCCGAAGAGAGGATGGTCGTCTTGAGGTCGTCGATACCCTGCTCTTTCGCTGCTTGATTCGACTGCCGGGTCAGCTCGTCGATCACTTCGTTGTGGACGACCCGGGACAGGAAGGTCAGGATATTCGCGCCCCGGGTGTTGTCGAAGTGGGCGTAGGTCTTCTCCAGCGCCGCCAGGACGGCGGCGTCTTTCACGTAGGCCAGGTCCACCCGCTTGTTGGGGGCCCCGTTCTTCTCGCAGTGTTTGGCGATGTGGATGTCGGCGAGGCGCTTCGCTTCGTCGAAATAGAGTTCGCAGAACTCTTCCCAAGTTTTGTCAGTCATCATATTTATCTAATATCCAGTGTCTTTTCAGCGTCCATCCGAGGCCTTCCAGGACCTGGGGACGGATGATTTCGCGGTCGCGGGCTGACTCGGCGGATGCGTACAGCGGGCCGTCCAGCAGGATGCCGTAGAGATAGCAGCCGGGACGCGCGGGATCCACGACGCCCACGTCCACGCGGAAGTCGGACGAGCCGATGCCGGTGCGGACCGTGTGCCCCTGGGCGCGCAGCTCCTCCGCAATCCTTTCGGCGAAGAGGTCGCCTTCCGCCGCCGCGCAAGGGGGCAGGTCCAGGGCCTCGCGCCCGTCGCGGGCGTATTGCAGGAAGGCCTTGAGGTCCGTGACGCCCTGCGGGACGAAACCGTCCGTGCGGATCTGTTCGGGCTGCAGGGAGGAGAATACCCTCATCTCCGAGCGGGCGCGGGACACGGCGACGTTGAGCCGTCGCCAGCCGCCGTCCTGGTTGAGGGGGCCGAAGTTGAGCGACACCCTTCCGTGGCGGTCCGTGCCATATCCGACGGAGAAGAGGATGACGTCCCGCTCGTCGCCCTGGACGTTCTCCAGGCTCTTGACGAACAAGGGCTCCGCCTGGTCCGCGGCGTTGCGGGCGAGGGTCTTCCGGTGGGCGAAGAGCTCTTCCAACTTCTTGTCTATGAGGTTCTTCTGGCTGGCATTGAAGGTCACGATCCCGATGCTGCGGCGCCGGAGCACGGGGTCGGAGAGCCGGCGTTCGACTTCCTGCACGACGGCGTCGGCCTCGGCCTCGTTGGTGCGCGAGCGGCCGCGGTCATAGACGCCTTCGACGGGCTGCAGACTCACGCGGGTGGCCAGGTCGTCGTTGGAAGGGAAGGTCAGCAGGCGGTTGTCGTAGTAGTGCGCGTTGCTGAACGCGATGAGGCTCTCGTGGTGGCTGCGGTAGTGCCACTTCAGGTGGACGGAAGGGAGCGAAAGGGCGATGCAGTCGTCCAGGATGCTCTCCATGTCCTCCTTCTCCACATTCTCTTCGTCGAAGACGTTCTTCTCGAAGAAGGTGGTCGGCGGCAGCTGCTTCGGGTCGCCGACGACGATGAGGGCCTTGCCCCGGGCGATGGAGGCTACGGCCTCGCTGGTCGGGAGCTGGGAGGCTTCGTCGAAGATGACCAGGTCGAACTGCCCGCCCGTGGGCTGGAGGTACTGCGAGACGGAAAGCGGGCTCATCAGCATGCAGGGGCAGAGGCGGGGCAGCAGGTGCGGGATGCGCTCGAACAGCGTGCGCAGCGACACGCCGCGGGAATTGTTGCGGATCGCCTTCTTGAGCAGGGTCATTTCGGGGCCCTGCAGGATGCTGTCGCCGGGCGCGGGCAGGCGGGAGGACACGCGGGCGACCAGTTCCCGGCGGGTCGTCTCCCGGAAGGCCGCGTCGTCTTCGCGGAACTTGGCGAGGAACGACTCGAACAGCTCGCCGCAGAAGATGCCGAGGCCCTTCTCGCGGCCGAGGATGTGGATGGCGTACGAGCGGTAGAAACACTTGAGGAAGAAGTCCTGCAGCCATTCGCAGGGGATGCGGCCGGACTCGTATTCGTCGGTCACCAGGCCCAGGCCCAGGCCGCGGAGGCGGGCTTTCTGGCGCGCGTAGATGGCGTACATCTTGAGCCCGGAAAGGTGGTCGCGCCAGCGGGTGAATTTCTCGCGCACCTCCGCCATCGCCCGGCGGGATGCCTTTACCCCGATGGGGCGCCCGAGTTCCTTCTCGATCTTGCGGGCCTCCCACCAGAAGGGGATGCCGCGCTTGCCGAGGGCCGCCTCGAAACGCTCTTCCAGGCGCTCGCGCAGGGCGGGACTGTATTCCACGACGGGGAGGTCGAAAAGCTGGCAGTCGGTGCCGATGCCGGAATGGCGGATCGCCGTCACATAGTCCCTGAGCGCCGATTGCAGGTCGCGGAATCCGCCCGCGTCCAGGGATGCGATGACGGTCGCCGGGATGCGCCGGACGGGGATTTCCGCCGGCAGCTGCAGGTAGCGGGACACGCAGTCGTACAGGGAATGGCCGGCGGGATAGACGCGGTTGACGGCTTCGGCGTGGGTGTCCAGGATGTTCCTTTCCTCGTCCATCCGCTCCGCGTCGGCGGCGAAGGATTCCGGGGCGGTCTCGTGCCCGAGGGAGAGGATGGCGTCCAGCTTGGAGAGGACCATCGACTTGCGGGCCTTGTTGGAATGGAGTTCCAGGCAATAGGGGGCCAGACCGATCTCCTCGAGCCGCTTCTGGACGACCTCCAGGGCCGCTTTCTTCTCAGAGACGAAGAGGACGCGACGGCCGTTGTAAAGGGCGTTGGCGATGATGTTGGTGATGGTCTGGCTTTTGCCGGTGCCGGGAGGCCCGTGCATCACGAAGCTGCGGCCGTCGACGGCGTCCCGGATGGCGCGCAGCTGGGAGGAGTCGGCGCTGATGGGCTGCAGGATGCCCGCGGAGGGGCAGAGCTCGTCGACGCGGCCTTCGGGCGGAACGACGTCCCGGACGGAGAGCCGCCCTTCGACGAGGCTCTCGACGACGGGGTGGGCGTCCAGCATCGCGCGGTGCGTGTGGATGTCGTTCCAGATGATGAATTTGTTGAAGGTGAAGTTGCCGAGGAACATCAGGGGCTCGACGTCCCAGCCTTTCCGGTCCATGACGGCGCGGCGCAGGGTGTTGAGGACCTTGCGTACCGCGACGTGGCCGCCTTTTTCCGGCAGGGTGTCGAGGCCGGGAATGCTGATCCCGAACTGCTGGCGCAGCATCTCCAGGAGGGTGAGGTTGGCGCAGATGTCTTCGCCCGTCCACTTGACGGTGCCCGTGGACTTGGCGATCTCGACGGGGACCAGGAGAACGGGGGCGAAACGGTCCTTGTCCGCCTCGTCCTTCCACTTCAGGGCGCCGGCGGTGAGGTAGAGGGTATTGGCGCCGTTCTCCTCGAGGTAGTGGCGGGCTTCCTTGCGCAGGAAGTCGAGGTGGATGAGAGTGCCTTCCTCGTTCCAGAAGCTGTGGAAACGTCGGTCGGCGGTTTCTTTGCAGGCGAAGGCGTGCAGGGGGTCTTCGGGGCCGGGTTCGCGGTAGATGCCGCCGGGACGCAGGTCGGCGGTCCAGCCCTGGGGGATGCCGTAGATGCTGAAGGCGGCGCCGTCCTCCAGCATCCGGACGGCTTCTTCCGTGGCGGCGCCGACCAGTTGCATCGCGTTCTTCTTGACGTGGAGGCTGACCAGGTTGTTGCGGTTGCTCAGGTCGAGGAGCTTGCGCTCCCAGATCGTATGTTTGTCGACGGTGGCGGGGCGGTCGATGTCGATTTCGTCGGCGTCGGGGATCTCTCCGGGGAGGACCGGCTTGCAGACCGTGGTCTCGTCGATGACGTAGCCCTCGGGGGTGAGGACGCGCACGGGGATGGGCAGGATGCCGAGGTTGCGGGCGGCGCAGACATCGACGAAAAGCAGGAAACTGTCCACGTCGGCGAGGGTCCCGGCGGCGATGTCGGCGGCTTCGTCGAAGCTCTTGTCGTGGAGAAAGCCGGTGGTTTCGACCAGGAGGATTTCGTTGATGCCGTCGGCGCTGCTCTTGCTGAGCAGGGCGGGGTCGTCGTGGACGGGGTAGGGGGAGGATTTCTCGACCAGCCAGGCGCCGGCGTAGGCGTGGCCTTCGTGGATGACGACCAGGGGCCGCAGGCCGACGGCTTCGAGGCAGCCCGCGTAGAGGAGGGCGGCGTCGAGGCAAGTGGCGAATTTCCCGGAGAGGATGTCTTCGGGGAGGCGGACCCGCTGGCCCTGCCGGGCGAAGGAGGCCGGGGGATTGGCGTAGGCGATCCGCTGCTCGCGGAGGGCATCGTAGAGGGCCGCCATCTGGAGTTTGGCGCGCCGGGCATCCGCCTGGTAGCCGTTCAGGGAGGGGCTCCCGGTCCATTCCTCCATCTTCTCGCCGGCCTTTTGCAGGATGGGGCGGATGGCCGGATGGTTGGGCAGGACGAAGGCGGCGAGCAGTTCCGGCGTGTTACCTACCCCTTCCCAGAAGTCGTAAGGGAAAAGGGTGACGGGGTAGCTTTCCTCGACCGTGTCGCAAGCCAGGATCATCTTCCCTTCGACCCGCTCCGTGAGATTGGCCAGGTAGGAGGCGGAGGGCAGGACCTTGATGCCGTCCAAGAGGACCTTTCCCTTCTCGGGCAGCTCGCTGACGACCGTTTCGTACCCGTCCGAGAAGGCGGGGTCGAAACGGATGGACAGGTGCAGGTCTTTCCGTGCGGGGCCGCCGGGGTTGCGGAGGGTGATGCTGCGCACCGCCGGGATGCCGTTCTGCATCCGGGCGTAGCTGAAGGTCTTGGAGTAATCGGTCTTGAGGGTCATTCGCTCTACAAATTTAAGGAATTACACTCATCTATACCCGGCGGCACCGCATTTCTTTTAAAAAACTTTTACGGCAGGGTCAGGGGACCGCGTCGCTCCAGTTCGGCCGTGAAGGGGACGTTCATCGGAACTCGCTTGTCGATGCGGCCCGGGTTGGACGGATCGTAGGGGTTGACTCCGGCCGCCGCACTGAGCGCTTCGAAGAAGGCGGTCGCGCGGATGAGCTGGTCGAGGCAGGTTTCGGGCGCGTCGGCTTCGCTTTCGATGAGCACCAGACGGGTCGAGGCCGGCAGGAACTTGCGCGTCCGCTCCACGATGTCACGCTCACGGGGAGAGACCAGCATCACGATGGCTGTGTCTTCCAAGTGATTGGAAATGAAGATGAAACGGCCGTGGCAGAAGTTGCGGTAGTCGGACACGCCGGCCGGCGCGTAGCCGCTCTCGACCAGTTTGCCTTCCAGGTTCCAGGCCACCGGACGGCCCCAGCTGCCATGGAGGATGACGAAGTTGCGGACGCTGGCAAGCTCCGTTTCAGGCAGGGGAGAGCCATCGTTGTGGCAGAGGGTGAAGGGCTGCTCCGGGACGCGCTTGTACGGCTCCAGGTCCACGGAGGGCTGGAAGACACGGGTCAGCAGGGTGAAGTAGGCCAGGGGGGTGATGCAGGAGACGAATTCGTCTTTGGCCAGACGGAGGGGAACATCCAGGTCGTGTCCGGTCCCGGCTTTCAGGAAACGCTTGCGGACTTCGTTGCGCTCACCGGTGTGGAGGGCGAACATGCCGGCTCCTTCCGGGTTGACGGCCAGGGCTCGTTTCGCCACGAACTTGATGTCGGCATTGTGGCCTCCTCCGCTGACCAGCAGGAGCTTGGAGGTCTTGAGCGCCGCATCGCTGAAGGAGTTGAGGGTGTAGGGGGAGACGCCGTACGAGACGCCCCCACGGGCTCCGTAGAGGAGGGCGGCCAGGTCGGCAACCGAATCGGCGCCGCCGGATCCGGTGGCGAGGAGGGGCTGGGAGGGATTGGAGAGAAGGAAACGGCTCAGGGCCGTGACGTCGGCTTTCTGCGCAGCCGAAACGGTGTCTGAAAGATGATCTTTAATCATAGTTCGAATATATCTATGATAAAGGTACTGGAAAAGGCGTGAAATCTTTCATCCTAGACGATAATGTTTTGAAGATGCCCCTTCGCAAGCCGTTTCTTGTAGAGCATACGCGCCGAAAGGGGGCGGCTCCCGCTGCGGTCGGTGATGGCGTCGGGACCGGGGTCGACGGGCTTCATCGCGGCGTGGACGCGCTCCGGGTCGGAGAGCTCAACTGCCAGCTCGGAGAGGGGGAATACCATCTCGGCTTCCAGCGCCTGGCGCAGGTGGAGACGGACTTTCCCGTCCTTGCCGACGCAGAATTCGCAGCTGAGGCCCAGGGGCAGGACGCGCTCCTTGAGCACGCTCTCGACGGCCTGGCGGGCGATGCGTTCCGCCGCTTCCTCCTTCTCCTTCTCCAGGCGGATCTGGGCGAATTCGTCCAGCAGCTTGCCGTAGCGCTGCTTGACGCGTCCGAGCAGTTTGTCGAAGGAGAGCAACAGGCCGGCGAGGGCATCCGCATCGAGCTGGTCTTCGCACAGATGCGTGTGGACGGGCTCCAGCATGACGAAGGAGCCGTCGGAGTAGCCGCTGGCGGTCCGGTAGATGCGGTAGCGTCCGTTCTCCAGGGTGATGGTCAGCGACTTGTAGGTGGCGCGGATGTCGGACAGGGGCACGCCGTTGCGCATCAGGATGGCGACGACTTGCTCGGGACGGCATTCCAGCCCGGTGTTCTTGCCTTTCTGTGCGGAGCCGTGCTCATCGAGCCACTTCCCGACTTCCAGTTTCCAGGCTTGCCCGTAGAGGAACGGGGCGATGTCGGCCTCGCTTCCGTATTCGCGGTAATGCTCTTTCAGTTGGGGGATACAACCCTCCAGTCTTTCCAAAATATCTTCCATAGCACTGTTATATACGCTCTTTCCGCTCGTAAATTGCATTCCGTGGCAAAGATTTCGTAACTTTATCTTCCCGGCTGAAAGAACGGTGCGGAATCCGGGTATACTTAAGCAAACGAAAAGCATGATGGAATACCAAGACAATTTCACAGAAGCCCCGGTCAGGGGCTTGATGGGCGTGATCGTCGGCGACATGGTCGGCAGCGTCTATGAGCATCACCGCACCAAGAACTTCAACTTTCCCCTGTTCCCGCCGCGCTCCAGGCCCACGGACGACAGCGTCACCACGCTGGCCATCGCCCGCTGGCTGCTGGGCGACCGCACACGGGAGAACCTGATACAGAGCCTGGTAAGCATCTGCACCCGCTATCCGCGCTCGGGTTACAGCCACCGCTTCAGCGCCTGGCTGCAAGGGCCGGAGCACGAGCCTTACGGGGGCGTTACGAACGGCTGCGCGATGCGTGTCGGAGCTTGCGGCTGGGCCGCGGAGTCCCTGGAGGAAGCGCTCAATCTGGCGCGTCGGAGCGCCGAGGTCAGCCACAACTCCGATGAAGGCATACGCGGGGCGCAGGCCGTCGCCGCCGGCATCTGGCTGGCGCGTCACGGAATGGCAAAGGAGGATGTCGGCCGTTATGTCGAAGAGGCCTTCGGCTACGACTTTTCCACGCCGGTGGCCGTGATTCGCGCGACGGCGGACCACAGTTACAACTGCGACGTGTCCATCCCGCAGGCGTTCTGCTGCTGGCTGCAGTCCCGGACCTACGAGGAGACGGTCCGCAACGCTGTGTCCCTCGCGACGGACGCGGACACGATCGCGGCGATCGCGGGCGGACTGGCCGCCGCCACCCCCGGGATGGAAATCCCGCGCGCGTGGGCCGAGACGGTCCTGGCGAAGCTCAAGCCCGACCTTCGGGCCATTCTGATGGATTTTAACAAGCAATATCTCAAATAGTTATGGGTTTTGTATCCGACAGTGTCCGGACCTGGCATCCGGAGTATTATTCCATTGAGACCTACCCGGCCGACCGGGTCGCCCGTATCCACAAGGTCGACCAGCAGTGGGGCGACTTCAGCAATTTCGGCCGTATCCCGGTGACGGTCGGCGGGGTCGTGTTCAGCACCTCCGAGCGCCTCTACCAGATCATGAAGTTCACGGATCCGGAGGCGCGCAAGGCCGTGTACGCGGCGAGACAGCCGAAGATGCAGGCCAAGCATCAGTTCAAGCTCGGCAAGCAGCGTGCGGACTGGGGCCGCTACCTGGTGGACGCGATGAAGTTCTGCCTGATGCGCAAGTGGGAGCAGAGCGAGAAGTTCCGTACGGAGCTGGCCGCCACGGCAGGACTATTCATCGTGGAGGACCAGACTACCTTCCCGGGGGAGTATGCCAACTCCTGGGGGGCCAAGCTCTCTGCGGATGGTCGGTCCTTCGTGGGCCCGAACCTGCTGGGGCGCCTGCTGATGGAGCTGCGCGACAACGGCCGCCTCGACTACGAGCTGCCGGCGGATTACGTGGATTTTTCGGACCTGCGCTGAAAGAAAGCGGGCCACGGGCGTGTATATTAGGGTATGACCAGTATCAGCTCAAAGGAAAAGGCCCGGATGATCGCCCAAATCGAATACCCCTCCCTGGCGATCACCGTCGAGGAGGGGATGAAGCGGAAAGGGCTCCCTTTCCGCCTGGAGACCATCGATGACAAGAACATCCTGACGGTCCGTATCGTGGATTGCCACTTCTTCCGGATTCCCGTGACCCTGGACAACGTGGAGCGGGTCCTGGGCCTGATGCAGTACTTCCTGATGCGTCCGGAGAAAGTCCGGGAAGAGCTCCCCTCCATCCGCATCGTCGCCGACTGGCGCCTCGCCCAGTCCTGGCCGGGTCAGTAGGTTTTACTGCTCGTCCGGGGCGTTTTCCTGGGCCCGGCGCTTCGCTTCCGCCTCGAAGGCGTCGCTCATGGTCTTGTTGCCCTTCGTGAGTTTCTTGATGGAGAGGTCCTCCACCTTGTTGTTGGCTGCATCCAGATGGCCGGCCGAAACCTGGAGGGCCTTCTTGATGGCTTCCATGTTCTTGATGGCCTTGTCGATCCCTTCGATGGCCTCGTCGTACTTCTTCTTGGCGTTGACGACGTTCTTGGTGAAGGCGGTGCGGAAAGACTCCACGGACTCTTCGAAACGGGAGATGTCGTAGTCCTGGGACCGGGCGACTTCGAGTTCCTTCTTGTAGGCGAGGGACTTCTTGGAGGTCTGGACGAGCAGGGTGATGATGGGGATGAAGTTGTCGGGGCGCACGACGTACATCTTGTCGTACTTGGGCACGGACACGATGCCGTTGTTGTAGAGTTCATTGTCCATCTCCAGCATGGAGACGAGGACGGCGAACTCGCAGCCCTTCTTGGTGCGGTCCTTGTCGAGCTTGTCGAAGAAGTGGTCGTTGCGTTGCTTGTTGGCTGATGTGTCGGCCTCGTTCTTCATCTCGAACATGATCGAGATGTATTCGGTGCCGTCTTCCTTGTCGCGGAAAATGAAGTCGCCCTTGGAGCCCCTGGCCTCATCCTCGTCCTTCACGGCGGTGTTGTCCTTCTCGAACGTGGCGTTCGGCATCACCGGCGCCAGGGTCTGGTTGTAGAGCGTGAAACAGTGCTGCTCGAGGTCTTCACCGAGGAGCTTGACGGAGCGCTTTACCTTGAAGTTCTTGTAGAGCTCGACCTCCTTCTCCAGGCTTTCTTTCTCGACCTTGTGGGTCTCCAGGATGGACTGGACGCGCTCGGCGGCGCTCTTGCGCTCGGCGGAGGCTTCGGAGATCAGGCGGCTGATCTGCTCCTCTTTCTTCCGGAGTTCGCCTTCCTTGTCGTTGAGATCCTGGGCGGCTTTCTGCTCCGCCTTGAGTCTGGCGGCTTCGATCTCCAACTTCTTGCTCTCCTCCCAGGCCTCGATCTTCTGGGTCAACTCGCTGATCCGGGCGTCTTTGGCGGAGAGTTCTTCTTTGTGACGGGCTGCTTCCTGGGCGGCCTTCGCGGCCTCCCGGGCTTGCTGGAGCTGCTTGGCTTCTTCGACCTGGCGCCGGAGTTCGGCGTCGAATTCCTGGGTGCGCACCTGGTTGAGGAGCGCGGCGAAAGCGGCGTCATCGACTGAGATGACAGTTCCGCATTTGGGACATTTGATTTCCTTCATATTTCTATCTGTTTTGAATCGTATTGACTGGCACAAGTTACGAAAACCCCCGCTAAAAACCAATGCGGGCGGGGGTTTTCCGAGGGGTGGAGAGGGTTTCCTCACCGCAGTATTTGCGGAGGGTGGGGAGGTCGGCGTGGGCGCCGGTGAGGACATAGTCGACGACGGACTTGCGGGCGACGTTGTCGATGTTGCCGCCGCTCAGGGGGTAGTCGGAGGCCAGGGCGCTGGCGTCGGCTTCGGAGATGTGGGGAAGCTTGGACTGCCAGATGCGTGCACGGACGTCTGCCTTGGGGGCGTCGAAGGCAATCTTGAAGAGGAAGCGGCGCTCCATCGCATTGTCCTGGGCGTCCATCATGTTGCCGACGAGGTTGGTCGTGGCGATGAGGATGCCGTCGAGGGTCTCGAGCTCGTTGAGGACGATGTCCGTGATGGCGTTGTTCATCAGGTCGGTGCTCTGCTCCACCTTGGTCAGACGCTTGGTGAAGAGGGCGTCGGCCTCGTTGACGGCGAGAATGGGAGCGCGCTCGCTGGTGCGCACGAGGGCGCGGTAGGTGTCGAAGAGGGCCTTGACCTGCTTCTCCGAATCGCCGACCCACTTGCTCTTGAGGGCGCTGAGGTCCACCCAGAAGAGGTCACGGCGGGTCTTGCGGGCCAGGGCCTTGAGGGTTGCGGTCTTGCCGGAGCCGGGGCCGCCGTAGAAGATGGCGGACACGCCGCGGGGCATGCCCTGCTCCTGCAGGCGGGCCTGCACCTGCTTGAAGTGCTCCTCGTCCAGGATGTCGGCGAGACGGGCGACGGCCTCGGCTTCGCGGGGGTTGTAGAAGAGCTCCTGCTCCTTGATGGACTCCCAGCGGATGAGGTCCTTGTGGTTGACCTTCTCCTCGGGGGCGAGCTCCACTTCGGCGAAGAACCCGGCCTTGACCTCGTCGGAGAGGGCGAGGGTGTCGTTGTTGACGAAGCCGTTCTCGTTGCCGAAGGTGACCAGGCCCGCTTTCTGCAGGCCGGAGGACTCGTTGGCGAAACGGCGGCGCAGGCGCATGTCGTCGTCGAACATGTCGATGAGGTTCATCAGGACGTCGATGGGCACGTAGGGGTTGCCGTGGGACACGTAGCGGTGGCAGAGGTAGAAGAACTGACGGCGCTCGGTGTCGGTGCAGGCTTCGGTCCAGAGGGGCGAGCCGGCCAGCTTGCGGCAGAAGAGCAACTGCTGGTTGCGGTCGACCAGGGTGACCACCTCCTCATGGAAGCGGTCGGCGTCGATGGCGCCCTGGCGGATGTTGCTGACGAGTCGGCGCAGGAAGGTGAAGAACTCGTCGGAAGTCAGCTCAGTGGTCTTGACGGGGGTGAACTCCGTGTCCTTCTCGACGGCCTTGACGGCCTCGGTAGTGGCGCGGTAGCTGGGGCGGCGGCTGCCGCCGTGGGTGACGACGCCCTTGTCTTCGAGCTCGCGCAGGGCTTCGTGGAAGCCGAGGAACTCGATGTTGGTGCAGCCGACATAGTTGGCGAGATCCTCGTCGTCGCAACTGTTGGAGGAGTTGGTCTTCTCGAGGATGGCGGCGAAGAGGACGGCCGCCTTGGGGCAGACGCCGAAGCGTTCCGAAACAATGCGGATGTCGTCGGCGTGGGCGCTGACGGCATCCTCTGAAAGTCCCTCTAACTCAACGGTCTTGAAGATGCGGTTGAGACTGGCGGCGGCGTTCTTGAGGGTGTCGTCGCCCAGGTTGAATTTCTTTTCCGTGCGGGGTTTTCTAATCATATTACAACTGTTCGCGATAATAGATACGGCGAAAACCGCCGCATCTTTCAACCCGCTGCCAAAATTTTTTCACGGGAGATCACGACCTCTCCGGGCTTGCCTTTCGATGCGGCCTTGGGCGCCGCGTACATGACGTCGCGCATGACCCTTTCCATGATGCTGCGCAGGCCGCGGGCGCCCGTGCCGAGCTCGGACGCGCGCTGCGCCACCGCGGAGATGGCTTCCGGCGTGAAGTTGAGGCAGACGCCGTCTTCGCGCAGGAGTTCCTTGTATTGGTTGACCAGCGAGTTTTTGGGCTCGGTCAGGATGCGCTCCAGGGTCGGCGTGTCCAGCGGGTCCACGTAGGTGACTACGGGGAGGCGTCCGACGAACTCGGGGATCATGCCGTAGTCCCTGAGATCCTGGGCGGTCACTTCAGCAAGGAGGTTCCCGCCCGTCTCGGCCTTTCCGAAGGACTGGAAGCCGATGCGGCTCTTGTCGCGGCCCGTCCTGCGGGCGACGATCTCTTCCAGGCCGACGAAAGCTCCGGCGCAGATAAAGAGTATATCAGTTGTGTCCACATACAGCAGCGGCTGCTCCGGATGCTTGCGTCCGCCGAAAGGGGGGACGCCGACACGGTGGCCTTCGATCATCTTGAGCAGGCCCTGCTGCACGCATTCGCCCGAGACGTCACGGGTGATGGAGACGCCGGCTTCCTTCTTGGCGCTCTTGTCGATCTCGTCGATGAAGACGATGCCGCGCGAGGCTTTGCGCTCGTCGTAGCCGCAGTTCATCAGCAGTCCGGCGATCAGGCTCTCGATGTCGTCTCCGACATAGCCGGAGGCGGTGATGGAAGTCGCGCTGCCGATATAGTAGGGGACGCCCAGCATCTGGGCGATCGTTTTGACGAGCAGCGTCTTGCCGCAGCCGGTGGGGCCGAGCAGAAGGATGTTGCTCTTCTCCACGTCGGTCTCGCGCAGGGGGTCGTCCTTGTGGAGGATGCGCTTGTAGTGATTGTAAACCGCCACGGCGAGGGTCTTCTTGGCCTCGTCCTGACCGACGACGTACTTGTCGAGGGCGGCCTTTATCTGGTCAGGTCGTTTGAGCTGCAGGGTCATGTTCATGCGTTTTTCTTGCTTAGGATGTTGTCAATCATACCGTACTCGAGGGCTTCCGCGGAGTTCATCCAGTAGTCGCGGTCCGCGTCGGCGAGCACCTTGTCGAAGGGCTGGCCGGAGTGGGCGGCGATGATTTCGCAGAGCTCGGTGCGGGTCTTCTCGATTTGCTTGGCGGCGATGAGGATGTCCGAGGCCTGGCCCTTGGCGCCGCCGAGGGGCTGGTGAATCAGGACGCGGGAGTGGGGGAGTGCGGAGCGCTTGCCCTTTTCGCCGGCGCAGAGGAGCACGGCGCCCATGGAGGCGGCCATTCCGGTGCAGATGGTCGCCACGGAGGGCGAAATGAGCTGCATCGTGTCGTAGATGGCCAGGCCGGAGCTGACCTGTCCGCCCGGTGTGTTGAGGTAGAGGGAGATGTCGGCCTTGGCGTCCAGGGATGACAGGAAGAGAAGCTGGGCCTGGACGATGTTGGCCACATCGTCATCGATGGGGACGCCCAGGAAGATGATGCGGTCCATCAGCAGGCGGCTGAAGACGTCCATCGAGGCGACGTTCAGCTTGCGCTCCTCGATGACGGTCGGATTGAGATAGCGGTCGACGGCTGCGCTGTAGCGTCCCAGCGTCAGCGGATTGATGCCCCTGTCCAGCGAGGCGAATCGTTCAAAATCGTTCTTCATTGCAGTAGTCTTTACCAAAAATTACTGCTTTGCCACGATTTTCTTTCTCCTCCGGGTGCAAATAGAGCTTATCTTGCCCCTCGAACCTGCAAAATTCCGCCCTTCGGGTGCAAACCGGATTTGTCTTGCACCCCGAACCTGCAATTTACCACCCTCCAGGTACAAACCGGACTTGTCTTGCACCCCGAGGGCTTCAAAGCCAGGCCTTCAGGTGCAAATGGGGACCGTTTTGTACCTCAAACCCTCAAAAACCAAGGTCCCAGGTGCAAATCGCCCCCTGTATGTACTCCATAAAAAATCCCGCGGTGATGCCGCGGGATTCATAGTAACTATTTGATTGCCAAATCAATATTCTTCCTCGTTCCAGGTATGGAGTAGTTGTGGTTAAGGATTTTATTATCAGTAAATTATAGCTGTATTCAAAAACTCTGGATAGTATAAGGGAAGTTTGAGGCAGGCTAAGAGCCTCTATCTGTCTTTACCCTTTTTCTCGGAACTAACCTGATTATCCTTGTCCCAAGGAGACCGAGGGCTAGAAGAATAGGTGGTTGGAAATGCGCAATGGATACCAAGTTCTTTCTGTTCCGGATAGTTATTGAGGAACAAGATGATGCACATTGATGAAAACTTGACTTTTACGAGCTGAAAATCCCAAAAGTTGTATTTGTCACTGTTGCTGAGAAGGAAGTTGGTTAATTGAGCAGCAGACAAATGATTTCCAGTGTCCCATATTTCATCATATGATGGTGATGAGGATGAGGATAATTCCGATACTGGCTTGATTACATATTCACTTGGTTTAGACACAGCAAAACCACTATCAATGTTTTCTGTAAAGAAAGCATCAATCTTCATCAACAACTGATTAATGTAATCAAGAGAAATATCCATTCATTATCCTTTCTGGTTACAAAGATACAGATTTCCTGTGAATCCCTTTTACTATTCCTCATCCTTCCAACTTACTATTACCTTTTCAGGAGGATTTCTTCTTTTCAAGGATAGTCCCAAGGGTAGTGAATATCCAAAAACTGTCATTTTCGGCTTGTTTTTGCCTTATTTGGGGGTACAAAAAAAACCAGGGAACTATCCCTGGTCTATTCATAACTAATTGATAATCAAATGATTACAAATAGCAATTTCTTAATATTCTTCCTCGTTCCAAAAGAAGTCGTCTTTCGAAGGGTAGTCGGGCCAGATGTCCTCGATGCTCTCGTAGATCTCGTTGTCGTCCTCGAGCTCCTGCAGGTTCTCGATGACCTCTTCGGGGGCGCCGGAACGGTTGGCGTAATCGATCAATTCATCTTTGGTTGCCGGCCACGGAGCGTCGTCCAGGCTGCTGGCAAGTTCGAGTGTCCAGTACATATTCAATCTTATTAGTGGTTCAACTTCATCGGGGGAGGCCCCCCTTTTTCGCCGCAAAGATATACAAAAAATCAAAACAAAAATCTTTTTTATCTATTTTTGCAATATAATCGTCAGAACGCCATGTCATACAAAAAGAACGACAGTTACGAAGTCCCTGTGACAGAGCAAATTGCGGCTCATGTGAAGGAGATCCTGCGCCTGTTGGGCGAGGATGAAAGCCGCGAGGGTCTCCTCAAGACGCCCGAGCGCGTCGCCAAGTCCCTCCAGTATCTGACCAAGGGCTACGGGGAAGACGGGACGGAAATCATCCGCTCCGCCATGTTCGACGAAGAATACCAGCAGATGGTCCTGGTCAAGGACATCGAGCTCTACAGCACCTGCGAGCACCACCTGCTCCCTTTCATCGGGAAGGCGCACGTCGCTTATATCCCAAATGGCAAGATCACCGGCCTGAGCAAGATCGCGCGCGTCGTGGAGACCTACGCCCGCCGGCTCCAGGTCCAGGAGAGGCTGACGGTGCAGATCCGCGACTGCATCCAGGAGGCCCTGCATCCCCTGGGCGTCGCCGTCGTCATCGAAGCCAACCACAC
>JAEEGI010004104.1_pt1 | contig 34320 bp, 21 predicted proteins | sample 8958751 | NCBI WGS metagenome assembly JAEEGI01 (sample SAMN16246545, study PRJNA631951) | gut metagenome | biome: gut microbiome; feature: rumen; material: KS-attached | host: Bos | place: Iran: Karaj | collected 2018-10
CAGACTGCATTGCAAAGATAATAGCTATTTTTAGCAATGCTATTCTTGTTTTGAAAAATCATCCTGCAAAATGAACCTTAGAACCACTATGTGTGATTTTCATCCTGCAAAATGGACCTTATGCCTATATTGCACTCTAGCGGACGGTGAAGTCGGCCTTCAGCGGCAGCTTGTCGCTGGCTGTGCCCACGAGCATCGTACGCTGGCCCAGTGATGTTGCCCAGTCGCCCTTAGCCTCGTCCCAGTACTGGAACGCGCGGCCACCAATGGTGATGGTGACGTCGCGGCTTTCGCCGGGCTTTAAGGTGACTTTCTGGAAACCGCGCAGCTCTTTCACGGGCATGTCGACCGTAGCATTGTGGTCGCTCACGTACAGCTGGATGACCTCGGCACCGGAGCGGTTGCCGGTGTTCTTGACGGTCACTGTAGCGGTCACGGTGCTATCGGCAGCCACCTCGCGCTTGTCGAGGCGCAGGTTGCTCACGGCAAAGGTCGTGTAGCTCAGTCCGTGGCCGAAGGCAAAGGCGGGTTTCGTCTTCTGCTTGTCGGTCCAGCGGTAGCCCACATAGATGCCTTCCTTATATTCCTCGTCGATAATCTGGTGACCCTCGCGCCACGTTCCAGGATAGGAATTCAAGGCATGGGCACCCAAGTCATTGAGGCTTACAGGCCAGGTGAACGGCAGTTTGCCCGAGGGGTTGGCATCGCCCACGAGAATGCTGGCGAATGCCTTGCCTGTCTCGCTGCCGATGAACCAGCCTTGCACGATGGCAGCGACCTTGTCGCGCCACGGCATAGCCACCGCGTCACCCGAGATGTTGACAAACACCACATTCTTGTTGACACGTGCCAGAGCCTCGACCAGTGCATCCTGGCCGTAGGGCATGTCCATGTGCTTGCGGTCGTGACCCTCGGCATCTTGGTAGTCGCTCTTGTTCAGGCCGCCAAAGATGATGACATAGTCAGCAGTCTTGGCCTTGGCGACAGCTTCAGCGATCAGTTCGCTGGCGGGACGGTTCTCAGCCAACGATTGCTTGGCGACCACACCATTGTACTCGCCGGTGGTGTCACCCACGTAGCCGCGGGCATAGTCCACCTCGATGCCTGTGCCTGCAAGACGGGCCTTGAGGCCTTCCAGCGGCAGGATTTCGTGCTGAGCCTTGAGCGAGCTGCTGCCGCCGCCGACGGTCATCATCTTGATGGCGTTTTCGCCGACAACCAGCACGCGCTTGGCACTGTTCAGGTCAATAGGCAAGACATTGCGTTTGTTCTGCAGCAGCACGATGCCGTCCTGGGCGATTTTCAACGCAGCGTCATAGTGTGCCTCGCTGCACAGGAAGCCCTGAGAACGATTGTTGCTCATCGTCGTGCGGAAGAACAGGCGCAGCACACGGCTCACCTTGTCGTCCAGCTCACGCGTGGTGAACTTGCCCTCTTGGATCATCTTCTTGTATGGCAGGGCCATGTGGTAGGCGTCGTAGGCGTTGCTTGCGCCCCATGCCAGACCGTCGGTCCAGCTGCCGAACTCCATGTCCAGGCCGTTCTTGACGGCCATCTCGGTGTCGTGGGCACCACCCCAGTCGCTGACCACCACGCCGTCAAATTTCCAGTCACCCTTAAGGATGTCGTTGAGTGTGTACTGGTTTTGGCAGCAGTGCTGGCCCTTGTAGAGGTTGTAGGAACCCATGATGCCCCAAGCGTGGCCCTCCTTGACGGCGGCCTCGAATGCGGGCAGATAGATCTCGCGCAGGGCGCGGTCGCTCACGATGACGTTGACCTGATGGCGGTATTCCTCATCGTTGTTCAGGCAGAAGTGCTTGACACATGCCGAGGTGCCCGTGCTTTGCAGTCCCTGGACGTAGGGCACTACCATGCGCGATGCCAGCAGCGGATCCTCGCCCATGTACTCAAAGTTGCGGCCGTTCAACGGAGTGCGGTTGATGTTCACGCCAGGACCCAGGATCATGTCCTTGCCACGGTAGCGCGCCTCCTCACCCAGACTGCGGCCGTAGAGCTCAGCCAGCACGGGATTCCACGAGGCTGCCAGGCAGGTCAGTGCGGGAAATGCCACGCACGAGTCGTTGGTCTGTCCGGCCTGTACCCACTCGTCCCAAAGGACGTCGGGGCGCACGCCGTGAGGCCCATCGTCGGTCCAAAAGTCGGGAAATCCCAGGCGCTTCACGCCAGGTGACGAGAATTTGCTTTGGGCATGGATGACGGCGATCTTCTCGTCGAGCGTCATGCGTGCCAAGGCGTCCTCGACGCGCTGTTCGATGGGTAACGTCTCGTCAAGATAGACAGGCACCTTCGGCGTCATTCCCAGCGACTGGATGTAGTCCATCTGTGGGGTGCAGTTCTCGTAACGGCTGTTTTCAGCATATTGCATCAGCAGATTGCGGAACATTTCCTGGTCAGGACGGGCCTCGCGCAACTCCTTATAGGTAGTGCGGGGCGCCTCGGAGTACTTCACGACGATGCTGTCCCACATCTCGGGCCTGGTGATACCCATCATGCACGAGTTATCAATCTTCTTGTAGGGCCAGAACGTGTAGCCGATGTTGGCCTTTTTCATCACGTCGACCAACTGCGCCTGCCACTCGTTGCTGTTGTGCCCGGTCTCACCCATGTACATCGGCAGTCCCGTCTTGTCGCGGAAGTCGATGTAGTCCTTGATGGCCTCGGCAGTGGCGTCGCCGCCATAGCGGTGGCAGGTGTACATGATGTTGTCGTCAAATTTCCAGTCGTTGAACATGAAGAAGTCAGAGTTCCAGCGGGCACCACCCAGCAGGATGACGTGGTTCTTGTCCACCTGGCGGATGGCTTTAACGGCACGCTGGTAGAGCGGTTCGAGCTTCTTGTTCAGCTCATCCTTGTTCTCGAAATAGTGGGCGATTGGCTCGTTCATCAGCTCGTAGCCCAGAATCACCGGCTCGTCGCTGTAACGGGCGGCGATGCGCTGCCAAATGTCGCAGAACAACTGCTGGCTGGGCTCGCTCTCGAAGAGCCACGGATAGCCGTGACCGTCGTCGATGTTGTCACCGGTCTGGCCGCCGGGACAGTCGTGCATGTCGAGAATCAGGTAGAGGCCTGCAGCACGGCACCATCTCACGACCGAGTCGATGCGTGCGAAGCCGTCCTGTTCGCGGGACCGTCCCATATAGTCCTCGTCGGTGAAAAGCCTGTAGTTGAAGGGCAGGCGAATGGTATTCGCCCCCTGGCGAGCGATGAAGCTGATGTCGGCGCGGGTGATGTAATTGTCCTTGAACTGACGCCAGAAATCGGCGGCAAAGTCAGGTCCAACGGCCTCCTTGATCATCAGGTCGATCATCCAGGGCGAGTTGGTCTTGCTGAAACCGAACATGTAGCCCTCGGGATTGAGCCAGTTGCCCAGGTTTGTACCTTGAATATAGAGCTTCTCACCGTTAGGTTGCACCAGATCGGTCCCTTCTACATGTACAAACTTGCCTTGGGGCTTAGCATGAAGCCCCAAGGCAAGAATAAGAGAGAGTATGATTAAAAAAGATCCTCTCATAGAGTCATTTGGGTTAAACAGTTACTTCTTTTGGAATACGCGCACGTAATCCACTTCCATCGTAACAGGCAGCACGCTCTCGTCAACACCTTGAGCGCCACCCCAGTCGCCTCCCCAAGCGAGGTTGAGGATCACGTAGAAGGGGTCATCGTAGGGCCAGTCGTCACGACCCAGTCCACGGTTGTCGTAGCTCAGCTGCACCTTACCGTCAACGTAGGTGGTGATGTTCTGGGCCGTCCATTCGATGGCATAGGTGTGGAACTCACCCTCAGCACCCTTGCAATACATCTCATGGGTCACTTGGGTGCCATTGGAGTGAACGTGGGCCTTGGCATGAAGGCTCGACGACACATAGTCGGGATGGTAACCCACCTCTTCCATGATGTCGATTTCACCGTCATCGGGCCAAGAATGGAAGTTGACGGGCATCATCCAGAAGGCAGGCCAGGTTCCCTTGCCCTTAGGCAGCTTGATGCTGGCCTCGATGTAGCCATACTTCCAGCCCTGTCTGTCCTTGGCATAGACGCGACCAGAGTAAATCTTGCCATTCTCCTTGAGTGCGGTGATGCGAAGCTTGCCGTCACGAATCTCGGTGACAAGGGCGCCGCCAGGCGTCTTGTGGTTCACGTAGTTCTGCAACTCGTGATTCACCCAACCGCTGTTCTGTACCTCATGCCTCCAGTCGTCGCCATTCAGCTCAGAGCCCTTGTCGAACTCATCGTGCCAAACAAGGCTGTAGCCATCAGGAGCATAGTAGGCCGACTGCTCGGCAGCTTCCTGAGTGACGCTGATGCTCTTGCGGCCCGCTCCCGACATGATGGTGACCGTAGCCGTGCGGACCTCGGTCATGGGATTTGCAGCAACGATGACTGCCATGGTGCCCGACTGTGAAGTGGTGTTCTTGGCGTCGATGGTGATGAAATCCTTGTCGGCATAGGCACCCCATTCCTTGCCCGTGGTAGTGACATTGATGGTGTAGGTGCCACCCGCAGCAGGAACGGTGATGTTGTCCTGCGAGACGGTGATGTTCACGTTCCCGGGCTGAGGCTCATCCTTGCCATCTCCACCGCAGCCCCAAAGGGCTACGGTGAGAGAAAGCAATAATGTGTAAAGCATGAATCGTTTCATTTTGAAAGGTTATTCAGCTTTATTTGTGCTTTTGGATGATGATGTCGCTGACCTTAGCCTCAAAGCCGGCGGGACAACCACCGAAGTCGAGGATGAACTTACCCTGGTCAAACTCGATGTCTTCGCCATTGTTCTTGGCAACCACACCGATGAACTGGAGTACGTTCTCGCCGTCCTCGAGGGCGAAGTCGCCCTTGTAGCACAGCGTGTTGGGATCGTTGGTCACGTCAGGATCCTTGTTGACCTTGACGGTGGCACGGCCTAGCTCCATGTTGGTGGTGATGGTGACGCGAACATCATAGGCCTGGCCCTTCTCGATGTGCAGGGGTACGCCATTGATGGCGCACTGGGCCTGCCACTCCGAGGCGGTACCTTCGTTGGCGGTGATGGTATAAACACCGTTGGCAAAGGAGAAGCCCGGGTCAGCGATCTGTGACCAGCCGGCATCTGCCCACCAGAAGCTCATCGTACCTGCAGTGTTGAAACCTGCACCCAGGTTCTCGGCAGAATTCACATCTACCCACTCTACAGTGGGCTCGTCGGGGGTAACGGGCAGGATGGTGCCGTCATCGTTGGCATGGTCCTTGAGGACGATGTTAGAGATGTTGACGGTGGTACCAGCCTGGCAACCGCCGAAGTCGAAGAACAGGTTAACGCGCTCCATGTCGATACCGGGCATGTCGCTCTTCCAGAAGATGTAGTCTTGGCCAGCTTTCAGGTCAACACGGTCGGCAAAGTAGAATACATTGTCGTCTCCGTCCATCACGAGCTTCACGGTGACACCGTTCAGGTCCTTGTCGCTGTTGAGGATGCAGGAGAAGTCATAGTGCTTGTCGGCACTTGTCGAGATGTTAGTGGTCTTGAAGGCCATCTGTGCCTGCCACTGGTCGGTAGTTGCCTCGGGCAGGAATACGGTATAGTCATTACCATTGGCCTCAAAGCCGGGATCAGCAATCTGGTTCCAACCGGGTGCGTACCAGAAGAACATGTTGTATTCCACGTTCTTCCACATGTTGAAGTCGCTGTTGGGGTCAAATCCGGAGAATCCCTTCTCTTCGGGCTCGCTGGTGAAGATAAAGCGCCATGCGATACCACGGTCGGGAGCGTCATAGACGAGGACCATCTTCTTGGCCGTCAACGTCTCGATACGGAACTTGGGATTCTCGTACTGGGCGTCAGAACTGATGTAGGGGAACAAGGTGTTGGGAGCGAGCTGGATGTAGGTCTGCTTGCTCACGTTGCCGTCGGCGTCCTCCCAATCATACTCCTCGAAGCTCCAAGTACTGTTCTGGTTGCCGATAGTGGCGTCCCAGTCAGCACCTTGGGTGCCCCACTTGGTAGTACCGGTGTTGACATAGGTCAAGCCGTCTTCACCGGCATTGTAGAAGTAGTTACCGCCCTTGCGGTTCTCAGCGGTGAAGCTGATGCGGTCGTCATACATACCGAAGTCCTTCTTCTCATCGGGCTGAGCCGACCACCATCCTGTACCGGCAGTGCCGGCGGGGCCGCAAGCCAAGTGGGCCACTTCCTTGTGGTCGAAGCGCCACTCCTTCTCGGTGATGCGACGGAAGTCGTTGGTATAGTCAATCTTGGACTCGTTGAAGGTATATTCCTTCTTGATACCGGTCTGGCTAACGCCATTGCGGTTGCCCAGGCGCAGCTCGATGGTGTGAGTGCCGGCCTCGTTGTTCTTGTAACCCACTTCCTGCAGGGTAGAGTAGGAGGTGCCGTCAAGGATCCAGATGGGATAGACACCAGGTCCAGGAGTGTAGTTGGCGATCATCTGGTTAGTCTCCTGGTCAACAGAGATGTTGAAGTCAACACCGCTCACCGTGGGAAGACCGTTGGGGTCTGCTCCTTCAAATTCCTCGGGAGAGCAGGCCGTGAAAGCCATAGCCAATAACAGGATTGCTATTGCGCTGCTTATTTTGTTGATCTTGGTAATCATAATATTTAATCTCTAAATTAGTGATTATTAATAGTTGTTCTGAACCAGTGTGGGGTCAGCATCGAGCTCACTCTGAGCCAGAGGAATGTACTTCTTGCTGGGAGTCCACGAGTTGGTACGGTAACCGTAGCTGTTGGGAACCAATACGGTCGAAGCCTTCTGGGTGATACCGGGGATACCCTCGGCACGCACGAGGTCGAAGTAGCGCTTGCCCTCGCCACAGAATTCGAGATGACGCTCGTTGAAGATGTCATCGATGGTGACGGTGGTCAGATTGCCAAGTCCGGCACGGTTGCGAACCTCGTTCACATAGCCGGCAGCCTCGGCTGCACTGCCTCCGGTCAGGATCAACAGCTCAGCAGCGTTGAGCAGAGTTTCAGCATAGCGGTAGATGCGCTTGTTGTTGTTATAGTTCAGGTTCTTGGAGGTCGGGCAGTCCTTGTTGTTGTCGCTCTGGGGGCGATACTTGCCGTGCCAGATGTGGGTGTCCTGATAGCGCTCGGTGTAGCTGTAGCCACGCACGTCCCAGCAGGTAACATCGCGACGCAGGTCGCCCTCGCTGTACATGTTGTAGGCCTCAAGGCGCATGGGCAGGAAGCCCCAACCGTCGGCACCGCTGTCCCAGCCTTCACCGCCGCCCCAACCGTTGGGCGAGCACAGGGTGGGGAATACAGTGCCACCGGCAGCCATCGAGGTGCTCCAGTCGCGCTGTGCCTGGTCGTCGTTGTAGTTGATCTCAAAGATGCTCTCGGCGCACCACTCACCGCTCTCCTGCCACAGGTCATAGAAGCTGGGGTTGAGCTTGTAGCTGCTGTCGCCAATGATCTGCTTCATGTAGGCGAGAGCCTGAGCATAACGGGCCTGGTCGTTCTGGTACATAACCATCTCGGCATAGAGCATGTAGGCAAAAGCCTGGCTCACGCGGCCAGCCTCGGCATTGGGCCAACGCATGGGCAGCACGTTAGAAGCGATGATCTCCTCAAGCTCGGGAAGGAGCTTGTTGTAGATCTCGTCGGCGCTGATCTGCGGAGCAGTGTAAGGCTGCGAGAGGTTCTCCAGATAGAAGGGCACGTTGCCGTAGTAGTGCCACAGGATATTATAATAGTACACGCGCAAGAGACGGGCCTGCATCTCCATCGAACGACGGAAACTCTCGCTGGCTTCGGTTTCCCACGAAGCATACTTGATAGCATCGTTGCAACGCTTGATGCCGCTGTAGAAGTCGCCCCACAGGGTGGCGAGGGTGTTGTTACCGTCGGCCTCGAAGTTGAACAGACGGTGCCAGTGCTGGTTGTCGGTGTTGTCCGAACCGCCTACCCAGAAGTCGTCGCCCATGATCTCGCCGTCAACGGTGAGGTCGTTGTAGGCAGTACCGTCCCAGTCGGGCCAGTGCAGAGGAGCGTAGGCTGCGGTAAGCGCCTCGTTAAGGGTCTCCTCGGTGGTGTAGTATTCCTCAAGAGGTTCACCCGTCGGGTTCTTCACCTCAAGAAAATCGTCGCTACATGCAGTGAGTGCAAGAAATGCTGCACACAGGCCTGCTATGATAGAAATATGCTTTTTCATATTGATAATTCTTTATTGGATTGTTAGAATGAGACGTTACATCCGACAGTAAAGGTGCGGGCCTGCGGATAGATACCGTAGTCTACACCAAGGCTGGTGGAACCAGAACCGATTTCAGGATCGAAGCCCCAATACTTGGTCCAGGTGAAGAGATTCTCGGCACGGCCATAGATGCGCAGACGGCTGATGCCAATCTTGTTGGTCAAATTGGGATGCAGGGTATAACCCAGGGTGATGTTCTTCAGGCGCAGGTAGCTGCCATCCTGAATGTACATGTCACTGCAAACCCAGTTCTTGGAGTCACCCAGGGTAGGCACGGTGTTGCTGGTGCCCTCACCGGTCCAGCGCTGGAGTACCCAAGTGGGATAGTTACCCGAGGCGATGTCCTGACGGTAGGTAGCGTCGAATACGTCGGCACCACGAACGCCCTGGAAGAAGACGCCAAAGTCGAAGCCCTTCCAGTCAACATCGAAGGTCAGACCAAAGGTCCAGTCGGGCACACCGTTACCGATGTTGGTACGGTCGTCGCTGTTGATCTTGTTGTCACCATTGGTGTCCACGAAGCGGAAGTCACCAGGATTTGACGAGGTGCCGTACTTCGAGTTATAGGCGTCGGCCTCGGCCATGTTCTGGATTATACCGTCGGTCTTGTAGCCATAGAAGAAGGGGAAGGGCTGGCCGTTCTCGGCACGGGTGCCACCATCGCTGAACTGGCTGATGCCGTAGTTCAGGAAGCCGGTGTCGTTACCCAGGTTTTTCAGCTTGTTCTTCAGGTAAGAAGCATTACCCTTCAGGTTGAAGTGTGCATCGGCGATGTTCCAGCGATAACCGAGCTCAAACTCGACACCGCTGTTCTCCATGTCACCCACGTTGGCCAGCGGGCGGGCCTCACCCACGTAGCTGGGGATGGGCATCTCGATGATCATACCGTTGGTCTTCTTGATGTAGTAGTCAAAGCTGAAGGTCAACTTGTTGTTCCAGAAGCCGAAGTCGATACCGAGGTCGGTCTGTTCGCTCTCCTCCCACTTGAGGTCTTCGTTAGCCAGGCGGTTAGCCTTGGAGCCGTAAACCATGGCTCCGGTCTGACCGAAGTAGTAGTTGCTGGTGTTGCCCATAGCCGTCAAGGTGGTGTAAGCAAAGTCACCGATGTTGTCGTTACCGTTCTTACCCCAGCTGAAACGCAGTTTCAAGTTGTTCAGCCAGTCGCGCTGATCCTCCATGAACTTCTCGTTCATGATGTTCCAACCCAGCGAGAATGAGGGGAAGATACCGTAACGGTGGTTTGAACCGAAGCGGCTCGAACCGTCGCGGCGCACGGTTGCCTGGAACATGTAGCGCTCGTCGTAGTTGTAGCTTACACGGGCAAACAGTGAAGACAGGCGATGCTCGGTGTAGGGACCACCCCAAGCACCCACGAGGCTCGTGGCACCGGTCATCTTGCCGTCGGCGTCGGTCGAGATCTCAAGATCGCCGCCGGTGGTGTAGTTGATGCTGGGCTTATCGGGGTTCACGAGATACCAGTGTGAACCACCCAGCTCGTCGCCCTTGAACTTCAAGGCACTCTGGCCAAGCACGACACCGATGGTGTGCTTGCCGAAGGTCTTGTCGTAAGTCACGGTGTTTTCAATCTGCCAGGTGTTGTTGTTGCCCTTGAAGGCCACGGCCGAAGTGTGGTCGGCGTTGTTGTTACCCGAGAGGTAGTACTCCTGCAGGGTAGCACCGTTGTAGCCCCAGAACGAAAGCTCGGCGCTGTAGGTGAAGTGGTACTTCAGAGCATCCCACAACTGCAGGTCAACCGAGAACTTGGGCATGAACTTGTGGCTCCAGTTCTTGTTGGGGTTGCCGTGCATCATGGCGATGGGGTTGTTCTGCTCCTGATAGCTGCCGATGAAGCCGGGGATTGTGTAGGGCTGGCCGTTCTCATCCTTATACAGGTCGTATGCGCTGTAGCGGTCCATCATCTCCTGTGCGATGGCACCCCTCAGGGTGACGGGCAGGGTGGGAGCGAGGTAGAGGGCCGAACCCAGGGGAGAACCCCAAGTGGAGTTGGCGTCGATACCCGTGCTGTGCACGCGCATATAAGAAAGGTTAGCGCCCAGATCCAATTTGTTCAGGAAGTTACGCTCCTTGGTGGCATCGATGAGGTTGAACATGTTGTTGGAGCGGATGGTCAAGCGGTCGTAGTTTGACTGACCGAAGTTACCGCCCACGATACCGTCCTGGGTGAAGTAACCCAGCGAGAGGTAGTAGTTCACCTTCTCTGAAGCACCGCTGATCGATACGTCGTGCTGCATGATGGGAGCATTGTCGTTGAAGAGCAGATCCTGCCAGTTGGTACCGAAGCCCACGATCTTGTCGCCATTGGCGTCAACCAGGTTGTAGGGATCCTGATAGAGCGGTGCAAGGCCGTTCTGCATGCGGCGCTCGTTCTGCAGGATAGCATAGTCGGTAGCACCGGTCACGCTGCGCTTTCTCCAGGCACTCTGCCAGCCATAGGAGAAGTCGTATCTGATGTTAGCCTTACCCATGCGGCCCTTCTTGGTCGTCACGAGGATAACACCGTTGGCGGCACGAGCACCGTAGATGGCGCCCGATGCAGCATCCTTCAGCACCTCCATGCTCTCGATGTCATTGGGGTTAACGCTCTCCATACCGTATTGGTCGGTGGGCATGCCGTCAATGATGTAGAGGGGGTTGGAGTCGTTGATGGTGCCGATACCGCGGATGCGGATCATCGACTGTGAACCGGGTTGACCTGAAGAAGAAATGACGTTGACACCGGCGGCCATACCCTTCAGGGCATCCTCGGCACGCAGACGGGTCTTGCCTGCCAGGTCTTCAGCTGAGACCTTAGCGATGGAGGCCGTCACAACGCTCTTCTTCTGCACACCATAACCGATAACGACTACCTCGTTGAGCAACTCGGCGTCCTCGGTGATGACGATGTGCATGTTCTGGCCGGCAAGCACGGTCTGCTTACCATAGCCCACATAAGTGATTTCCAACTCGGCACCAGCGGGTGCGTTGATGGAGAAATTGCCGTCGAAGTCCGTAACGGTGGTGTTCGACGTTCCCTTTTGCACGATCGTAGCACCAATCACCGGCTCGCCGTTGGGGTTAACGACTGTGCCCGTGAAAGTCTGATTCTGTGCAAATGCCGCTATGGACAGCATGACTGTCAACAGCAGCGAAAGTAATTTTTTCTCTTTCATGTCACATTGTTTATTTGTTTAATAAAAATATAATGTAAGTTACGTATTGGTCATCTGGTGATTGTAAAAGGCTTTCAAAAGCTGGTTCTTGGGCCGTAGCCGCATCGCAAATTTAGATGAATATAAGATGTGTTGTTCACGATAAAAATGAAAAAGTGGATGTTTTGAGATGCTATTTTGCTGTAATCTTCAATAAATCAGATATTTAACAACATTCATCAATCGTTAAAAAGTGGTTAAAATGAACCCCTGCCGAAAAACATGAAAAACGCCATTTCATCGAAGATTTTGCCATTTTTGTTGCTCGGGAGACAGATTAAACTTAAATTTGCCGACGGATTAAAAAAGAAGACCTTCTGAAATGAAAAACCGAATTCTGATATATGTCCTGTTATTGTTGTTCGCGTCACCGGTTGCGATGGCTGATGAGATCAACTTGGGACAGGTGTACCGCCAGCTCGACGAGGCCATTGAACACACCGACGAGTATGTGCTGCAACGTGAAAACCGCATCAAAGAGGCGAAAACAGCTCTTGTTAACGCCCGGGACGACAAAAAGCGATATGAGATTTGCCGACAGCTCTATGACGAGTATAGGCCCTACATGAACGATTCTGCCATCCATTACATCGACCGTTGCATCACCCTGGCCGAAGGACTGGGCAACCGCGTCCAAGTGCAAGAATGCCAGATACAGCTAGCATGGCAGTGCACCGAGTCTGGAATGTATTATGAGGCGATGGATATCCTGCACGGCATTGATGCTGAGCAGATTAGCGATGCTCGTAGCCTCAATCAATACCACAGCACCCTTGCCCACCTTTACAGTGAGTTGGGGTATTATTGCAAGGTGCCGCGGCTCCAGCAGGCTTATTATGCCAAGGGTGACCACTATAGGCAATTGATCGACCCGACTGTCTGCTCGAGTGATGAAGCATTGCAAATCAAGGAAATAGAACGTTTTTCCGCTGGTGATGCCCAGGGTGCACTGCGCTATAGCGACATGCGCCTGAAACAAGTTAAAGAGGGATCCCACGAATTCGCCATAGTGGCATTTTACCGTTATCTGGACTATCAGTTGTCGGGCGACTCGGTGCAGGCGCGCTACTGGGTCACCCAATCGGCGCTGAGTGACGTCAGGAATGCCGTGATGGATCAGGGTGCCATGTGGGAATTGGCCAATTTGCTCATGGCTGATGGGGATATGGACCGCGCCTACCGGTATATCCACTTTGCCTGGCAATGCGCCAGCAAGTTCAATACAGTGAAGCGAAACAGCCAGATTTCGCCCGTTTTGACGGCCATTAGCGACAATTATGAGGCTTCTCTCAAGCGTGCTAACCGTCAACTTCTTTATTTGGCGATTGTGGCGAGTCTGCTGGCCGCCCTGTTCCTGGGCATCCTGTTCTACAGCAACAGTCAGCGCAAAAAGTTGGCACGGGCGCGTAATGAGCTCAGTGCCAGCAATACGCAATTGGCTGAGCTGAACGCTCAGCTGTCGGATCTGAACAGCCGGATGCGCCAGACCAACATCAAACTCAACGAGTCAAATCGCGTCAAGGACGAATATGTGGGGCGTTTCATTCACTTGTGCTCTTTCTATATCGACCGTCTGGACGAGATGCGCAAGCGCATTCACAAGATGGTCAAGAGCAAAGACCTGGATGCCTTATACAAATTTACCGAGGGTAATGACTTGAGGGATAAGAACTTGACGGATCTGTACGAGATGTTTGACAGCACCTTCCTGCATCTGTTTCCAAACTTCGTGAACGATTTCAATGCCCTGCTAAAGCCCGAATGCCGCATCTCCTTGCCCGACGAAGGGGTGCTGGGCACTGACCTGCGCATCTTTGCCCTTATCCGCCTGGGCATCGAGGACAGCAGCCGAATTGCCGAGTTCCTGCATTACTCGGTCAACACAATCTACAACTACCGCGCGCGGGTCAAGAACGGCGCTCTAGACGACCGCGACGCCTTCGAAAGCCAGGTCAAGGCCATCGGCATGTAAACCGCCTCTTGAAGATTCCAAGGTGGAACCCAATTATCATATGATTTGATGAAAACGAGGAGGAAGATCCTCAAATCTCCCTCCTCGTTTTTCTCGTTTCTCGTTCAGTTAATTCCAATTTCCGGTCAGCAGGTAGTCAATGATGGTGGTTACATCCTCGATGGTCACGCGGCCGTCGGCATTCACGTCGGCACTATCGTTACCAGCGGTATTACCGGTCAAGAGCAGGTCAATGAGATCGGTGACATCGTCAATGCAGACCTTGCCGTCACCATTGACATCACCCTGGAGCTGCTCGCGGTTGGGATATAGTCCCACGTACATCGCCTGCCAATCGTCGTAGGTGTACTGGAGCACGTTGAGCAAGGCGATGTCAAAGTAACCGTTTTCCACTCCATACCATCCCCAATTGACGTGGACGAGCCCATTCTCATCATATCCGTCGATGATGAAATTGTGTCCCGCCAGGATTCCCTGGTCGAGGTTGATGTCCTTGGCCGAATACATAATCGGGTTGCCCGAGGACAACATGCTGTAGATCATTTCCATCCACGTGGGTTCGTCATAGCGCGTGCGGGGGACGAAATGGGCCGTGTCGTTGTAGTTGAAGTGCTTGGTGAAGGCCTCGACCAGGCGCGCGTCGGTAGTGCCGCCACCCAGCGAGTTCCATGTGGTTTGTGCCGCCACTCCGCAATGGTAACACAACTGGGCGACCGCCAGTCCTTGCTCGTAGGTGTATTCGCCCTGATAATCATCGATCATGTTGTCCCAATCATAGGTAGCCTGTTCAAAGTTGACATGAACAGTCACGTCGCTCTGGTCATATTTCACTGTCACCGACTCCTCGCCTGTGCCATGCTTGGGAAACTTGTAATAGTTCATGTACTGGGCCATTGCCAAGGGGCCGCAGCCCACCGAATAGTGGCCCGCATCGGGGGTGTAGGTACCATAGAGGCTGAAGTCTGAGACATAAGTATCAAACGGGCACATGAATTTGAAGGGTTCCCGTTGCCCCCATGTGGTAGTCAGCAACGGCTGCACCGAGGTGGGAAAACGGTTGGGATCGGGCTTGGTGGTCTCGCGAAGGGGCTGATGGCGCAGCATGACCTTCCTGGTAGCGTTCAGCCACCAGTTGAACCCTGGATTGCCATCCGACAGGTTCAGTGTGCCACTGGACGAATATGCCAGAATTGCCGGCTTGCTGTCGTTGCTGGAAACGATGGCAAAACCGCCACCGGCCTGGCGATAGAGCGCCATTCCAGGATAATAGGCCACCTGTTCGAGCGGCCGCGAAGATTTGAGGACATGGCTTGCAGCCGAACGCATCTAGACATCGCTCCTGGCTCCGGCCAGTGCTGATGCTGCCGTCATGACAGTCAGCACAACAATAAGATACTTCTCTAATGATTCCATAAGCAATAAAAAACACGAATGATGATTAATTATAAATCTCGGGCACAAATATAGCGTATTTCTGATGAATGGATGTAAATGATGCATGATTTTTCATGTTATATTTCAAGAAACATGCTAATCTGCCGTTCCTGTCCTGTAATTGAGGTCAATAATCACCGATAGAGGGGTGGAAATGAGCATTCAGTTCAAGCGAATTTTTAGGAAAACAGCTAATTATCTTGCAGACAATTATTATATTTGCAGAAAAAATGAAGATTATGGCTAAAATATTACGATTTGTATTATCATTTGCGCTTGTATTGGTTGTTTTGCCTTCTTATGCGCAAAGCATGAAGATGGTGGTTGATAAACACGGAGAAGCTGTTGGCCGCTATGTGAAAACAAACAAAACGACCTACACAATCGGAGTGCAGGATGACGTTGAAGTCCCGATAAAAGGACATCGTGTTGTGACGTTCAGCGCCAAGAATGGCCAAGGAATCATTTACCGTGATCAAAGCAGAACAGGCAATATCAATGTGCGTAAAAGACCATCAACTGATTCCCCTGTTGTAGCCAAGATTGCCGATACTACCGCTTTAGGATATGTTCCTGATTGCTATGACTGCCTGGGTAAGGTGAATGGATGGTACAAGATACGCATCGACGGCAAGATCGGGTTCGTCAGATCTGACCTCGTCGAATGGGACGGAATGTGCACATTCTAACTCCGAATGAGTGTACTTTAACGGTATTATTTACATTAAGTCTAATGAGTCTGCTGAAGATGCGGTTGAACGGCAGATCAGGAATTAGCGGTTGCTTTTTGAACTTAAAACAGAAAAAGATATAAGCGCAATGATGAAATCATTCAAAACCATTTTAATGGCGGCGGTTGTCACCCTAGTGGCATTCGTGCCATGTGCAGCCCAACTTGGCGATGCAATCACTATGACCAGTCCCAACGGGAATTTGGTCATGAAGTTTGCTTTGACAGACGGGATTCCCAGCTATTCGCTGGATTTCGGCGGTCAGGCGGTCATCCTGCCTTCTCGCCTAGGCTTCGAACTCAAGGGCGGTCGACAGTTAACGCATGGCTTTGTCCTCGTCGATCAGCAAAGGTCAACATTCGACGAGACGTGGGAACCGGTGTGGGGCGAGGAAGCCTCTATCCGCAACCATTACAATGAGCTTCTGGTGAAACTGCAACAACCACCTGCCCGGGATGGAGAAAAATCTGTTGCGATGCACGTGCGTTTCCGTTTGTATGATGACGGCATGGGTTTCCGCTACGAATTCCCGATGGAGAATGCGTTGACCTATTTCATGATCCAGGAAGAACTGACGCAGTTTGCACTCACGGGCGACCACATCGCATGGTGGATTCCCGGCGACTATTCCACCCAGGAATTCAGACCCACCCGCTCCCGGCTGTCGCAAGTGCGGGAACTGACCCCGAAGGCCCGCACGGGCTGTGGATGGCCCAATACGGCTTTCTCGCCAACAGGCGTCCAGACAGCCTTGCAGATGAAAACCGACCAAGGGCTGTACATCAATATCCACGAGGCCGCAGTGCTGAACTATCCCACGACCAACCTCAACCTGGATGACGTGAACTTCGTGCTGCGCACTTGGCTCACCCCCGATGCCGAGGGTGTGAAAGGCCGCATGCAGGCTCCCTGCAAGACGCCGTGGCGCACGGTCATGGTTTGCCGCAGCGCCACCGAAGTGCTTGCTTCGCGCCTGATTCTCAATCTCAATGAGCCTTGCGCCATCGAGGACGTGTCATGGATCCATCCAACAAAATATATGGGTGTGTGGTGGGAAATGATCAGTGGCATGAGCCAGTGGTCTTACACCAATGACTACCCCTCGGTGCAACTGGGCAAGACCGATTATGCCCACTCAACCCCTCATGGCAAGCACGGTGCCAACAACGAGAACGTGCGCCGCTACATTGACTTTGCCGCCGAGAATGGCTTTGACGCCCTGCTCATCGAGGGCTGGAACGAAGGTTGGGAAGACTGGTACGGCAAGCAGAAGGATTTCGTCTTCGACTTCATCACCCCTTATCCTGATTTTGATCTGCCTGCCCTCAATGCCTATGCCCACCAAAAGGGCATCCGCCTCATCATGCACCACGAGAGTTCATCATCAACGGTCAACTATGAGCGCTGGATGGAAAAAGCCTACAACTTGATGAACCAATATGGCTATGACGCCGTCAAGAGCGGCTATGTGGGCAAGATCATCCCCTATGGTGAGTACCATTACAGCCAGCCGCTCATCAACCACTATCACTATGCCATCACCGAGGCTGCCAAGCACCACATCATGGTCAATGCTCACGAGGCAGTACGACCCACCGGACTGTGCCGCACTTGGCCCAACATGATCAGCAACGAGAGCGCCATGGGCAACGAATTCCGCCAGGTCATCGACCCGGGCCAGACTGCTGTCTATCCCTTCACGCGCCTGCAGGGAGGACCGATGGACTTCACTCCCGGCATCTTCGAAATGGACCTGGAGAAAGTGAGCGGTTGGGCCGACAAGATGCGCCACACCATTTGCAATCAGTTGGGACTCTATGTCACCTTCTACTCACCGCTGCAGATGGCTGCCGACCTGCCTGAGAATTATGCCCGTTTCATGGACGCCTTCCAGTTCATCAAGGACGTTGCAGTGGATTGGGACAAGAGCATCTATCTCATGGCCGAACCGGGAGAATATATGGTCACGGCACGCCATCCCAAGCTGTCCACCGTCAATAAGGCCGCCGAGGGCGTCGCCAAGCTGCCCGACGGCAAGAAGGATGTGGTGAACGGTGCAACCAGGTTCATCTATGCCCTGTCCGAAGGAGCCACCGCCGCCGACCTCAACGGTGCCAAGGCTCACGACGTTTGGTACGTTGGAGGAATCAACGATGACCATGCCCGCGAGGTGTCTTTCAAGCTTGATTTCCTGAACCCTGGCGTCAAGTATGAGGCCACCATTTATGCCGACGCCAAGGACGCGGACTACGAGACCAACCCGCAGGCCTATACCATCACCCGCAAGAAGGTGACCGCCAAGACTGTCATGAAAATGCGCATGGCACGCGCCGGCGGCTTCGGCATCACCATCCGCGAGATGTAACCACCCAACAAAATGAGAAATGAAGTAAACAATTAAGAATAGGTCACTTCATTTTGACAAATTTGTAATATCACCCGATTAGTATGTTATATCACAAAAGGGGGGAATACAAACAAGGGTTTATTCCCCTCTTTAAACTCATCATTTCTAGAGAGTCAAATTGAAGACGAGATCTATTATCCAAGAGATGATAGATCTCACTTTTTTTCGGTTGTTAGACCATGAATTATCATAAATTGACTGGTAAATTTTGTAGTTTGTGGAAAATTTATAATATTTGCAGTTCGTTTTATTGTAAACTGCTCTCAATTGATTGATGATTGGGTGGGGAACAGAATACTGAAGAAGATATGCATAAGTTAAATATCTGTATTACTATTCTACTGCTGGCGCTGCTGGCTTCTTGTTCGCAGGATGCCAAGAAATATCGTATCGGGGTGTCGCAGTGCTCTGACGACATCTGGCGCGACAAACAAAACTCGGAATTGAAGATCGGCGCCTATTTCCATGATAATGTGGAATTGAGGTTTGCTGTGGCATACGATAGCGACGAGCGTCAGATCCAGCAGATCGACAGCCTCGTCGGCGCTGGCATCGACCTGCTGATTGTGGCTCCCAACCAGGTATCGACGATCTCGCCGGCCATCGACAGGGCCTACGACAAGGGTATCCCGGTAATCGTGTTTGAGCGCAAGACCAACACCAAGAAATACACGGCCTATATGGGTGCCGACAACTATGAGATGGGGCACCTGATGGGCGAGTATATCGCCACGCGGTTGAATGAACGCGGCCGCATCATCGAGGTGATGGGCCTGAAAGGCTCCTCGCCCGCTATCGAGCGCCACAACGGTTTCAGGGAGGCCATCACCCAGCATCCTGGCATCCAGGTTGTTGCTACCCTGCAGGGCGACTGGACCGAGCCCACTGCCTACAACACCGTCAAGCAATGGCTCGACATGAACAAGGACAGCGAGAAGATTGACCTGGTGTTCGGCATGAACGACCGCACGGCGATGGGTGCCCGCAAGGCCTTTGAGGAAGACGGCCGGGCATTGCCGCTGTTTTGCGGCATCGATGGCCTGCCGGGTGACAACGGCGGCATCCGCCTCGTGCTGGATTCGCTCCTGGATGCGTCCTACATCTATCCCACCCACGGCGATCAGCTGTTGCAGCTGGCGGTTGACATCCTTGAGGGGAAACCCTATGAAAAGGAGACAAAGCTGATGTCGGCGCTCGTCACCCAAGAGAATGCTCGCGTGCTGCTGATGGAGAGCGAGGAAATCATGCGCCAGTCGCACAACCTCGAGCAGCTGCACGAGAAGGCCAGCCAATATCTCGACCAGTTGGGCAACCAGCGCACACTCATCTTTGTGGCCCTGGCTGCGATATTCCTGTTGCTGGCATTGCTCGTCGGCATCTACATGTACTACCTGCAACGGGCGCGCATCCAGGACGAGCGCATGCAGATGGAACGCGAGCAGCTTGACTTCTACACCCAGGTGAGTCATGAGCTGCGCACGCCGCTGACGCTTATCCAAGGTCCACTGGACCAGTTGTTAAGGACCAACGACTTCCGCACCGCTAGCGACAATGCGCGTGAACTTTTCACCATCGTCCGTCGTAATACACATCACCTTACAGGCCTCATCAACAAGATGTTGGATGCCCAGACGGGCGGTACGGTCACCGACGTCAATGCACGTATAGAGACGCAGAATCTTGCGTCTCCCGAACCTGCTGAAAACGTCAAGCCCGACGAAGACGCTCCCACGGTGCTTATCGTCGATGACAATGCCGATATCCGCACCTACCTGCGCTCCATCCTGCAAAGCAAATACAGCGTGCTTGAAGCCGAAGACGGCCAGCGCGGACTTGAACTGGCCCGCGAACAGGTACCCGACCTGATCGTGTCGGACGTGATGATGCTCGTGATGAACGGCCTGGAGTTCTGCCAACAGGTGAAAAAGGATATCATGTCCAGTCATATTCCCGTCATCCTGCTCACAGCCAGGGCACTGGAAAAACATCAAATCGAGGGCTACGAAAGCGGGGCCGACGCCTATATCACCAAACCGTTCTCGCCGGAATTGCTGCTGGCCCGCATCGACAACCTGCTGCAGAGCCGTCATCAGTTGAAGGACCTGTGGGGCATGAAGCCCGCAACGGAACCAGCCGCTGCTCCTACCACCGTTGCTGCACCTGCTGCTACGCCGATCGAAGACGCCTTCATCTCCCGATTCAAGAAGATTGTGGAGGAACGCTTGTCGACCAGCGACCTGAGCATCGAGGACCTGGCCGCCGACATGGGACTGAGCCGTGTGCAGCTTTACCGCAAGGTCAAGGCATTGACAGGCAGCACACCAGTCGACCTGCTGCGCAAGGCCAGGTTGGCCCAGGCCCAGAAGCTGCTACAGGAATCCACGCTATCGGTCAGCGAGGTGGCCTATCAGGTGGGATTCGCCTCTCCGTCCTACTTCACCAAGTGCTACAAGGACGAGTTCGGCACGGTACCCGGCGATGCCCGCAAAACTAACTAAAACGAAACACAAACTACGAATTACACTAATTAAACTAATTAGGCATCCGCCTACTTATTCTTTCTAATTTCACGAAGGGCAGGAGCGTGCTTTCTCAAACAGTTTGAACAAACATTAACCAACAACTCAAACAACTTTTTAAGGTGGTCTTATTTTGTTGTTTGAGTTGTTGTTTTGTTGTCCTTATTGTTTGAAAAAACTTAGCGACTTTGCGCCTTAGCGTGGAGCCGTACTGGTGCTGATGCTTGTAAAAATCGTTCATCGGTTATCACAAATGTTACATTGCAACATATTTATAAGTATAAGAACGAAAACTGACATCCCACTTTGCCCTATAAGTTTAACTTTGCCAAATATTGACATAAACTCAAGTGACTTCTAAAACAATTCAAATAATATTTATTAACCAAAACCAACAGAACTATGAACGTACTGAAAAGATTTCTAATCAGCTTCATGCTCATGTTGACGTGTACTATCTTGTATGCGCAAACAGAAATCACAGGCACCGTCGTTGACGAGACAGGAGAAACCGTCATCGGCGCCACTGTGATGGAGAAAGGTACCACCAACGGTACAGTGACCGACTTTGATGGTGTATTTACCATCAAGGTCAATCCCGGAGCAACCCTCGTTTTCTCCTACGTGGGCTTCCTTAATGTCGAGATGCCTGCCAGCAATGGCATGGTAGTTACCATGAAAGAGGACGCGCTTGCCCTCAACGAGATCGTCGTGACGGGTTACACCACACAGCGCAAGGCCGACCTGACCGGTGCCGTGAGTGTGGTTAGCGTTACCGATCTGGTAAAACAGAACGAGAACAACCCCATCAAGGCGATGCAGGGTCGCGTGCCGGGCATGAACATCTCGGCCGACGGTAACCCCTCGGGTGCCGCAACGGTGCGCATTCGTGGTACAGGTACCCTGAACAACAACGACCCGCTTTACATCATCGACGGTGTTCCCACCAAGGCTGGTATGCACGAGCTCAACGGTAACGACATTGAGAGCATCCAGGTGTTGAAGGATGCCGCATCAGCATCTATCTACGGTAGCCGCGCTGCTAACGGTGTCATCATCATCACCACCAAGGGCGGCAAGGACGGCAAAGTAAAGATCGACTTTGACGCCAGCCTGTCGGTACAGACCTATGCCCACAAGATGAAAGTGCTGAATGCCAAGGAATTTGGCCAGACGATGTGGCAGGGCTATGTGAACGACGGCCTGAACCCCAACCTGAACGGTCTGGGTTACCATTACGACTGGAGTTACGATGCTAACGGCGTTCCCATGCTCAACAACATCACGATGAGCAAGTTCCTGGATCCTGCAGGCAAGACTCCCGCCGCCGATACCGACTGGTTCAAGGAGACCACCCGCACGGGCTTGGTTCAGCAGTACAACCTCTCGCTGAGCCAGGGTACCGAGAACGGTACTTCATTCTTCTCGCTGGGCTACTACAAGAACGACGGTATCATCAAGAAGTCGGACTTCCAGCGCCTCTCGGCCCGTATGAACTCGACCTACAAGCTGTTGCCCGTGGGTGACCGCAAGATTGTGACCGTGGGTGAGCACTTTACCGTTAACCGCACCAACGAGCTTCAGGCTCCTGGCGGCTTCCTCGAGAATGTGCTGCAGTTCAACCCGTCGCTGCCCGTTTACACGACCGACGGCCATTACGCCGGTCCCGTGGGCGGTTATCCCGACCGCGAGAACCCCGTGGCCCGTCTGGACCGCAACAGCGACAACCGCTACACCTACTGGCGCATGTTCGGTGATGCTTTCATCAACATCAACCCCTTCGCCGATTTCAACATCAAGTCGACCTTCGGTCTTGACTATTCACAGAAACAACAGCGCATCTTCACCTATCCCATCACCGAGGGCACCGTGGCCAATCCGACCAATGCCGTTGAGGCCAAGCAGGAGCACTGGACCAAGTGGATGTGGAACGCCATCGCTACCTACAACCTGGAGCGCGGCAACCACCGTGGTGATATCATGGTGGGTACCGAGCTTAACCGCGAGGACGACTCATGGCTCAGCGGCAAGGCTTACGACTTTGCCGTCCTGAATCCCGATTACATGTGGCCCAACTCAGCAGTCGGCGAGGCTGAGGCCTACGGCTCTGGCGAGGGTTACACGCTGGTATCGTTCTTCGGCAAGGTGAACTACACCTATGCTGACCGCTACCTGGCCAGCGTGACCATGCGTTACGACGGTTCTAGCCGCTTCGGCCGCAACAACCGCTACGGTACGTTCCCCTCGGTCAGCCTCGGTTGGCGCATCAGCGAGGAACCCTTCATGAAGCGCATGGAGTGGCTCGACAACCTCAAGCTGCGCGCATCGTGGGGACAGACCGGTAACCAGGAGATTTCCAACATTGCCCGCTACACCATCTTCGAGAGCAACTACGGTGAGGCAGGTTTCGGTGGCCAGAGCTACGGTACCAGCTATGACATTGCCGGTACCAATGGCGGCCAGACCCTCCCCAGCGGTTTCAAGCGCAACCAGTTGGGCAACGATAACCTCAAGTGGGAAACCACGACACAGACCAACCTCGGTTTTGACTTCGGTATGTTGCGCAATGCACTGTACGGCTCATTTGAGTGGTACTACAAGAAGACTACCGACATTCTGGTTTACATGCCCGGCATCGGTGTGATGGGTGAGGGCAGCAGCCAGTGGATCAATGCCGGTGAGATGACCAATAAGGGTATCGAGCTGAACGTGGGCTACCGCGGCAGCGTGGGCGATTTCCAGTATGACATCGCCGGCAACATCGGCACCTATCGCAACAAGGTGACCAAGCTCCCCGAGACGCTGGCAGCAGCCGGCACCTTCGGCGGTAACGGCGTCGAGAGCGTTGTGGGTCATCCCATGGGTGCCCAGGTAGGCTATGTGTATGACGGCATCTTCAAGAGCCAGGACGAGATTGCCAACCACGCCGCACAGAATGGTGCCGGCCTGGGTCGCATCCGCTGGAAAGACCTGAACAAGGACGGTATCATCAGCGAGCTGGACCAGAAGTGGATTTACTCGCCTGTGCCCGACTTCACTTGGGGTCTTAACATCTACCTTGAATACAAGAACTGGGACTTCACCATGTTCTGGCAGGGCGTCCAGGGCGTTGACGTGATCAGCGACCTGAAGCGCGAGACTGACCTGTGGGCCGGTCTGAATATCACCAACCTGAACAAGGGCCGCCGCTTGCTTGACGCATGGACCCCCAACAATCCCACCTCCAACATCCCCGCCGTGAGCACGATGGACAACAACAACGAGAAGCGTGTGAGCAGCTACTTTGTGGAGGACGGTTCCTTCGCCAAGATGCGTAACATTCAGCTGGGTTACAACTTTGGCAGCAACGTGTGCGACAAGTTGCACATCGCCCGCCTGCGCATGTATGTATCAGCCCAGAATCTGCTGACCATCAAGAGCAAGTCATTTACCGGTGTGGATCCCGAGAATCCCAACTTCGGCTATCCTATCCCCCTCAATGTCACCTATGGTCTTAATGTTTCATTCTAAAATTCAGGATTCACTATGAAAAAGATATTCAATATATTGTGTGTCGGCCTGGTTTGCTGCAGTGCCACCACTTTGTTTACATCATGTGACGATTTTCTCGATGAGCACAAGCCCCAAGCCACACTCAGTGACGAGCAGGTAAAGTCGCCCGAGAATGCTGAGGCCATGGCCATCTCGGCCTACGCCATCTTCACCTCGGCCGAGGACATCAACTCATCGTTCTCGATGTGGAACTTCGACGTCCGTAGTGATGACGCCTACAAGGGTGGCAACGGTACCAGTGACGGTGACGTGTTCCATCAGCTGGAGGTCCAGCAGGGTGTGCTCACCACCAACTGGAACATTAACGACATGTGGGTGAGGTTGTACAACAGCCTGTCGCGCGTGAACAGCGCCATCGCCCTGCTTAAGGAGACCGATGACAGCTACACCATGAAGGGACAGCGCCTGGCCGAGATGAAGTTCTTGCGTGCCTATGGCCACTTCCTGCTCAAGCGTCTGTACAAGAACATCCCCTTTGTAGTCAATGAGAACTTGACCTACGACGAATATAACGAACTGTCTAACACGCAGTATACCAACGACGAGGGCTGGCAGCTCATCATCGACGACCTGATGGAAGCCTACAACACCCTGCCCGAAGTTCAGCAGGAGAAGGGACGTCCCACCCGTGCTGCCGCCGCCGCGTTCCTGGCCAAGGTTTATCTCTACAAGGCCTATCGTCAGGACGATGCCAAGAGCAACCAGGTGACGAGCATCAACCAGGGCGACCTGGAGAAGGTCATCGAGTTCACCAACCCCGGTCTGTATGCCAACTACGGCCTGGAGGATGATATGCACAACAACTTCCGTCCCGAGGAAGAGTACGAGAACGGTATCGAGAGCATTTGGGCCATCCAGTACTCCCGCAACGACGGTTCCACCTATGGTAACCTGAACTGGAGCTACGGCCTGATTCCGCCCAACATCCCCGGCGCTACCGATGGCGGCTGCGACTTCTACAAGCCCTCGCAGAACCTGGTGAATGCCTATCGCACCGGTGCCGACGGTCTTCCCTTGCTCGACAATTTCAACGACAAGGACTATGACCTGGCCAATGACAATGCCGACCCGCGCCTGTTCCTCACCGTGGGTATGCCTGGACTGCCCTACATGTTCAACCGCAACTACATGATGGAGGAGACCAGCATCTGGAGCCGCAGTAACGGTCTGTATGGCTACTATGTGACCCTCAAGCAGAATGTTGATCCTGCCCTCATCGGCAGCTACCTCATCAAGGGTTCCTATTGGGCCAGCTCGATGAACCGCATTGTCTTCCGCTATGCCGACGTGCTGCTGATGCGTGCCGAGGCTCTTGCCCAGATGGGCCAGGCCGACCAGGCCATCAACATCGTGAACCAGTTGCGCTCGCGTGCTGCCACCAGCACCCAGATGATTTCCAGCTATCCCAATCTCTATGGTGTGAAGATGTACATCAGCAACTATCGCGGCAGCTATTCCAAGGACGAGGCCGTGAAGATTGTGAAGATGGAACGCCGTCTGGAAATGGGTATGGAGAGCGAGCGTTTCTTCGACCTCGTGCGCTGGGGTGATGCCGCTACGGTACTCAACAAGTACTACTCTGAGGAAATCGACCACTGTGCCATTTACAGTGCCGCCCATTTCACCGCCAACAAGGACGAGTACCTGCCCATCCCGTTCAGTCAGATTTCGGCCTCCAACGGCCATTACACACAGAACATTGGCAACTGGTAATCACAGCAACATAGTTAAATTCCGATGAATAAAATAACAATGATTATGAAAGCTAAGATATTATATATATTCTGTGCGTGTCTTGCCTGCTGCGGACTCGCCTCAATGCTCAGCTCATGCTCCGATGACAACATCAGTGACCTGGAGTTGTCGGGTAACTGCATGATTGATCAGCTCTCCCTGGACAATTTCGAGGGAATCATCGACTTGCCTTCACGCTCTATCCTCGTTCGCTTGCCCGAGGTCTATGAAACCTCGGCCATGACGATCACGTCATTGAAGATGTCGGATGGCGCTGTGTGCAACGTTCGCCAGGGCGAAACCATCAACATGGATGCCGCCAAGGTGCTGCACGTCAAGAACGGTGACGTCTATATGGACTGGACGCTGTATGTCCTCCACGACGAGGCTCGCATCACCAGCTTTGTGATCAACGACATCTACACGGGTAGCATCGACCAGGAGACCAAGTCGATTGTTGTCTATATTCCCGCAACGCTCGACATCACCAACCTGGTACCGACCATTACCTATAGCCAGAATGCAACGATCACCCCGTCGTCGGGTGTGGCTCAGGACTTCTCGCAGCCCGTTACCTACACGGTGAAGAACAATTCGGCCGAGAGCGTTTATACCGTCAAGGTTATCGCCATCAGCAAGCCCAAGGCCCTCTTCCTGGGTTCGGCTCCCACGATGAGCGAACTGGATCCCGAGGCTCAGACTGCTTGCCAGTGGATGCTGGGCAACGTTGAGAGCTCGCTGTATGCTTCGTTTGCCGACCTGCGCGCCGGCACGCTCGACCTGTCGGAGTGCAAGCTCATCTGGTGGCACTGGCACGTTGACGGTGGCGTGGATGGCCACGACAACTTTGTCGCCAAGGCTACCGACGCGATGAACACGCTGAACGAGCTGCGCCAGTTCTACGAGAACGGCGGTGCCCTGCTGCTCACCCGCTATGCCGTTAACCTGCCCTCGTTCATCGGCACCACCGGTGACGACGAGTGGACGACGCCCAACAACTGCTGGGGTCAGGACGAGGCCTATGCCGAGTTGTGCGGCGGCCCGTGGACCTTCCGCATCTTTGACGGTCAGAATGGCCATGCCATCTATCAGAATCTTGTAACTGGTGATAACCCCAACGAGGTTTACTGCACCGATGCCGGTTACCACATCACCAACTCAACCGCCCAGTACCACATCGGTACCGACTGGGGTGGCTATGACAACTATGACGTCTGGACCGGCCGAACCGGCGGTAAGGTTCTCGGCGTTGGTGGCGATGGCGCTATCGTGCTCTGGGAGTATCCTGCCCACGACGGCAAGGGTGGCATCATCTGCATCGGTTCGGGTTGCTTCGACTGGTATTCCTACACCTACGAGGCTGGTTATACCGAGAAGTACCACAAGAACATTGAGATTATGACCAAGAATGCTATCAACTATTTAACCAAGTAATTGACTCATGAAACAGTACAAGAATATTTTCAGCGCACTGCTGCTGTGTTGCTTTATGGTCGCTTCGTCGGCATGCAGCGAGGAGAAGTTCGGCCCCGACCCCTCTAAAGACTGGGACAACACCGCATTCTTCAACTCGGTAGACGAGGCTGGTTTCCAGACCTATTACAATCCGGGAATTGGCCGTTGCGGCGACCCGATGCCTTTCTACGATGCAAAGGCTGGTCACTTCAAGGTGCTCTACCTGCAGGAGTTTGATAACAATGCCGCTTTCAACTACCACCCCTTCTGGGGCGTGTCGACAGTTGATGGCGCCAACTATCAGTCACTGGGCGAGGTGCTGCCTACCGGCACATCTCCCGACGAGCAGGATGCTGCCCTGGGTACAGGCTGCTGCATCTACAATGAGAAGGACGGTTTATACTACATCTATTACACGGGACATGACCGTTTTGGCCGCGAGGCTGTGATGAGGGCTACCTCGTCCGACTTCAAGGACTGGAACAAGGACGCCCTGTGGATGTTGAAAGGCTCGACCTACGGCTACTCGGACAACGACTTCCGCGACCCGCAGATCTTTGTTGCCGACGACGGCCTCTACCACATGGTCATCTCCAGCAACCTGAAGTTTGCCGAATTCAAGTCCAGCGACCTGAAGACGTGGGAACACGCCGGCAACTTCCCCATGATCTGGGACCGCATGTGTGAGTGCCCCGACATCTTCAAGATGGGTAACTACTGGTACCTCGTGTACAGTGAGGGTTATCGTGCCTCATGGAGCCGCAAGGTGAAGTACATGATGGCTTCCACTTGGGAGGCTTTGAAGGCCTGCTTCAACGATCCCGGTGCCAACTGGCCCCGCGACGGTCATGAGGGCGTGCTCGACACCCGCGCATTCTATGCCGGCAAGACGGCGAGCAACGGTCAGGACCGCTACATCTGGGGTTGGTGCCCCTACCGCACCGGTAACACCATCCATGACAAGAATATCAACGTGGGAGCCGGTGGCGAGCCCAACTGGTCGGGCGCGCTGGTATGCCACAAGATCATCCAGCATGCCGACGGTACGCTGACCGTGGGTGAGGTGCCTGCTATCGCTGCTAAGTTCAACAATGAGCAGACCGTGAAGGTGATGGCCAGCAACGGTGCTCAGATGAGCGGTGTCAACGGCGCCCTCTCGGGTGACGACGCCTTTGTGCTGTACAACCGCCTGGGAACCAGCAACCACATTTCCTTCACCGTGACCACCTCCAACAACTGGGACCGCTTCGGCATCTCGCTCGTGCGCGGTACCGACAGCGACCGTTATTACACGATGATGGTCAACCCCGAGGATGAGAACCACCGCAAGGTGAACTTCGAGCAGGAGGGTGCTGCAGGTAAGGGCTTCATCGAGGGTATCGACGGCTATTGGTTCGAGCGCCCCGCCGACAACGTTTACCACATCAACATCTACACCGACAACTCGGTGATGGTGATGTACATCAACGACGTTTGCGCCTATACCAACCGCATCTACGGTATCCAGAAGAATTGCTGGAGTATCAACAACTATGGTGGCAACATCACCATTTCGGACCTGAAAGTGTTCCAGTAAACGGTAATATTTAGAACCTTTACAATGATGAACAAATTATTAACAATTCTGGCGGCAGTGCTCGTGGCCTTTTCGGCCACGGCACTGGCCCCCCAGATGCTGAGCGAAAACCACGCCATGCTGCGGGTAGACGCTACGGGCAAGTACCTGCTGCTGCCCGTGCAGGAGAAGGAGGAGAATGCCTATGTGCGCGTTATCGTGAACAACGAGCAGGTACAGACTCTCAATGTGCGTTTTGCAGTGGATAAAGTGGACTACTATGTGCCGCTGGATATCCAGCGCTACGGCAACAAGAAGGTGCTGGTTGACATTTCTTTCCATGGCGACCGCCGCACCACGGGTGCCGTCAAGGACTTTGTCTGCTGGCGTGAGATGCGGGTGACCGACACGTTTGACGACAGCAACCGCGAGCGTTTCCGTCCCGCCTATCACCATACCCCCGCCTACGGCTGGATGAACGACCCCAACGGTATGTTCTACAAGGATGGCGTATGGCACCTGTACTACCAGCTCAACCCCTACGGTTCGCAGTGGGAGAACATGACTTGGGGCCATTCTACCTCGACCGACCTGATCCATTGGACCCACCAGCCCATCGCCATCGAGCCTGATGCCCTGGGCACCATTTTCTCGGGCTCCTGTGTGACCAACGGTGACGAAGTAGTGGCTATCTACACCAGCGCCGGTCAGAACCAGACGCAGTCTATCGCCGTATCGCACGACAACGGCATGACGTTCGAGAAGTATGAGGGTAACCCCGTATTGACGAGCGACGTGCCCGACTTCCGCGATCCTAATCCCTTCTGGAACAGCGATATCAACGCGTGGAACATGATTCTCGCCGCTGGTCAGGAGATGAACATCTACAGTTCCAAGGACCTGAAGAACTGGAAGTATGAGAGTTCCTTCGGCAAGGAATACGGTAACCATGGTGGTGTGTGGGAGTGCCCTGACCTGATGAAAATCGACGGCAAGTGGGTGCTGCTGTGCAACATCAACCCCGGCGGTCCCTTCGGAGGCTCGGCAACGCAGTACTTTGTGGGCGACTTCGACGGCCACAAGTTCACCTGTGAGTCGATGCCCAAGGTCACCAAGTGGATGGACTATGGCAAGGACCACTATGCCACGGTATCGTTCTATAACGCACCCGCCGGCCGTCATGTGGTAATCGCGTGGATGTCCAACTGGCAATATGCCAACCAGGTGCCCACCCGCCAATTCCGCAGCGCCAACTCGATTCCCCGCGACCTGGGCCTGTTCACCGACGGTGAGGAGTCCTACGTGAGCGTGAAGCCCTCACCCGAGATGCTTGCAGCACGCGGTGCCAAGGTGAAAAAGCCGACCGAGACCTGCGAAATCGTTGTGGACGTGAAAAACTCGATGGAGTTGACCCTGTCCAACGCCAATGGCGAGCAGGTGGTGATGACCTATGACGCATCCAAGCAGACCTTTGCGATGGACCGCACGGCCAGTGGTGATGCTTCCTTCAGCGAGGCCTTCCCCGTCGTGACCGTCGCTCCTACCCACGGTGCCATTAAGCAGTTGCGCATCTTTGTTGACCGCTGCAGCATCGAGGCCTTTGATGCTGACGGCAAGATGGCGATGACCAACCTCGTGTTCCCCACCGCTCCTTACACCAACCTCAAGGTCAAAGGCGGCAAGGCCACGATCTACCAGATCAACTATTAGTCATTGGCTTTTCAGGCGATAGAAATCGTACTTAGAACTAACAACATAAAACTAACAACTTAAAAATGGCAAAGACAAATAAAATCGCGATCATTGCGGTCATGCTATGTTTCTTCTGCATGGGATTCGTTGACCTCGTGGGTATCGCCTCCAACTATGTGAAAGAAGACCTCCAGCTCTCGGACAAGGTGGCCAACATCTTCCCCTCGCTGGTATTCTTCTGGTTCCTTATCTTCAGCGTTCCCACGGGTATGCTGATGAACAAGATCGGCCGTAAAAAGACGGTGCTGTTGTCACTGGTAGTGACCATTCTTTCGCTGATGATTCCGTTGTTCGGCAACAGTTTTGCCGTGATGCTCATTGCCTTCTCGCTGCTGGGCATTGGCAATGCGTTGATGCAGACCTCGCTCAACCCGCTGGTATCGACCGTGATGGGCGGCGGCAACCTGGCATCGACATTGACCTTCGGCCAGTTCATCAAGGCCATCGCCTCGTTCCTGGCGCCTTATCTGGCCATGTGGGGAGCCACGGCGGTGATTCCCAGCCTGGGACTTGACTGGCGCGTACTGTTTGCCATCTATTTTGTAGTAGGTACTTTCTCGGCTGTCTTGCTAGGAGTGACACCGATTCAGGAAGAGAAAATTGAGGGCAAGCCCTCGACCTTTGTAGAGTGCTTCAAGCTGTTGGGTGAGCCCATCGTGCTGCTCTCGTTCCTGGGCATCATGTGCCACGTGGGCATCGACGTGGGTACCAACACCACCGCCCCCAAGATCCTCATGGAGCGTCTGGGCATGACCCTGAACCAGGCGGCATTTGCCACCTCGCTGTACTTCATCTTCCGTACCATCGGTTGCTTGACAGGCTCGTTTTTCCTGCGCGTACTCAAGATGAGGACGTTCTTCATCATCAGTGTCATCATGATGGCACTGTCGATGTGCGGTCTGTTCTTCGGCCACGAGAAGTGGATTCTGTACACCGCTATCGCCCTCGTGGGTTACGGTAACTCTAACATCTTCTCTATGTGCTTTGCCACGGCTCTCGAGTCGATGCCCAAGAAGCAGAACGAGGTATCCGGCCTGATGATCATGGGTCTTTTCGGCGGCACGATTTTCCCGCTGCTCATGGGCTTTGCCAGCGACGCTGTCGGCCAGGCAGGTGCCGTAGCAGTGATGGCCATCGGTGTCATCTACCTGTTCACCTACATCAAGCAACTCAATCCCTCTAAACTCTAAACATTAAACTTTAAACTATAATATGGACAAACGTTATGTAGTGGGCCTGGGCGAGGCCCTGTGGGATGTTCTCCCCGAAGGTAAGAAACTGGGCGGTGCCCCCGCCAACTTCGCCTATCATGCAGGCCAGTTCCTGGGTAGTGACAACTCCATCGCCATCAGTGCGCTGGGTGAGGACAAGCTCGCCGAGGAGACCATCGAGGCCCTCGAGGAGCATGGTCTCAAGTACCTCATGCCGCGTGTGCCTTATCCCACTGGCACAGTACAGGTAACGCTCGATGAGCAAGGTATTCCCACCTACGATATTAAAGAAAATGTGGCATGGGACAATATCCCCTTCACTCCCGAAATTGAGGAGATTGCACGCAACTGCCGTGCCGTGTGCTATGGTTCACTGGCCCAACGCAATATCGTGTCACGCGAGAACATCCAGCGTTTCCTGGATGCAACGCCCGACGACTGCATGAAGATATTCGATATCAACCTGCGCCAGCAATTCTACAACAAGGAAATCATTCAAGAGTCGCTGCGTCGTTGTAACGTGCTTAAAATCAACGATGAGGAGTTGGTTATTATAGGCCGAATGTTCGGTTATCCCGGACTTGACATGGAGAACAAGTGCTGGCTCATCCTGGGCAAGTACGACCTCGACATGTTGGTGCTCACCTGTGGCACCAATGGATCCTATGTGTTCAAACCCGGCGAAATGTCCTTCCAAGCGACTCCCAAGGTTGAGGTGGCCGACACAGTTGGCGCTGGTGACTCGTTTACTGGCTCCTTCTGCGCCGCCATCCTGGCTGGAAAGCCCATTCACGAGGCACACAAACTCGCGGTTGAGGTCAGTGCCTACGTCTGCACCCAGAACGGCGCCATGCCCACATTGCCTGACTGCTTCATGAAATAGCTTCTATTGCCTCACTACAGGCACTTGAATCGGGGGGTATATGCCTCCCGATTTTTTACATTCACATTTTGCCAACGAGGTGAATGATGTAGTAGGGTAGATGATGATCGTGATTGACCTCATGTTCCACCGCTCACCGAAAACAGCGGGTTCAAGAGCGCCGATTTTCAAAATAAAAATAAGTCGCTGATTTTCAGCGACTTATTTTTGATTCTGTGGAGCTGGAGGTTTTATCCAATGATATTACACACTAATCACGTACTGATTGTGTGATAGTATAAACTAATGAAAATATTTGGTTATCAGTAGATTACAAATCAATGATTAATTTGTCGTATCGCACGATTAGTATGTTATATCTCAAAACGGGGGAATACAAAATAGGGGTTATTCCCCCGTTTCTTGATGAGTTGAAGGCTGCCATTATTCAATGGTAATCACCCTATCTTGCCATCATTCAAGGGAAATGGAATAGCAAAATAATGTTCTAATTCTGATATAATGTTCCAATCTTGCACGATATTTGCAAATAAACTGTAACTTTGCACATGAAAGTGTGCTGTGATGCCTCGGCATTATCAGTGAAATAGAACAATAGGGATATGAGCAAGTACGAGATTCCATTTTTGACCGCCTGCATTCGGGCTTTTAGCCGTCGGTTTGACATGACTCGTCAAGCTGCCTTCCGTTATTTGCATGAGCATAAGGGATTGGCGTTCTTGATTGAGTTTTATGACGTGGAACATCTGCAGTCGATGGATGAAACGATAGACGACCTGCTCATCATTTGTCAAAAGAATGGAGGAACCTTGGCATGATACTTTATCACGGAACAAATGCGGACATTGAGGCAATAGATCTCACAAAGGGTTTGCGTTACAAGGATTTCGGCAAGGGTTTCTATTTGACTCCTAATAGGGAAACTGCGTGCCGTATGGCCCAAAAGAGAGCACGACTCTTTGGAGGAACCGCCACATTGATTACCTACGAATTAGATGATTCTGCTATGCAGTCTGATTTGAAGTTGAAAGTTTTCCCCGAAATGGCCAGCGTGGAATGGCTCTTGTTCGTGGATGCCAACCGCGACAGGAAGAGCCAACAGCCCGTGCATGACTATGATGTCGTGATAGGCCCGATAGCTGATGACGGTGTTGTCTTACAGTTGACCAACTACCGAGAGGGAATCTACTCACCAGAAGATGCCGCCCGGTTGCTTCAAGACAGATATCTTGACCAGCAGTACTATTTTGGGACGGAAAGGGCTCTTAATTACCTTCATAAAATAAACGTAGAGACGATATGATCCAGCCCACACATCAACAAATAGCAACCTATCTGACTGATTACGCTTTGAGCGAATTGGTTAAATATGTCATGGAAGACACCGGCTGCACTATCGAGCAGGCAATGGAGCGTGTGTATAACTCACCCTTGATCCCTGCTCTTCAAGACGAAGAAAACGAATTATACGTCCAAAGTCCTGCCTATCTTTACGAACTGATGAACGGCTATTTCGCCGCAAACTAAGGCTTTTCATTGGCAATGAGTTTTGGCCAAAACGATTCTATTTTCTTTGTTTTGGATGAAACTCGATAGCGTCGTCTCAAGTTTTGAGGATCTTTATTGCTGGATGATGGTGCAGATTTTCATTACATCGTCGTCGAAGGTGTCTTTGTTTAGCGCTTTGTTTTTC
>JAEEGI010004105.1_pt1 | contig 34313 bp, 28 predicted proteins | sample 8958751 | NCBI WGS metagenome assembly JAEEGI01 (sample SAMN16246545, study PRJNA631951) | gut metagenome | biome: gut microbiome; feature: rumen; material: KS-attached | host: Bos | place: Iran: Karaj | collected 2018-10
ACGCGCAATACTGGGACGGCACGGTCGCGGAAGGGGGGATGTGTGGGGTGCGCGTTGGTAACGCGCAATACGGGGGTGGGACGGTTGTGGAGGAGGGGATATTTTTTTTGAGGGGGGGAGAATTGTGGGGGATTGTGGTGGGGGATTGTGGAAAAAGTAGTAATTTTGCAGGCGTGATTCAATGAGTTTGGGGTGCTTCCTGGGAGATGGGGGCTGAGAACATACCCATGGGATCTGATCCGGATAATGCCGGCGTAGAGAACATTTATTGATTTAAGTTTCGCAAACTGCGAAACTTAAAGTTTAGGGTTTAGAGTTTAGAGTTTAGAGTTTAGCGGCGGAGTGCCTTTAAACATTAACCTTTAACCATTAAACTTTGAGTGGGGCAACGGGGTTGCGGGGCTTGAGAAAACGAATTATTGCATGAAGAAGATCTTTTTGACGGCTGCCACGGTGGTGGCAGGCCTGGTTGCGGTGGCGCAGACTGCCGCGACCGACACGGTGCCCTCTATCGCGTTGAGCGAGGTGGAGGTGCTGGGAACGCGTGCTAGTGCTAGCACTCCTGTAGCGTTTACTAATCTGACCGGCAAGCAGCTGGCTGCCGAGAATCATGGTTTGGACATTCCGTTCCTGCTGACGATGACCCCGAGCGTGATCACGACGAGCGATGCGGGTGCTGGCGTGGGCTACACATCGATGCGGGTGCGTGGCACTGATGCCACCCGCATCAACATCACCGTGAACGATATCCCGCTGAACGATGCCGAGAGCCACAGCATCTACTGGGTGAACACGCCGGACTTTGCGTCGTCGGTGCGCGACATCCAGGTGCAGCGTGGTGCGGGCACCTCGACCAACGGCTCGGGCGCCTTCGGTGGCAGCGTGAACATGAGGACCCAGGGTTTCTCGCGCGATCCCTATGCGGAGGTGTCAGGCAGCTATGGCTCGTACAATACCAACAAGGAGACCCTGCGCGTGGGAACGGGTCTGCTGGGCGACCACTGGTCCATCGAGGCTCGCCTGTCGCACATCGGCAGCGACGGCTACCGTGACCGCGCGAGCAGCGAGCTGCTCAGCTACTTCGGTCAGGTGGGCTATTTCAACGCTGGGACCTCATTGCGCTTCATCACCTTTGGCGGCAAGGAAGATACCTACCATGCCTGGGACGGCATCAGCCGCGACGACCTGAAGGAACGCCGTACCTATAACCCCAACGGCGAAATCAAGCACGACGGCAAGGTGACGGGCTTCTATAAGGACCAGAAGGACATCTACCGCCAGACCCACTACCAGCTCATCTGGAACCAGACCTTCAACCCGCTGTGGAAACTCAACGTGGCGCTGCACTATACCAACGGTTACGGCTACTACCAGGAGTATAAGAATGCCCGTACGCTCAAGGAGTACGGCCTGTTGCCCGTGGTGACTGCCGAGGGTACCAGCAAGAAGGCGAGCCTGGTGAGGAAGAAATGTGTGGATAGCAACTTCGGTGGCGGTGTGTTCTCGCTGCAGTACACCGGCGAGCGCCTGGCAGCCACGCTGGGCGGCGGCATCAACCGCTACAGCAACGACCACTACGGTCAGGTCATCTGGGTGGAGAACTACACCAGCCCGCTGGCCCCCGACCACGAGTACTACCGCAACAACGGCCGCAAGACCGACTTCAACATCTATATCAAGGGCAACTATGTGATTACCGGTGGCTTGAGCGCCTATGCTGACCTGCAGTACCGCCACATCGGCTACCGCATCACAGGCAACAACGACAAGTGGGATTGGACCGCCGACCCCGAGCGCCTGCAGGCCCTCAATATCGACGAGCCATTCAACTTCTTCAACCCCAAGGCCGGTCTGAACTGGCAAATCGCCCCCAAGCACCGTGCCTATGCCTCGTTTGCAGTTGCCCAGAAGGAGCCCACGCGCAACAACTATACCGACGGCTTGTTCCTACAGCATCCCACGAGCGAGAAACTCTATGACTGGGAGGCTGGTTATGAGTTCCGTACGGGCCGTTACCTGTTTAGTGCCAACCTGTACTACATGAACTACAAGGACCAGCTCGTGCTCAACGGCAAGATCAACGAGATTGGCGAGCTGATGGCCGAGAACGTGGACAAGAGCTACCGCATGGGTATCGAGTTGCTGGCAGGTATGCAGTTCACCGACTGGCTGCGTTGGGAGGTGAACGCCACGCTGAGCCGCAACCGCATCCAGGACTATGTGGGCTACGTGAGCGACTATGACGCCGACACGTGGGACGACATGTGGACGCAGACCGCCATCGAGAAGGGCAACACCACCATCGCCTTCTCGCCCAGCTTGACCGTGGGCAGCATGCTGATGTTTGAGTACAAGGGCTTCACTGCTAACCTGCAGTCGCAGTATGTGTCGCGCCAGTACCTTGACAACTTTGAGCGTAAAGAGGACTCGTTGGATCCCTACTTCGTCAACAACTTGGACCTGGCATACACCTTCAAGTTGCCGAAAATCCGCAGTATTACCGTCGGCGCTACCGTCTATAACCTGTTCAACGTGAAGTATGAGACCAACGGCTATTCCCAGACCTGCGCCCTGTATTCCGGCGGCAGCAAGGAGAATGCTTACTCGCTCTATAGCGACCCGCGCTTCTATCCCATGGCGGGGATTAACGCGCTGGGGTATGTGACGTTTAGGTTTTAGACTTTAGATATTAGATAATAGATAATAGGGGAAGTCGCCGAGAACGGCGACTTTTTTTTGTTGTGGGGGTGTGAAATGGACTTTGATTTTTGGAGTGGGGGTTGGGTGGTAAAATTATGGTTTACAGTAGATTGATTGGTTTTGAGGGTTAGATTTTTTACTTGATGGATGTGAGGGTATATTAATTATGTGTACCTTTGTGAAAAATCATCAACCAATAATAACCAAAATGAAACGAATTCTTTCAATTTCCATCTTGATGATGGTATCGTTGCTGGCGATGGCGGCGGTCTATGAGCCGACGCTGAGCAGCGACAGCGAGGTGTGTGTCTTTTTTGAGGCCAACAGCAGTGTGACCGATGCACCAAAGATTTGGGTGTGGGAGGGTAACACCGGGGGCAACAGTTATGTGGGTACCAACTGGCCTGGGGCGTCGATGACCTACATGGGCGACACCCAGAGCGGCAACAAGATCTACAAATGGACCTATACCGGCTCGCTGGCGATGCCTACGGGCCTGATTTTCACTTGGAACAACCAGGGCGGCCGTGTGGACGGTTCGTTCACCAACCACGGCTACTATGTGATGGGTCAGCTGACCAAGGTCATCGGGGCAGGGGAGAGCACCTTTGTTCCCAATCAGCACGTCATCTATGAGCTTGACCTGTACAACTTTACCAGCGCCGGCACCCTTGCTGCAGCCCAGCAGCGTCTGGACTACCTCAAGGACCTGGGCATCGATATCATCTGGCTCATGCCGATCCATCCGCGTGGCATCCAGGGTCGAATCGGCTCGTTGGGCAGCCCTTACGCACCGCGTGACTATCATGCAGTGAACAGCGACTTCGGTACCATTGCCGACCTGAAGGCCTTTGTCACTGCTGCCCACCAACGCGGCATGCAGGTGTGGCTGGACTGGGTGGCAAACCACACCGCCAAGGACAACGTGTGGATTACCCAGCACCGCAACTACTACAACTCAACGCTTACCAGCCCCAACGGCTATGGCGACGTTTATCAGCTGGATTACAGCAAGGAAGAGACCCAGCTAGCGATGATAGAGGCCATGCAGTACTGGATTGACCAGGTGGACATCGACGGCTATCGCTGTGATTACATCAGCAGCAATACCATTCCCACCGCTTTCTGGACCCGCGCCATCAAGGCCCTCAAGGAGTATAAACCTGGCAAGACCATCACCATGCTGGGCGAGGGCGACATGGCCAACAGCGTGCCGCGCCTGCTGGTGTGCGGTTGGGACTATGACTACGCTTGGGGCTTCCAGAGCGCGTTGGTCAACAACAAGACCAATCCCAGCGGCGTGTTGAACCAGTGCCGCAATCTGGTGGGCGACTTGCGCTTTATCGACGTCAGCCGCATGGTGTATCTCACCAACCATGACCAGAATTACAACAACACGATGAACACCCAGTATGGCAGCAACGCCTATGCCTTCACGGTGCTGACGTTTACACTCTATGGCATGCCGATGCTCTACAACGGCCAGGAAACGGGCTACCTGATGAATCGCAAGCTGGACTACTTCAACCGCACGCCCATCAACTGGAACACCGTTGACAACAAGATGCTGAACACCGTCAAGGCGCTGACCGCCCTGAAGCACAGTTGTGACGCCTTGATCGACAACGGCGACCGCGCCAGCGAGGTGACATTCCTGACCACAGGCAATACCAACCTGGTGGCCTATACCCGCCATCACAACGAGCAGACGGCCCTGGTGGTGCTCAACCTGGGCACCAGCGCTGTCAACAGCATTGTGTCGGGCCTTGAGGCCGGTGAGTGGAAACGCGCCATAGACGTGAATAACATCTCGGCCGGTTTGACCGCCATTCCCGTGACCCTGAACGCTACACAGAGTTTCTCTATTCCTGCTGGCGGCTATCAGGTCTATGTCAAGGGAGAGCCGGTACCTGCCTATATAATCGGTGACGTGAACGGTGACGGCGAGGTGAGCATCGGTGACGTCAGCGCCTTGATCGACCTGTTGCTGGGTGGCGGGGCTGACAGTGCCACCGTCAAGAGGGGCGACGTGAATCAGGATGGAGAACTCTCTATCGGTGACGTGTCGGCATTGATTGATATTCTTTTGGGGGTTTAGATGTTAGATATTAGATCCTAGATATTAGGCGTTAGGTATTAGTTTTTAGACAGATGAGGAGAATTGGGATTCTTGTGGCGATGGTCACGGTTGGTGTCCTGGTGGCACTGGCTGCGGATGGTGGCGGGCGTTTTCAGCGTCTGGACAGCCTGATTGTCGCACAGCCCCAGATTGTTGCCGCCAAAGAGGCCCGGCTCACTCAGTTGAAAAGCGATTTGGGCAAGGAAACGACGGCTCCTGCTCGCTATGCCGCGTTGAAACGGCTTTATGAGGAGTATTCGGCTTATCAGTATGATTCGGCATACGCCTACGTGAGCCAGTGCTTGCGGCTGGCCGAGTCGATAGGCGATGAGTCACTGATAAACGAGAGCCGCTTGAATCTGGCTCACATCCTTTCCACCGCGTGCCTGATGGATAAGGCGCGTCAGACGCTGAATCAGATTGATACCACTAGGCTGTCTGCAGACCAGCTCGTTGTCTATCACCGTACGTTGACCGACCTGCTGATTTATCAGGCCGAGTATATGCAGGGCACACAATATGCTGAGGAATATGTGCAGCAACTGGTGCAGGTGCGCCGCGGGGCGATAGCCATCAATGTGCCTCATGATGACATCAACTATCAGATCACGCAGGCCGAGTGCTTTTCAGACGACAACCAGCCCCAGCGGGCTATCGAACTGTTGTCCAAGCTGATGGACAATTACCACAGTGGCGAGCGAATGTACTCCATCATCACGAGCACGATGTCGTTTTATTATTCGCAACTGGGCGACAAGGAGCACCAGATGGAGTACCTGATCAAGAGCGCCGAGAGCGACCTGGAGGGCTGCATCCGCGAGAATACGTCGCTGAGGGCGATTGCCGACCGCCTGTTTGACGAAGGTGACATTGACCGAGCCTATCGCTACATGCGCGTGGCGGTGGACGATGCTAACTTCTATGGTACGCGCCTGCGCAACATCCAGGCGTCGCGCATTGTGCCCAAAATCCTGAGTGCCTACCAGACCAAGCAGGAACAGGGCCATCGCAAGATGATGTGGCTGCTGGGCATCATTTCGGTCATCGCACTGCTGCTGGTGGGCGGCGTCATTGCCATCTATCAGTTGCTGAAGCGCTACCGTCGCCTGAACGAGCAGAAGAAGGCCATCAACGAAGAACTGCGGCACGTCAACGCTCAACTGGGCGAGACCGTTGAGGAATTGCACGAGGCTAACGGGATGCTGCAGGAACGGGAGCAGTTGAAGGAACAGTATATCGCACGCTTCTTGGCCTTGTCGAGCAGGTTTATCGACCGAGGCGAGGAGCAGCGCAAGGCCCTTTACCGCCTGTACCGCGACCGCAAGACTGAAGACCTGGTGCGCGAACTGAAGAGTACCAACTTCGGCAATGAGAATGCGCGGCTGTTCTACGAGAACTTTGACAACGCATTCCTGAACATTTATCCCACCTTTGTCGATGAGGTGAACAAACTCTTGCAGGAAGACGGTAAAATCGAGGTTAAGCAGGGCAAGCGCCTGACTACCGAGTCACGCGTGCTGGCGCTCATTCGCATCGGTATCACCGACAACCAGAGCATTGCCGCTATCTTGCGTGCGAGCCTGACGACCATCTACACCTACCGTTCCAAGCTCAAGGCCCGCGCGCTCGACAAGGACAACTTTGAAGCTCAAGTCAAGGCGATTGACTGCTGAGCGGAAAGGTGGGTGGATTTGCGTTTGTAAACAGAATAATTAACAAATGAAACAAAATATAATGAAGAGATTTTTAAGTATTGTGTTTATGTGCTTGGTACTGAGTGCAGTAGCGGGTGCCAAGGATGTGTTAGTGAGTTCGCCTGACGGGTCGCTGACGGTGACCGTCGGTGTGGACGGTGGCAAGGCGTGGTATCGTGTGGCGCGTGGCGGCGAGACCGTCATCGGCCGTTCGGCATTGGGTCTGGTGCTCAAAGATGGCGACCTGAAGGACAACTTCAAGATGGGCAAGGTGACGCGTGCATCGCTTGACGAGACGTGGAGCCAGCCTTGGGGCGAGGATGCCCAGGTACGCAACCATTACAACGAGATGCGGGTGATGCTGCAGGAAAAGAATGGCCAGAAGCGTCAGCTGGGCGTGGTATTCCGTGCCTATGACGACGGTGTGGCCTTCCGCTACGAGTTCCCGCGCCAGGCTGGTTTGCAGGACTTTGTGATCATGGACGAGGCAACTGAGTTTGCCTTGCCCAGCGATGCGCAGGCATGGTCGATTCCCGCGTTGACGCCTTACTATGAGGGCATTTACACCCGTGAGCCCGTGAGCCAAAAGAAGAATATGTCGGGTCCCGTTGCCCTTGAGGTGAACGATGGACTCTACATGGCCATTATGGACGCCAACCTGACCGACTACTCGACCATGAACTTCTCGCATCAGGGAACAACGCTCAAAGCTGACCTTGTGCCCTGGAAGAACGGCGACAAGGTGAGGGTGGGGAACACCCGCGTGAGCCCCTGGCGAGCCATCATCATCGGACGCACGGCTGCCGATATCCTGCTCTCGCGTATGCCGTTGAACCTGAACGACCCGTGTAAGATTGAAGATACCTCATGGCTGAAGCCCACCAAGTATGTGGGCATCTGGTGGGCACTGCAGAAACAGCGCTGGACCTGGTCGCAGGGTGATCGCCACGGTGCAACGACCGAGAACACCAAGCGCTACATCGACTTTGCCGCCAAGCATGGCTTGGGTGGTGTGCTGGTCGAGGGCTGGAACTACGGTTGGGACACCGATTGGACGAAGCACGGCGACGGCTTCTCGTTTACCAAGGCTTATCCTGACTATGACCTGCAGGGCCTGTGCCGCTATGCCGGCGAGCGCGGCGTGCGCATCATCGCCCATAATGAGACCGGTGGAGCTGCCCAGAACTATGAGAACCAGCTCGAGGACGCCTACAGGCTGTATGAGTCGCTGGGTATCAACACTGTCAAGACGGGTTATGTCAACTCGCACTTCTATAATGGCGAGCTGCAGCACTCGCAGTGGGGCGTGCAGCACTTCCGCAAGGTCATTGAGACGGCAGCCCGCTATCACCTGATGATTGTCAACCACGAGGGCGCCATCCCCAGCGGCATCCAGCGCACTTGGCCCAACCTGATTGCCACCGAGAGCATGCGAGGTCAGGAGTACAACGCCTTTGACCGTCGTGGCGGCAATCCTCCCTATCACGAGTGTATCCTGCCGTTTACCCGCGGCTTGGGTGGTCCGATGGACTTCACGCCCGGTATCTTTGAGTACCGCAACGATTCAGTGCCCGGCACTCGTCCGCAGAACACGCTCGCCCATCAGTTGGCCGAATATGTTGTCATCTACAGCCCCGGCCACATGGCGGCCGACCAAATCGAGAACTACGAGCATCAGCCCGCCTTCAAGTTCATCGAGGAAGTTCCCACCAACTGGGAGCGTACCCTCGTGCCGCATGCCGCGATGGGCAAGTATGTGACCTACGTGCGCCAGGAGCGCGGTACCGACAACTGGTATGTGGGAAGTGTGACCGACAGCGAGGCGCGTGACCTTGACCTGCCGCTCGACTTCCTGGGTGACGGCAAGTATATGGCCATCATCTACGAGGACGGTCCTGATGCCGACTACCGCAACAATCCTTACCCGATGAGTATCCGTCGTCTTGACGTGGACAGGAATAAGGTGCTGCACCTGCATCTTGCCCCTGGTGGCGGCTGTGCTATCCAGATTCTCCCTGTCAAATAGGTAGAGGGCGGATTAACATTCTATAACCGTTGCACATGCAGCGGAAGGAGTCAGATGACACAGAAAAGACTTCTTCCGCTGCAAATTTGTAATCATATAGATGCTGATACTTTGTCATGAACAATCAAAATGGGGGAAAATAGTCAGGATTTATCATTGGAAAAGCTGTTTTTCCATGAAAAATCCCGTTTTTTTTGAGTTTTTTTGCAATAAGTTGTTGCTTGAGTGAAAAAATGTTTATCTTTGCGTGTTTCTCTGCGAAAAGCAAGGGAAAAGTGAATGAAATAAAAACCGATGATACCATCGTAGTAATGGACACAAGGAACCTGAAAACATCTACTTCTAGCCTTATTGTATTCTCAATGGAGGGTGCAGTCCATGCCTATATGTCATTTGGTGCTTTTAGAGAGACAAAAATCAGTAAGCAGAGCGCACTTGCTGTTCAACAACTTTATAGAGATAATCAACATCAATCCACCGGCATGTTCAGGTATGCGCTCGCTTGAGCGTGCCGATGGGTTATCTAATTGTTTACTGTATGAAGAGACTTTTATCAACTCTGATGGCGATATGCCTCATCGTGATGAGTGCATGGGCCAACAAGACCGTGAATGGTAAAGTCGTCAGTGCCGTTGACAATGAGCCGCTGATTGGTGCTACTGTGCAAGCTGTCGGCTCGTCGCAGGGTACTGCTACCGACCTAGACGGTCAATTCACAGTAACCGTCAACGACAATGTGACGCAACTGCGAATCAGTTGCTTGGGCTACAAGACCAAGGTCGTTGCGATTTCGGGTTTTGTAACAGTCGCCCTAGAGGAAGACAACACGGCCCTTGATGAGATCGTGGTTACTGCAATGGGTATCAAGCGTGAAGCCAAGGCGCTGGGTGTATCGGCCACTCCCATTAAGGGTGACGTGATTGCCCAAGCCCGCACCAACGACGTCATGTCGAGTCTTGCCGGTAAGGTGGCTGGTGTCCAGATTGCTGAGACATCATCCGACCCTGGTACGTCGAAGTCGGTTATCATTCGTGGTGTGAGCTCGCTGTCGGGCAGCAACCAGCCGCTGTATGTAGTGGATGGTGTGCCCTTGAACAACTCGGCAACCTACAGTAGTGATGGTCTGAACAGCGGTTACGACTTCGGTAACGGAGCCAGCGCTGTTAACCCCAACGACGTTGAGAGCATGACCATTCTGAAGGGTGCTGCCGCTACCGCTCTGTACGGTAGCCGTGCTGGCGCCGGTGTCATCCTGATTACCACCAAGAAGGGCTCCAAGCAGAGCCGCGGTGTAGGTATCGAGTACAACGGTGGCCTGCAGTGGGAGTCGGTTATGCGTCTGCCCCAGATGCAGAACGGCTTCGGTATGGGTTGGTATGGTGACCACACCGAGATTGAGAACGGTTCATGGGGTCCCGCCTTTGACGGTTCTGATCAGCTCTACGGTTGGGTTTACAACCATAGCCAGAACATGAAGAGCTACCTGCCCATCAAGAACAACGTGAAGGACTTCTTCGCAACCGGTTTCCGTTACAACAACAGCATCTCGTTCAATGGTGCAACCGACAAGAGCACCTACTTCGTGTCGCTGTCACAGATCAACGATAACGGTATCATCCCCGAGGATGCCGACACCTATACCAAGTACACGGTATCGGCCCGTGGTAGCCACCGCGAGGGTAACTTCACCTTCAGCACCTCGCTGAACTATGCCTTCCAGCGCAACCACTTCGTGACCACCGGTCAGAAGACGGGTTCGATGTACAACAGTATCATGCAGACCCCGCGCGATATCGCCATCGTCGAGATGAAGGATCTGGACAACCCGTTCAACACTCCGGGTTACTACTACACCCCCTACGGTGTTACCAACCCGTATTACATTATTAATAATTACCAGAACGAGTATGAGCAGGAGCGCTTCTACGGCAACCTGCAGCTCGACTATGCATTCCTGAAGTACTTCACGGCTACCTACCGCTTCGGTTTGGATACCAACACGGGTCACCACAACTATGGCTCGCCCAACATGGCCGCGTTGTTCAAGGATACCCCCAACTATGAGGACGCGTTGAAGGACCTCACCGGTGAGGTATCGCAGAGCATCACCCGTCGTCGTGAGATTGACCAGAACTTCATGCTGACCTATGACCAGCAAATTCTTGAAGACTGGCACGTGAACGCTCAGCTCGGTTTCAACGGCAATGAGCGCAGCTATAAGTACCTGGGCTCTTCGGTGACCAACCTGACCATCCCCATGTGGTACAACCTGTCGAACAGTGCCGAGATTCCCTCGACCTCACAGTCGGAGTGGAAACGCCGCTTCCTGGCCGTATTCGGCAGTGCTGAGTTCGCTTGGAAGAACATGGTTTACCTGACCCTCCAGGGCCGTAACGACTGGTCGTCAACCCTTCCCAAGGACAATCGCTCCTACTTCTATCCTGGTGTGAGCTTGTCGTTCCTGTTCAGCGAGCTGCTCAAGCCCGAACAGCGCAACATCCTCACCTTCGGTAAATTCCGCGTGGCTTGGGGTCGCACCGGTAATGACGCTGGTGTATATATGACCAATTCAGTATATGCCCAGGCAGCCGCTGCCACCAGTGGTTTCGGTAACGGTAGCTCGTTCCCGTTCACCAAGGTGGGCGTGAATGCCTACTCATTGGGCAACGTGCTGGGTAGCCAGAATCTGAGTCCTGAGATGACCACCGAGTTTGAGCTTGGTTTGAACATGGCGTTCTTCCAGAACCGCTTCAGCTTTGATGCTGCCTACTACGATCGCAACACCGACAAGCAGATCTTCTCACTGAACATGGATCCCGCGACCGGTTACACTGCCCAGAACATGAACCTGGGTAAAATCCGCAACCGCGGTATCGAGCTGTTGGTTAACGTGACTCCCGTCAAGATTGGCGACTTCCAGTGGGATGTAACCTGGAACTACACCAAGAACTGGAGTAAGGTAATTAAGCTGCCTGAGGAGTTGGGCGGCATTGCTACCATCTACGGTCTGAGCGGTGGTACGAGCCTGTACGCTATCGAGGGTGAGCCTCTGGGCGTGTTCAAGGCTTACGTTCCCCAGATGACCGAGGACGGCAAGATTATCTGTGACGGCGAGGGTCAGCCGCTGGTTAACCCCGAGCAGCAGATTGTCGGCAGCATGAACTACAAGTATCTGATGGGCTTCGGCACTACGCTGAGCTACAAGGGCGTTAGCCTGACCGCCAACGTCGACGTTCGTCACGGCGGTCTGCTCTACTCGCGCACCAAGGACATCACCTACTTCACCGGTAACGCTATCCAGACGGCCTACAACAGCCGTAACCCGTTCATCGTTCCCAACTCTGTTCAGCAGGTTGGTGAAGATGCTGACGGTAGCCCCATCTACGATGATAACACCACTCCGCTCGATGAGACCGGTATCTTCACCTACTGGGATGCTGGTGGTCCCGACCTGGACCGTGCCTTCCTCGTTGACAAGAGCTACGTGAAACTGCGTAACGTGATCCTCTCATGGCAGATGCCCACCAAGTGGTTTGCCAACTGCTTCATCACGGGTGTGAACCTGTCGTTCTTCGGTAACAACCTGTTCTTGTGGACTCCCAAGAGCAACACCTTTATCGATCCCGAGACTTCTACCTTCGGTAATGACCTGGAAGGTAACTATGGTGAGTTCTCCGCTAACCCGAGCTCACGCAAGTTTGGTTTCAATGTACAGGTTAAATTCTAATCAAAAACTGAAACAGACATGAAAAAGATATATTTATTGCTGACTATCGCAGCCGTATTCTGCCTGTCGTCGTGCAATCTTGACATCAACGATGACCCCAACTATCCGTCGAGCACTGACGTCACTCCCGACCTAGTGTTCCCGGCTGCTGAGAATGCTGTCGCTGCAGCTGTGGGCGATGCCATGTTCAACTACAGTGGCTTCTTTGCCCAGTACTTTGAGCAGCGCCCCGAGGCCAACCAGTACAACAATGAGGCCGAGCTTAATATTGACGAGTCAACCAACCTGTTTGACCGTTGCTACCGCACGCTGTATGCCGGCGCCCTTGCCGACATCAAGGACGTGATGGACCGCACCTCGAACACGAGCGACCTGTTTGCTTGCACTGTTCTGCGTGCTTATGCTTTCCAGCTTCTGGTGGACAACCTGGATCAGGTGCCCTATACCGAGGCTCTGCAGGGTAGTGCCAACTCCAATCCCGTTTGGGACAATGGTGAGGATGTTTATAAGGGCATTCTTGCTGAGATGGATGCTGCTCAGGAAGCTCTCGAGGGCGACCCGATGACCCTTACCGACCCGCTGCTCAACAAGAACGTGAGCCAGTGGCGCGGCTTTGCCAACGCCCTGCGTCTGCGCATGTACCTGCGTCTGATTGACGGCGGCATCAATGCCGGTGAATATCAGAGCAAGGCTGTTGCCCTGGTCAATGATGATGACTTCTTCGACGGCAACGTGGCATGGGACGTTTACAGCAATGCCGAGGGTCAGTATAACCCCTGGTATGATGTAGCACGCGCCCTGGGTACCAAGAACCACGTGGCTTCCTATCCTATCGTGAGCTACTACCTGGCTACAAACGACCCGCGCATTGACTACGCTATCATGAAGAATGAAGCTGGCGAGTACGTAGGTCAGATGCCCGGTGCCAAGACCGTCTATAAGTCATGGGGCGTTGACTGGAAGAACAAGGACGTGAGCGCCATCGACTACACGCCTGCTACGTTCGCACCCATCTACTTCTTCACCCAGAGTGAACTCCAGTTCCTCATCGCCGAGACCCAGTTGCGCTGGGGCGATAAGGCTGCCGCTAAGACCGCTTATGAGGCTGGTGTAGCTGCCGACTTCGCTTCTCGTGGCATGAGCGTTGGCTCATACCTGAGCGGCAATCGCGTGAACTGGGATGTTCAGGCCACCGATGCCAATCGTCTGAACATGATTTACATGCAGAAGTGGGCCGCCCTGTTCTATCGCGACCACATGGAGGCCTGGAGTGAGGTTCGCCGTACCGACGTGCCCGCTACCAGCAGCTATACTGCAAAGCAGATCTTTGAGGATGCTACCATCTACACTCCTGGCCAGATGATTGTTCCTGCTTTGAACTACATCCAGGCTGGTGGCTTGTGCAAGCGCGTTCCTTATCCCAGCACTGCCCGTCAGTTGAACAAGAATACTCCTGCAGCCAAGCTGCTCAGCGACCGTGTATTCTGGGATGCCTATTAATCGTGAACTACGAGTTAATGTAGAACAACAAAAATTCGATCAAATATGAAAAAGATATATTTATTTGGCTTATTGCTGGCGGGCGTGCTGCTTGGCTTGACATCGTGTAACGATGACAAGGACGAGCTGACTGATTCCCGCTTGACCTACTATGCCGACCTTCAGATGCAAGGTGACGAATTCATGGTTATTCCCGTGGGCAGTAAGTTTGTTGACCCCGGTTGCACCGCTACACTTAATGGTGAGGATATTAGCAACGAGATCAGGATTGTCGGTGCTGGTGATGTTGACACCAACACATTGGGCTTCTATGACATCACTTATACGGCTTACGGCAGTGATGGCTTTCCCGCTTCGGTAACCCGCACGGTGTGCGTCTATGACCCGACGGTGACGCTTGACATCAGCGGTGAGTATGAAGTTGACATGGAAAACTCGTTCTACCAGGGTGTCCGCACCTATGCTGACCGTGCCGCCTATTATGGCAACACGACTCAGTGCACGGGCATCACCTTTGATATGGTCGTTCCTGGTATCTACTACGTGAACGACATCTTCGGTGGCTGGTATGACCAGATCCGTGGCTACGGTAACCGTTATGACATGACGGCCTACGTGAGCGTGGACAACGAGGGTAACATCGGTCTGCTCAGCAGCTACATTGCTGGTTGGGGTGATGGCATCGACTATCTGGAAGATGGTATGTTTATGGATGGTACGATCAGCTACAGCTTGTGCTATGCCGGTCAGATCTATATGGACCTGGAGCTGTACAGAGTTAGCGAATAACGAAGAACCTAATTAAATGATTAAAATTATGAAGAAATATTTTTCAATATTTGCTTTGAGCCTCGGGTTGTGTCTCGGATTTGCTTCATGTGCAGTCGAGACCGACGAGCCTGCAGGAGGAACGGCTGTTGAGAAGATGGCTGGTCACTGGGTGGTTAATACCGATCTCATAGATGGAACTGATACAATTCCTAATGTATATGCCGATTATGGAATTGTTGATTGGGACATGACCACTTATAACACTGCCAACGACGATAAAGACCTGATGTGGCTGAGTGACAACGACAAATTCTGGGGCTACACCATTAAGGTCAACGTAGACGTGAACGCTTTGACTTTCAACTGCAAGGACCTGTACATCTACTCCGACGATGAAGGCAATCCCGTCACTTGCACAATCACCAATGGTAGAGTCGTTCCTAATGGTGGCTTGAATGTTAATGGCAAACCGACTGACGCTATCATGTACAATATCGAGTTCTCGGATGATCCGGGCTCTATCTATTATGTACATGGTGTACGCTATGCTGGATTCTAATCCGCATTTAGCATAACAGACTGAAAGATTGGAGGGGGATGAGCCAAATGGCGCATCCCCCTCTTGATGTTTCTTGTGATTAACGTGAAGTGAGGAAATGATACTCAAGTGCCTCGAAGAGGACCTTTTTGATTGAGAGGCTTTTGACGGATGTAGAAGTTCGTCTTCGACGCACTTTCACTTGATATGGCAGTTACTAAGCTGCGCTCACCTTCGATGAGCTTGCATGGTGTTTTCCCAAAAAGTCGAGTCGAAGACTCGACCAGCCCCTTGGTGCTGGTGCAAATGGGGTCAACGCCCCCCGGCCCCCTCTATTAGAGGGGGAGTTGGGTGAGTTACTTCTTGCCGGTCATGATGTCGAGGACCATCTGGTCGGTGGCGCACATGGCGTCGGCGCCGATGATGGTGAGGTTGCGGATGCAGCGGTCCACACTGTCCTCGATGATGCCCTCGGCACTGGTGACGTGGCGGCCTTCCATGGCGAGTACGGCACTCAGCAGGGCTGTGGAGACGCCCGAGGCGATCTTCAGGGCGCAGCTAGGCTTGGCACCGTCACAGATCATGCCGGTGAGGTTGGCAATCATGTTCTTGACCGCATAGCAGATGCGCTCAAAACTGCCGCCCATCAAGTAAGTGATGCCGCAGGAGCTGCCGATAGATGCCACGACGCAGCCGCACAGGGCACTGAGCTTGCCCAGGCTCTGCTTGATGTAGATGGCCGTCAGGTGGCTCAAGGTGAGGGCGCGGATAAGCTCCTCCTCGGTGTTCTCGTTCTCCATAGCATAGACGGCGACGGGATTGGTGGCGCAGATGCCCTGGTTGCCCGAACCGCTGTTGCTCATCACGGGAATCAATGCACCGCCCATGCGGGCATCGGTGGCCAATGCGGTCTTGGAGAGGATGCGAGAGAAGATGGTGTTGCCGAAGATGCCGTGGCTCAACGGTCGGTCCATGGTCTTGCCCAGACAATGGCCGTAGTTGCCCTTGAGTGACTCTTGGGCAGCCTTGAGGTTATAGTCACGGGTCTCAAGGATGAACTTGATCTCGTTGAGGGGTGCCTGCATGGCGAAATCATAGACCAAGCGCAGGTTGAGTGCGATTTCATCTTCGTCTTCACCGCCGCTGTTGCCGGCTTGCTGGTCGAGGAGCACCTCGTCGTCACGGGTAACGCGGACAAAGCGGGTGTGTGATCCCTGGATGATGGCCGTAGCGGTATGACCGCCGGCCTGGGCAATGGCCTCGACATAGAGTTTGTCGCAGCACTCCTGCTTCAGCTGGATGTTGATGCGTCCCTCGTCGATGTACTGCTTGCCTTGCTCAATGGCCTTGGGGTTGACGTCCTTCAGCACCTCGAGCTGGTATTTGCTCTTGCCGATGATGGCACCCAGGGCAATGGCAATGGGCAGGCCAATCATACCTGTGCCAGGAATGCCTACGCCCATGGCGTTCTTGAGGATGTTGGCACTCAGCAGGGTGGTGATTTTCTCGGGACGGCAGCCGAGCGCCTCGGTGGCGCGGGCTACACACAATGCCACCGCCATGGGCTCGGTACAGCCCACTGCAGGGACAACTTCGCGCTTCATCAACGCGATAATCTGCTCTCTAATCTTCTCGTCAATCATATTCTTGCTTTTTCAAAAAAGAAAACAATAAATACAATAATGACAATTATTTAAATCATTGTATTTGTTGTACTTATTGTTTTCCTTTTATGGTTTATTCTTTGAATTTGGTGAGGCCGCCGTTTAGGAAGTCGAGGAAGGCGGGGACGTCCTCCTTGTAGCTGAAGGAGCCGCTCAGGGCGTTGCCCTGCGGGTCCACGCAGACGTAGAAGGGCTGGGTGTTGCTGCCGAACTTGTAGCGCTGCAGGTAGCTCCACTTGTCGCCGATGGTGCGCAGGGTGCGCTTCTCGCCTGTTGCCTCGGTCACCTCGATGGGCTCGGGCAACGGGCGCTTGTCATCGACAAACAGGGAGATGAGCACATAGTCCTTGTTGAGTTTGTCGGCCACGCTGGGATCGGTCCACACGGCTGCCTCCATCTTGCGGCAGTTCACGCAGCCGAAGCCCGTGAAGTCCAGGAAGACGGGTTTGCCCGAGGCGGCAGCGGCAGCCATGCCCTGCTCGTAGTCGGTGTAGGCGGCACGCACTTCCTTGGTGTTAAGGTTGAAGTCCTGGGTGTTCATGGGCGGGGCAAAGGCACTCACTGCTTTGCACGGTGCACCCCAAAGTCCAGGAATCATATAGATGGCGAAGGCGATGGAGATTAGTCCGCCCATGATGCAGATCACGGGCATGGGTTTCTGCTCCTCACCCTCGACAATGTCGCTTTGGAATTTGAGTTTACCGATGAGGTAGAGGCCCAGCAGACCGAAGATGGCGATCCACAGGCAGAGGAACACCTCGCGGTCCATCAGGTGCCAGCCGTAAGCCAGATCGGCTACCGAGAAGAACTTGCAGGCAAATGCCAGCTCGATGAAGCCAAGCACCACCTTGAGGATGTTCATCCAGCCACCCGACTTGGGTGCCGACTTGAGCCACGAGGGGAAGAGGGCAAACAGTGTGAACGGTAATGCCAGAGCCAATGCGAAGCCCAGCATACCGATGGCGGGACCCCAGAAGTTGCCGCTGGTGGCGAAGTCCACGAGCAGGAAGCCGATGATGGGACCCGTGCAGGAGAACGATACCAGTGCCAGAGTGAAGGCCATCAGGAAGATGGACAGCAGACCGCTGGTGCTGCTGGCCTTGCTGTCAACGGCGTTGGACCACTTGCTGGGCAGCTTGATTTCGAACATGCCGAAGAACGACAGGGCGAATACCACCAACAGCAGGCACAGGAAGATGTTGAACACCGCGTTGGTCGAGAGCGCGTTCAGCGCACTGGGACCGAAGATGGCGGTCACGATGAGACCCAGCAACAGATAGATGACGACAATCGAGATGCCATAGGTGATGGCATCCTTGATACCTTTCTTCTTGTCGTTCTTGGCGCGCTTGAGGAAGAAGCTCACCGTCATGGGGATGATGGGCCACACGCAGGGCGTGAACAGTGCCACCAGTCCGCCCAACAGACCCAGCAGGAAGATGTACCACAGCGAACGGTTGGAACCGCTGCTGGTGCCGTCGATGGCCTGGATGTCGCCTACCACGGGCTTCCATAGCGAGTCGTGGTCTAGGGCGGCGAGAGCTGCGCTATCAACGGGCGGAGCCATGGCGACGCTGTCGGCGGCTGCGGCTGCCAGGGCGGCGAGAGAGTCGGCTTTAGCCTTGGCTTCGGCCTCAGCCTTTGCCTTGTCCTCTTCTTCCTTGTTCTTATCGATCTCACCGTCAACGGCAGGCGACTTGCCGGCTTTCTTCAGGCTTGAACTTGACGGAGGCAGGCAGGACTGGTCGTTGCAGGCGCCGTATTCCAGGTCGCAGTCGATATCGTAATTGGGCTTGGTGAACTTCACCTTCTGCACAAACTGCACGTTGTTCTCGAAGTAGCGCAGTTTGGCGCCGAACAACTCGTCAAACTGTGAGATCTCTTTGCCCACGGCTTTCAGTTTGCCGACGGGTTCCACACCGTCCTTCTTGTGGAAGGTGATGCTGGCCTCGGTGGGACCGGCATCGCCCAAGTTGGTGGAATACACATGCCATCCCTTATCAATCTTACCGGAAAAGACAATCTCGCCCTCGCTGGAGCCGTTAGTGGTCTTCAGTTGGGAAGTAAACGTAACAGGATTAGCCATCTGGGCAACGGCCATCATCGCTACCGTCACCATCGTCAGTAAAGTCGCAATCTTCTTCATCTTCTACTTTGGTCTTTTGGTTATAGTTCAACCTGCAAAATTACTGAAAAAAGCTTTTAATAGAAAAATTCTATGGTGATTTTGTTAGATTTTCTGCTAGAGGAGATGACGGAAAAAACGGATATCACGGAAAGAACGGGGGGAATATTACTGCGGCATAGCCGCAGCCCACGGGACAGGACTGGCGGTGGGGGCAGCCACGGGAGTGGCGGCACGGGGGACCTTGTTGCGGAAGGGGCAGGGATGAGTATTTTATTGATAGATTTGCATATCAAATTGATTGTTACTAACTTTGCGGAAAGATAATTGTTTAGAACACTTGCTGTGATGAAGAAATTGTTACTTTCCTTGCTCATGGGCATGATGGCGCTGGGCGCCGTGGCCGAAGAGGGTAAATTCACGGTGACTGGCACGGTGAAGGGGCAGGGCCGTAAGGCTTTCTGTGTCGTGACTGATGCGTGGAGTGGGGGTATTTATAATGATGAAATATCTATCACCGATGACAAAGTGGATCTCTCTTTTGACCTGGAAGATGTGGGCTGGCTAATGGTGTACTATTATGGCGGCATGTTCTATATGATGCCTGCGGTTCCAGGCGAGACGGTGACAATCGACGGCGAAGTTGGCAATTATACGATTTATGGCTCGGCGCTGTACAAGGAATATAATGAAGCGATGGCTGTCATCAAACCTCTGCAGGATGCGCGTAGTAAATATGATTTCAAGCAGGCGTGTCGAGACGAGATTGCTGGCAAGACGAGCGAACAGGTGTTTGACTTGTACCAACTCAAGATGAAAGAACAGTCACAACCCGTTACCGATGCTGTCATGGATTTAATCGGCAAGTATTGTGACCATGAGTCCTCGATGCTGCTGTTGCAATCCCTGAATAATATGGAGGAATTGGAGAAAGCTCGTGGACTAATCAGTGAGCAGGTACTGAACGGCCGCATGAACCCTTACTATGATGGTGCGCTTGAAAGGGTTAAGAGAAGTGGTGCTTCCAACCCCCTTCTTGGCAAGCTAGCTCCTGACTTCAAATTGAAGGATGTTAATGGCAAGAAGCTTTCCCTGAGTTCGTTGCGTGGAAAGTGGGTGCTGCTTGACTTCTGGTATAAAGACTGTAGCAATGCTGTGTCGCAGTTCCCCATATTGAAGATGATGTATAACAAGTATAAGGATCAAGTAGAGATTCTGGGTGTGGACTGTATAGACGAAGAGCAGGAATGGAAAACGGCTGTAACCAGCATGGACTTACCGTGGCTCAACGTGTTTAGTGAGCGAGACATTGAAGATCCCAAATCTCCCATGGCCATCTATGGCACCACGGCAACACCCACCTATTTCTTGATTTCACCATCAGGAAAAGTTGCCATGTGGCTGAGTTCGGCAAATGAGTTTATGTACATGTGCGAGTTATTGTTTTGAATAACCAAAGAATAATGAAAGATAGATTATGAAGAAATTGATTTTATCCATGCTCATGGGCATGATGATGCTGGGTGCAATGGCCCAGGAGGGTAAATTCACGGTGAAAGGTACCTTTGAACAAGCCGGTGACTCGGTCGTGTTCTTCTTGTCCCACGACTTGGATCAGGGTGATATTCGTACCGTAACTGGCAAGATGATTGAGGTAACATTTGACCTTGAGGATGCGAACTATATTACCATAGGACGCTGGTATACAGGGCGTCATCTTAACGAGGATGGTGATATCACGCTACCTGCTATTCCAGGCGAGACGCTTATCGTTTCCAAGGATGCGAATGGAGAACTCCGTTTGAGTGGCTCGCAGTTCTATGTCGATTATAACGAGGCATGGAAAATGGTGGATCCTGTGAACAAGGAAGGTGATGCTCTTATGAAGGAACTCACCAGCAAAATGCAGGCTGGCGCTGACGAGGCCGAACTGATGGCATTGTATGAAGCAAAAGTTCCCGTGTTGGTGCAGATGTTGTCTGATGCTGTGATGGGCTATGTCAAGGCGCATCCCGACCAGGATGCCGCTGCCGCGCTGATTGCTGAATTTCCCGAGGATCTCGACTTTCTGGAACCTGCCGACGCTCTGTTGACCGAGCGCGCCCGTAATAGTGTGGCCGCCCACCTGTACAAGACAAAACTCGAGAGTGCCCTAAAGGAGGCTGCCAAGCATGGTAGAGTAGGTGCCATGGCTCCCGACTTTACATTGATGGATATCAACGGCAAGCCGCTGGCGCTGAGCTCGCTGCGTGGCAAATGGGTGGTTCTTGACTTCTGGGGCTCGTGGTGCGTGTGGTGCATCAAGGGCATGCCCAAGATGAAGGAATACTACGCCAAGTATCAGGACAAACTCGAAATCCTGGGTGTGGACTGCAATGACACCGTCGAGAAGTGGAAAGGCGCTGTCGCCAAGCACGAGTTGCCCTGGTTGCACGTCTATTGCGATAGAGAGAAGGGCGACAACCCGATGGAGCTGTACCATATAGAAAACTTCCCCACCAAGATTATCATTGACACCGAGGGTAAGGTGGCAAAGGTTGTCGTGGGCGAGTCAGCCGGCTTCTACGATTATCTGGACAAGGTGATGCAGTAGCCCATAGATTAAGCAAAGATAATCGCCCTAACGGGCGAGAAATTAAACAAAAATTATAATAATAATTTATTGATTGGTTTTGATATTATTTTTTGAATTTCTCGGGTAGTACCCGATTAATATCAAATGAAACAAGCTGAAAAATGAACGTTAAGGTCAGAATGCCCAAGCTCGGCAAGAAGCTGAGAACCAAAAAGTATTGGATCAAGGAGTTGTTGATGACGATTCTCGCCACCAGCATCTCGATTGTGCTTACATTCGGCTCCGCCAATCTGGTAGAAGGCCGTCATAAAAAGCAGGCTCAGCGCAGAATGGCGATGATGATTATCCATGATATCGACGAGAGCATCAAGCAGATGGAGCAGGCCGATAGCCTCCTTAGGAAATACCATGACTTGCAATTTGAGGTACTTGAGGGCAGGTACAGCAAGTCTTTGGGTATCGCCAGTGTGATGCTGGCTAGCAATGACCCGTCGTACATAAAGTTTGCCCATACAACCGAGCACATCTTTACTTCCAATGTGGACACTTGGAGCACGATAGGTAAGGTGGATTTTATCGACAACGTGAGCGGCTGTTACATTCTTCGTGAAGAGTATAAGACGGAAGTTATTGATGCTTTCCATGAGTTGGTAGAACCAAAAGATGATCACGAAATCCTGAAATTGGATGACCTGTTGGCAATTAAATCTGAGTATTATGTGGCTTGTTCATCTGGATTAATCAATGAAATTAAGGCTGCCAATGAGTTGAATAAGCGTATCATGGGAATTTCAGATAAAGATTATGCAAAGTTCAATTCCAAGATGATTGGTTATGAACAATCAGATATTGATTCCCTGTATGACGTTGTGGATAAAGAATACTTGAAAGATATTGAGAGGAGAGCCCGGGCAATGAATAATTTCAAAAAAAATAAAGCCACCATGTATCCCGATGAGGATTAAATAAGAATAAAAACTTACCAATCAACTAAATATTGACAACTTAAACTTAGCAAAAATGAACCATACTCAATGTTTGATTATCGGGTCTGGCCCTGCCGGATATACTGCAGCGATTTATCTGGTGCGCTCAGCTATTGAATGCTTGCTCATTGAGGGCTTGCAGGTGGGAGGACAGTTGACACAGACGACTACCATCGAGAATTTCCCGGGCTTCCCCGAGGGTGTTGACGGCTACCAGCTGATGGAGAATATGCGTCAGCAGGCGTTGAACCTGGGCGCGAAGATGAAATCGGGCCTCGTGGCTGGCATCGACATGAGCCAGCGCCCGTTCCTCATCACCCTCGACGGTGGCGAGCAGATGACTGCCGACACCATCATCGTGGCTACGGGTGCTACTGCCAAGTACCTGGGCCTGCCCGACGAGACGAAGTACGCAGGGCAGGGTGTATCGGCCTGTGCGACCTGCGACGGCTTCTTCTACCGCAAGAAGGTGGTGGCTGTCGTGGGCGGTGGTGATACCGCCTGTGAGGAGGCCGACTACCTGAGCCATCTGGCCAGCAAGGTCTATCTCATCGTTCGCAAGGACTACCTGCGCGCCAGCGAGGCGATGCAGCAGCGCGTCAAGGAGAACGAGAAAATCGAAATCCTGTTCAACACCAACACTGTGGGCCTGTTTGGCGACAACGGTGTGGAGGGTGCCCACCTGGTACGCTTCAAGGGCACTGACAAGGAGGAACTGTTCGACATCGCTATCGACGGCTTCTTCCTCGCCATCGGCCACCGTCCCAACACCGAGTTCCTGGGTGGACAAATTGACCTTGACGAGCAGGGCTACATTAAGCTCACTGGCCACAACACGGCAACTAACGTCGAGGGCGTGTTTGCCGCCGGTGACGTCGCCGACCCGCACTACCGTCAGGCCATCGTCGCTGCTGCAGGAGGCTGCCGCGCCGCCATCGACGTGAAGCAGTACCTGTCCTGAGAATCGTAGAGATGGACACAGCATTGATCATCGTATTATCGGGGATAACTCTGATGATGGTCTTTTTGGCCGTCGTTATCTTGACGGGCCATGGTGATGGGCTGATTGCCGGCTACAATACCGCGAAGAAAGAAAAGCGCGAGCAGTACAACATGAAGCGGTTGAGGGTTGTTGTCGCAAGCCTGATATTGTTTACGATGGTATTTGTCTGGTGCGTGGCTCTGATTGACAACATGATGGTCACTTTGCTCGGGCTCATGATCCTGCTTGTCGCCTATATCGCCAGTATCTACATTGCCAATAGCTGGTGCAAGAAGAAATAAGGAAAGACTGATCAATTCATGACCACGTTCATGATAGCATTAAGCAAGAAGGACAATCCATTAAGGATTGCCCTTCTTGCCTTTTAGTGATTACACCCCAAGAACAATATCGGGACTAATATTGAGTTTTTGGCAGATGGCTCGTGCAACTTTCAATGTAGGTTCGCATTTCCCTGTCATGATTTCACTGACGCGTGCTGGACTGATGCCCAACATCTCTGCTAGTTTACTTTGGGTGATCCCCATTTCATAGAGTCGTAGCTTGATGGTGTCAACCAGTGATGGTTTGCTGATGGGGTAGTGAATATCCTCATATTCAGCAACGAGATCTGAAATGACATCCAACTCTACATACTCCTTGCTGTCAATCGGGGTATTGTCGTCCACAACCTCAATTAATTCATCAATGCGCTTCATCAAGGAGCGGTATTCTTGTTCAGTCTTTATCTGTGCCATAGTTGCTTACAATTCTTTAATGTTCTCAATTTTGTCATATTCGGCATGTGTGCCGACAAAGCGGATGTACACGGTCTTGGGTGTGAACAAGATCATCACGACCAACCTGTAGTCATTACCCTTGATGTTAAAGACATATCGTTTATTGCCAACGCTATCAACGCTGTTAAACGTCTTTTTGATATCTGCAAAGCAGGTCCATTCTGCTTGCTTTGTTTTGTCATACCAATCCTCAAGAGCGGTTTTCGCTCCAGGATGCTTTGTATAGTACTCAACCAATGTGCTTTTTGCAATTACCCTCATGCTCTCAGATTTTGGGGCAAAATTACAATAATTTTTTGAAAAACAAAATTATTTTTTGAAATTCAAAAAAAATGACTGGATTAACAGGGGAAGATTTCCTTTTGGCACTATTCGTTCTCCACACCCTTGTTGTTGCTCATGACGAGGGAGTGGGTGCGCTGCATGAAACGGGTAAATTCGGCCTTGGAGTCGGGACGCAGCAGGTCGGGGCGCGCCTCGGGGATGAGGACGTAGTTCTGGCCATGGACGACGGGTTTCTGGACGAAGAAGAGTTTGTAGCGCGGGTCCAGGATGACGGCATGGCCGTTTTCCATCCTTAACGATACCTTGACCATGGCGCCGCCACGGGTGTCGATGTCGCTCTGGTTGCTGATGAAGTTGCCCATGCTATAGACGAGCAGCACGTCTTTGTCATATTCCTCGCTGTGACGTACCTCCATGGGTTCCACGACATGGGGATGTCCGCCGATGATGAGGTCTACGCCCTGGGTGACGAGCCAGTCGGCCAGGGTGCGTTGTGAAGCGACGGGTTTCAGTTGGTACTCGATGCCCCAGTGCAGGTTGACGCAGATGGCATGCGCCCCACGCTCACGCGCCAACGCGATGTCGTCGGCAATCTGCTGCTGGTCAATGAAATCGACAATGACATCGCCCTGGATGGGAATGCCGTTGGTGCCGTAGGTGTAGTCGAGAAAGGCAATTTTCAAGCCCTTGATATTGACGATGTAAGGGATGCGCTTGGCACGTTCCTGTTCGTTGGGATAGGTGCCGATGTGGGCTATACCCATGGAATCCAAAGTGTGATAGGTGCGTACCAAGCCCTTGTCACGACGGTCTAGACAGTGGTTGTTGGCGGTGAGGAACAGGTCGAAGCCCACGTCCTTGAGTCGCTGGGCATAGCTGTCGGGGGCACTGAAGCAGGGATAGCCCGTGTAAGGCCTGCCTGCTAAGGGACACTCCAGATTGACTACAGCGAGGTCGGCCCAGCGGACATCGTCCTCGATGTATTGGAAACAAGGGGTGTAATCGTAGGTGCCGTCGGGCTGCTGGGCGGCGGTGATCTGCGGCGCATGCTGCATGGCGTCACCCACAAACATCAGATTGACCGTGTGGTTGCTCTGGAGCAGCGACACGACCGACAGCATCAATATGGAGAGAAGCTTCATAGTTTAAGCGGGCTGTGCCCGCAGTTTAGAGTTTAATGTTTAGTGTTTAATGATTAAAGTTTAGGGTAGGTATCTTTAAACTCTAAACCCTAAACTTTAAACTTCAAGTGAGCAAGCAAAAAGCTTGCTCACTTGAATGATGATTAGCGTCCGCGCTTGGCCGCCTTGGCTTGAGCCTTGGCGTTGCGCATCATCTGCATGGGATTGGTCGAAACCTGGTGCATCACCTTGCGCATCGAGAGGAACTGCTTCAACAGGCGGTTCACCTCCTCGACGCTGGTACCGCTACCTGCGGCGATGCGTTTGCGACGGCTGGCGTCGATGATGTCGGGGTTGGCGCGTTCCTGGGGCGTCATCGAGCCGATAATGGCCTCTACACCCTTGAATGCGTCGTCGGGGATATCAATGTCCTTGATGGCCTTGCCCACGCCAGGAATCATTGATGCCAAGCTCTTGAGGTTACCCATCTTCTTGATTTGCTTGATTTGCTTGATGAAGTCGTCGAAGTCAAACTTGTTCTGCTTGATTTTCTTCTCCAGTTTCTCGGCCTCTTCCTCATCATACTGCTGCTGCATGCGGTCCACAAACGACACGATGTCGCCCATGCCCAGGATGCGGTCGGCCATACCTTTAGGACGGAAGGGGTCCAGGTCGGTCATCTTCTCGCCGATACCCACAAACTTGATGGGCTTATCGACGACGGCGCGGATGGACAGGGCAGCACCACCACGGGTGTCACCGTCGAGCTTGGTGAGCACGACGCCGTCAAAGTCGAGGCGCTCGTTGAACGCTTTAGCAGTGTTGACAGCATCTTGACCAGTCATCGAGTCCACGACAAACAAGGTCTCGTTGGGGTGGATGGCATCCTTGATGGCCTTAATCTCGACCATCATGGCCTCGTCAACAGCCAGACGACCGGCGGTATCGACAATCACCAAGTCATAGCCATTCTGCTTGGCGTGCTCGATGGCGTGCAGTGCGATGGCCACGGGATCTTTGCTCTCGGGCTCGCTATAGACGGGCACCTCGATCTGCTCGGCGATGGTCTTCAGCTGGTCAATAGCGGCGGGACGGTAAACGTCACAGGCTACCAACAAGGGTTTGCGCTTCTCTTTACCCGTTTTCAGGCGGTTGGCCAGTTTGCCGGTGAAGGTGGTTTTACCGGAACCTTGCAGACCCGACATCAGGATGACGGCGGGGTTACCCTCGATGCTGAAGGTAGCTTCCTCGCCACCCATGAGCTCGGCCAGCTCGTCGTGGACAATCTTGACCATCAACTGGCTGGGATTGACGGCGTTGATGACGTTCTGGCCCAAGGCCTTCTGCTTCACGTCATCGACAAACTTCTTGGCGACGGGATAGCTGACGTCGGCATCAACCAGAGCGCGGCGCACTTCCTTGAGGGTGGATGCTACGTTGATTTCGGTAATGCGGCCTTGTCCTTTCAGGACTTTAAATGACCGTTCAAGTTTATCAGATAAATTTTCAAACATTATTTTGGTGGTTTTTAGAATTTCTCAGTTTTTCCTGCCATAATCATCTCACGCAAAGTCGCAAAGACGCTAAGTTTTATGTTCTAGCTTAGCGCCTTTTGCGCCTTAGCGTGGAAGAATTGATATCTTATTTCTTTTTCTTGATGAGGCGATTGGTGGCGGTATCGGGGAAGACAATCTGCGGCTTGAATTCGCGGCCCTCCTCGGGGGTGACAATGGCATAGGCCATGATGATGACAATGTCACCGACCTCGACCTTGCGGGCAGCCGCGCCGTTGAGGCAGATTGTGCCACTGCCGCGCTCGCCAGCGATGGTGTAGGTGTCAAGACGCTCGCCGTTGTTCACGTCAACGATATACACGCGTTCGCCCTCGATGATGCCTGCGGCATCCATGAGGTCCTGGTCGATAGTGATGCTACCGATGTAGTTGAGGTTAGCATCGGTCACCGTGACACGGTGAATCTTGGATTTCATGACCTGGATGTACATATCTTCTTCTCAGTTTTTAGTTGTCAGTTGTCGGTTTTTAGTTTTCAGTTTTCAGTTGTCAGCAATTTGCTGAAACCTAAAGCCTAAAGCCTTTTATAGGTGATGTTGTCGATTTCGCGCACGTCACCGCAATAAACGGTGATGCAACCGACGATGTAGTCGCTCTCGTCCCAGTCGGTAACTGGCTGGAGCGTGATGCCGTCACAGATCGAGAAGTACTCGGTATCCATTTCGGGCCAGGCGTTGATGGTGGCGACAACCCAGTCATGGGTCTGCTCTACGGTGTGATCCTTGGCAAACTCCAGGCTGCGCTGAAGGGTGGCGTAGATCTGCGGGGCGACCTTGCGTACTTGGGGGGTGAGGCGCACGTTGCGGCTACTCTTGGCCAGGCCGTCGTCCTCGCGGATGCAGGGACACTGCACGATATTGATATTAAAGCCCAGCTGCTTGATCATGGCGCGAATAACAGCAATCTGCTGGAAGTCTTTCTCACCGAAGTAGGCACGGTCGGGCATTACCCATGAGAAGAGCTTGCTCACAATCTGGCATACACCATTGAAATGGCCCGGGCGCATGGCGCCTTCCATCACCTGCTGAACGGGACCGAGGTCAAACACGCGGGTGTCGGGCTCAGGATAGATTTCCTCGACGGTAGGCATGAAAGCCACATCGACACCACAGCCCTCGAGCATCGCAGCATCGCGCTCGGCGGTGCGGGGATAGGTGCGCAGGTCTTCTTTATTGTTGAACTGCGTGGGGTTCAGGAAACAGCTCACTACAACAGCGTCGTTCTCCTTGCGGGCGCGATCGATAAGCGACTTGTGACCCTCGTGCAAAGCACCCATCGTAGGCACCAGACCTACTGACTTACCTGCCTGGCGAAAAGCCTCCACGGCCTCGCGCAACTCATTGACCTTGCTGATAATCTTCATTCTTCTGTTATTATAAGATGTAAATTCAAACTGCAAAATTACTACGCAAATGCCACATAGGCAAATTGCGTGCCAACTTTTTATCTTTCATCATTTTTACGTCATGAGTGATGATGAAGAATTAGAAGCAGGCGGCGGTTAATTCTTGTCCTAATTTGTGGATGTGGTTGAGGATGGCCTGCTGGCGTTCGGCAGAGGGTTTCTTGAATCCGTTGATGTAGTTGCGTAGCAAGGTGGCATTCATTCCTATTGATCGGGCAAATTCAGCTACGTTGATTTCCTTGTGGGTCAAGAAAAATCGCTGCATGGGAGAGGGTTCAGCATCGTCATAGGTAAAACTCTCAAAGCTGATGTCCTCGTCTAAGGCTCGCCAGTGGATACCGCCCATGCCGAATGTGTATTCAGCACGTTGCTCATCGGTGGCAGTCCTCAATTTTGGATACCACAGCAATGATTGACGGTATTCATTGCCACTCTCGTCAATGCCATAGATATAATCGGAGTCAAACCAAATTTTGATAATTTTCATAATTATTTGATTGATTGTTTAGTTGAAATGTTCATTCCAGCGGGTGATGATGATGTCAGCATTCTCATCGATAACAGCTTCGATTTTTTTCATGTCTCCTGCTTTGATATTGTGTTTCTCGACGAGAATAAACTGCTCTCCATCCTAGTCAAACTTTGCCATGCCGTCATTACCCTCGACATGGATGTGAATAGGCTCATGCTCTTTGCTATAAAAGAAGAAAGAAAAGCCAAAAAAACGAAAAATTTCAGGCATAATAATGATTCTTTATAATGATTTTGGTTACAAAGATAGGAATTATTTTTAATACCATCTAGAGCTCTTGAAAATTTTTTTTTATTTTTGTGTGATTTTTTAATTGGGTTGTTCGTCTAATGGGCAAAAGAAAGTTTTAAAACGACGAAAAAATGAACGAACTAGAAAGCAAATTTGCACAAATCATCAAGCAGAACAAGAGCACCATCTACACTGTGTGCTACATGTTCTCGAAAGATGCCGATGAGGTGAACGACCTCTTTCAAGAGGCGGTCATCAACATGTGGCGAGGCTTTGAGGGATTTGAGAACCGCAGCAATGTGAAGACGTGGATTTACCGCGTGGCGCTCAACACCTGTATCTCACTTGACCGCAAGAACCGCCGCACAAGCAGTGAACCGTTGTCAATGGACATCAACCTGTTTGAGGACAAAGACGCCGATTCCCGCCAGGTGGACATGCTCCACGATCGCATCAGCCGCCTGCAGCCCTTCGACCGCGCCATCGTGCTGCTGTGGCTGGAGAATATGCCCTACGAGGAAATCGGCCAGGTGGTGGGCATCACGACGACCGCTGTTGCGACCCGCCTTTACCGCATCAAAGAACAACTCAAGAAAATGAACAATTAAAAAGATTTTAAAATTATGGACTACGAACTTGATGAAATGCGCCAGCAGATGGCGATATTGAAAGATAAACTCGAGAACCAAACTATTGTGAACGACCGCTTTATCCGCCGCTCCATCAAGCGCGGTGTGAGTACCCTCAACAGGCGCTATCTGGTCATGGCAATCATAGCCCTGGTGATGATTCCCTATGGTTACTGGGCCTTTGTGATGCTTAACGGTCTCTCCGTTGCCCTGTGGATTGCCATGTGTGTGCTGATGCTCACGGTTGTGGGATTAATTTACTTTAACGGTAGCGTCCTGCGAGACGACAACTTGATGGGAGGCAATCTGGTGGAGGTAAAGCGCAAGCTGGCTCTTGCCAAGAAGCGCGATGGCAACTGGCCATGGTTCGGTATTCCCGTGGCACTGGCTTGGGCCTCATGGGCTGTCTATGAGATGGCACAGAAGACAGGTGGCAGCGAGTATTTTGTGCCCTGTTGCATCGTGGGTATCATTGTTGGCGCATTGATTGGTTTGAAAGTACATTTCAGGACCCAGCGTCACTACCGTGACGTCCTTGAGCAACTCGAGGACTTGGAAGACGCCAAGTAATCCTGCGTCAAAAGGCCAAAACAAATTGTCTCCGGAAAGAAAAGCACTTTTCGGAGACAACTTTGTTAGGGGTTGTTGGTACTCTGTATTTACTCGGGCCAGGAGTCGCTGAGGAGGTAGTTGATCAGGGCGGTGACGTCGCTGATGTTGATGGTAGAATCCATGTTGCAGTCGGCGTTGTCGGTGTTGGTTCCGGCGGTGTTACCGCTGAGGAGGTAGCTGATGAGGGCTGTGACATCCGAGATGTTGACTTTGCCGTCCTCGTTGACATCTCCGCGCAGGAGTCCGCCCTGCTTGGTCAGGCTCCACACGGTGAGGTGACCACCGGGATAGTACTGGTAGATGGTCACGTGACGGGAGTCGATGACCTCGGCATTGAGCCAGTTGGCCTGATAGGAGTTGGCATCGGCATTGGCTGTCTGTGCAACACTGACGAGCGGAGCTGCCGCATTGACCTCTGCCACAGCAAAACCGTCACGGTAATTGCTCAATGTGGGGTAAACCATCAGTTCCATGCCGTTCCAAATGAAGGGGAAGGTGCCGTTGCAGTTGCCCTTGTTTGGCAGGGAGATATCCGTTGTGGTGAATCCGTCGCCATTGAATGCCAGCTTCTTGAGCGTACTGGAGCGGTTGACGTAGAGAATGGCATCGTCGCCATTGATGTCGGTATAGTAGTTAAGCACCGTTCCGCTGTTGGGGCCCACACCGTCGCAGTTGGCGAGGTAGGTATCATCGGTGTTGATTTCGCCGTCAGTGAACTTGATGCGGCTGATGGATGTGCCGCTGGTGGCGCCCACGAGGTAAAGCTCGCCATCCTCCATCAGGTTGCCCATCGGGAAGCCCATGTTGTCGCTGCGTCCGAAGTTGATGACCTCAGCGGGTAGGGTGTGGGTCACCACTTCGCCAGTAGCCGGGTTGATGACCTTGAGCTGGGTGTTGCTTGCCCAGGGGTCGGGAAAGTGGGCGTTGCTAACTACCAGGTTGCCTGCTTGGTCGCGGGTAAAGCCAACGTTGGCGCCACCCTCGAAGGTCTCGCCTGTCAAGCCATTGCGGTCCACCACGAGGATGGTGCTCGTGCCCTTATCATTGATATAGAACTTGCCGTCCATGCCGAATCCTTGGCGAGCATCGCTCGTGTTGAGGAAGCTGAGGTTGTTGATTTCCCAAACTTTCTCAATAGAGTAAGTGACGGGTGTGGGCTGGTCGGGGTCAACGGGGTCGTCGTTCACACCTAGATAAGCGGGCTCGCTCTCGTTGCCATAGCCATCGATGACACACACGGCATACCAGAAGCCATCCTGGTTGGCACTGGGCAATGTATAAGACGGTTTGTAGGTAACGCCCAGCAGATAGTCACTCCTGATGCCGTCATATATCTCGCTCATGGCATTCTCAACAGAGACCTCGGCAGGTACGGCATAAACCGAGTATTTTACCAGTATTCCCTCTTGGGCTGACCAACTGAGGTTGTCGCCGCTCTTGGCCAGATTGGCGGGAGCACCGTAGCCTGGTGTTGCCTTCCATGTCACGGCAGGAATCATAGCAGGACGCTGGAAAGCATTGGCCAACAGGTAGTTGCCCAGACCGCTGACGCCGTTGTTGTTGCCGTTGATGTTTTTGGCGCTATAGAGCACAACACCGGGGGAGTTGTCCTCAGTATACTGGCGTGAGAAACTGATCTGGCTAACGATTTCGGCCCAATCGCTGGTAGTGTTGCTCTGTGAGGCGAGGAACGAGATGCTATGACTCGCATAGTGGTGGCGACCATAGTGCTTGGCGATGTAGCTCCACCAGTCGGTTAAGGGGCCAAAGGGGTTGGTGCTGTGGTTGGTCTTCCAGTAGAGTTGTGGCGAGATATAGTCGATGGTGCCTTGTTCCAACCATGCCAACGGGTCGCTGAAGATGCCGTTAAACTGCCAGTCGCTGCCCGTGGGGCAAGGGGTGACGCCATGCTGCCCTGCCGATGTACTGGCGGTGCCAGCCACGCCGGCGGGACTGATGCCGAAACGCACCTCGGGCTTCGTGTCCTGAATCATATAATAGACGTCCCTGACCATCATGTTGACGTTGTTGCGGCGCCAATCGGCAAAGGTCATGTCCACATTGGAATCGTTCCACAGGTTATAGTCCTCGGCTTTGTTGTTGGTGGGGATACCGTTAGGATAGAAATAGTCGTCGAAGACGATGCCGTCCACATCATAGTTGGTAATGATCTCCCTGATCACGTCCACGATGCGCTGGCGCGTCTCGGGCAATCCGGGATTGAGGATAGTGGTTGTCGTGCTGCCATTAGTATAGGAAAGCAGCATGCCCTTGTTTTTCAGTTCCTGATCTTGAGCGGTGTTCCAGTTGGACCCAGTGCTCCAGCGATAGGGGTTGACCCATGCGTGACATTGGATGCCACGGGCGTGGCACTGCTCGACGGCATAAGCCAGCGGGTCATAACCGGGGTTCTTGCCGCGGGTACCTGTCAGGTAGCTGGACCACGGCTCGAAACTGGACTGGTACATGGCGTCGCACATCGAGCGCACCTGGAAGAAGATGGCATTGAAATTTTGGGCCTGGAGGTTGTCGAGATAGGCGTTGAGCTCAGCCTTTTGTGCGCTGGCGTTGTTGGTTGTCGTTGGCCAGTCGATGCCCCATACCGTTGCGACCCATGCGGCACGCATTTCGCGCTTCATAGCCTCATCGGCATTGATGCCGATTGCAATCGTCAAGGAAATGAGTAGCAGTAAGATTTTTTTCATCATAACGATAAGTTTTAGAGGATTTATTGGAATTCTTTTTACTTAATAGCCACAAAGTTAGAGAATATTTCCAAATTCTTTCTCATCTTTGTGCAACTTTTTATCATTTGAATTGCCTGTTGTTGGAATGGCCTCGTAGAGGTCAATCGGGTAGAATACCCGATTTCAATGGGAAACACCATGCAAGCCCGTCGAAGATGGGCGCAGCTTGGTGCCAGAGGATAGTGCTGGAAAGTGCGTCGTAGACGAACTTCAAAGCGCTTGAAGGTTGCACCTATGAATGTTTTGTGTTATTTTTGCAATTCAATTCTAACAAGTAGTAATTATGAGTGCTGTCAGTTCGATGTATTACGTCGTCATTAACACTTATCGCCGACAGATGACCATTCCTGATGAGACGAGTGAGCACCTTTACCGTTACATCTGGTCAATCGTCAAGAGCCGTGGCTGTCGCCTTTATCGCATCAATGGCATCGGAAACCACGTCCACATGCTCATTGAACTGGCTCCACCTGTCGCATTGAGCGATCTTGTGCGTGATATCAAGCAAGGTAGCAGCAAGTGGGCTAAACAGCAAGTCTATTTCCCTCAGTTCAGTGGTTGGGGGAAAGAATATGGTGCGTTTTCATGCAGTTGTAGAGATAAAGAAGCGATTATTCATTACATCATCAACCAGCGTGAGCACCACAAGGTGAAAACCTTTGAAGACGAATATAAGGGTATGCTTGAGCTATCAGGGATTGAGTGGAATGATAAGCGGCTGACATGAAGTTCCTCTTCGAGGCACTTGCTGCCCAGTATGGCTCTCACCAAGCTGCGTGGGTCTTCGACCCACTTGCATGGTGTTTCCCAACAAAGTCGGGTCTTCGACCCGCCGGGCCTCTTCGAGGCATTGGCTGCCAGCTAGGCGCTCACAAGCTGCATGGTTTTTCGACCCGCCGAGCCTCTTCGAGGCATTGGCTGCCAGCTAGGCGCTCACAAGCTGCATGGTTTTTCGACCCGCCGAGCCTCTT
>JAEEGI010004106.1_pt1 | contig 34309 bp, 39 predicted proteins | sample 8958751 | NCBI WGS metagenome assembly JAEEGI01 (sample SAMN16246545, study PRJNA631951) | gut metagenome | biome: gut microbiome; feature: rumen; material: KS-attached | host: Bos | place: Iran: Karaj | collected 2018-10
TGCTGATTATCAACAAGTTAGCGACTCCTGCCTATGTTGTAACAATTCTTCTCACCCCGACTCGATGTGGTCTAACTTGTTACCAGTTAGCAAGTTAGACCACTTTTTCAAAAATAGCCGGGACAAAAACGGGACAAATGAAATTGGACGTTTATTGGCCTTTTGTTCAACATAGGTGATGTTTCGCAAGAAATGTCACAAAAAAAATGTTGACTCCTCGCAAATCAATTAACCACTCTGTACTTCCGTTCAAGCACGGAAACATCGATTATGTAAAGCAATTTACCTTACCGGTTCTAAGAGAAGGAACTGAATGGTACATTGAGTTTTATTGCTTTGACCCTGCCCAGGGAAAGCTAAGACGCAAGAAAATCAAGATCAACAGAATCAAATCCATCGGACGGCGCAGGGCCTATGCCCGTGAGGTCATAGGCAGGATCACTACCCAGCTGCAGCGCGGGTGGAACCCATGGATAGCACAGGATATCGGTGAGCTTCACCTATTCGATGATGTATGCGATTCCTATGAGCGATACATCGATAAGATGTACAGCTCCGGGAACTACCGCAAGGAGACCTATGTCGGTTACAAGTCCTACATGAAGAACCTGAGGGGCTATGTGAAAGAGCACCCCATATATTATATGTACCAGATGGACCGGGCTTACTTAGTCACTTTTCTTGATCACATCTTTATTGACAGAGATAACGGAGGCCAGACCAGGAACAATTATCTGTCATGGCTCGGGAACTTCTGCGGCTGGGCAGTTGATAAGAGTTACTTAACAACTCGGCCGACCGACGGCATTCCGTTCATCGACCGCAAGCACCTGAAAAAGAAACGCCAGGTCATCCCTACGAATGTCGTCAAGCAGATATCAGTATATCTGAAACAGAATGATCCTTATTTCCTGCTGGCCTGCCAGCTGCTGTATAACTGTTTCATCAGGCCTGTCGAGATGACCAGGTTACGAGTGGGATGGTTCAACATCAAGGCAGGGACCATCACGATCCCTGCCGATGCAGCTAAGAATAGAGAGACTATGGTGGTGACTGTTCCCAGGAAGGTGATGGCTCATGCCATAGAACTTGGTACCTTCCATGCTGCCAGCCAGGATTTTTTGTTTTCCATTGACCTCAAGCCGGGAGACCACCAGGTGGATCCTGTCATCTTCAGGCACCATTGGGCGGTGGTGAGACGAGCTTTGAGCCTGCGCCCCGAATGGCAGTTCTACAGTCTGAAGGACACCGGCATCACCGAGATGCTTGACCGAAACATCGCCAGCATAGCCGTGAGGGACCAGGCACGGCACAGCTCATTGGCGATCACCGAAGTCTATACACGTCACCTGCAGCGCGCAAACGAGCAGGTGCTGACGTGGGAAGGCTCACTCTAAGATCCTCCAGAAGGTACCCTTCTTCAGACGGCTCAATCCGTTCTGTGTGATTTCGGCCTTGATGGAGCTGCAGAGATACTTCTTCCCTCTGATGATGTACGTCGCACGGACATCCGGCATCCCGTCCATCAGGAATGAGAACTCATACTTTTTGCGGTTGTCGATATCGATGGTCTGGGCAAGTGTCTTGCCCTGGCCATATTTGTTGCTGTTCAGACGGAGGCTGCCAGTTCTCCAGCTCTGTTGGACGTAGTATGTTTGGAACAACGCATTATAGGGGCTGCCGAAATAGTTGACGTCAGTGATCGTGTCGTATTCATCCAGGAACGGATGTGGCAGCTGGCCAGCTCCATAATAATACATGCTTGCTCCATACCAGAATCCCACCTGCAGGGTAGAATAACTCGACTGGTCATCCTTGTCTCCATCCTTGATACTGCGGTACCTTGTGGATTGCAGTATCTGGTCCGGTTCTACAGTGCCATGGTCAAATTCAGAAGTCCATCCGTGGATGACGTGCTTATACTGCTCGCCCGATGTAGCCTCGTTGTCCAGTTCACCGGCATCGAAGAAGGGCAGCCATCCACGGTCGGTCTCGTCGATCCACGCGGGAACGATTTCGATATCCTCTTGGTCATCCCAATTTTCTTCATCAAAGATCCTTGCGCCGAAGGCATTCAGTGGGAGCAGCTTGTAGCTGTCACTGTACTGGTTGACCGCATCCACCTGAGCTGGGTCGGTGAGATACCGGCCCGTCACGTACAGAATGAAATAGTTATCGACATCTAGAGCATGGAAGATGAAGCTCCAAGCCTCACCACGGAACCATGATGCAGGCTGGTTGTTCAGGAACGTGATGATTTCCTGCAGCGTGTCATACTCCTTCATGTACACTTTGCTCTTGCGGAAGTACCAGTCGCAGCAATAGATGTTCGACATATTATGGCCTGCATCGGCATACCCGACATTACGTTTGCCCCGGTACTGGCTGTCATCTTCCTTTGAGACCGACGCCTGGAACTCATCCACTACTCTATCGATGGCCAGTGTTCCGGCGTTGGCAACATTTTCGTTACTCCACGAAAATGATATCCTCTTATCCTTATGGTTGATATCAAATTCGCAAAGCATCAGGCTTTCGATATTGTTGAACAGCTCGTTTACCGACCAATGCGGCAGCGTGTCCTCCCAGCACCGGGCACCCCATGCGCCAGGAACAGAGTTGAACGAATAAAGGCAGTACCAGTCGCTAGTTTGCCAATCCTGCCCTTCAAAAGTATAGCCAAGAGCCATGCAGATTTTCTCGACCAGGGTATAGAGACGGATTTGGCAGGAGAGACGACGCACAATCTCGGTGTCGTCGTCATCATCCTGGCGCACATGCCAAATCCATTGATTAGACAGATAGTCTGCCCTGTTCTGGATGTTGCCGCTGGCAGCGTTCACCCATGGAAGAGCGATGATATCTCCAGTACCCCAAGCCTCGCTGGTGGTCTTTGTTATCGATTCTTCCTGGCCGCCTGAACCACCAGAGCCACCTGGACGGCTACCGGCTCCACCTGGGCGAGTACTGGGCCTGGTATTTCGGTTATTGCCTCCGCCATGCGTATCAGCATAGTTGTCGGGAATCCAGTAAGGGATAGCCCCCAAGTCCAGCTCATCGATGTAGGTATTGTCGAACGCCGGGTAGAAGTTCTGGAAGGAACGCCCGGAGATGAACTGCACCTTGGCCAAAGATTCCGTGATCGATACAATCACGACGGCTCCCGACTTATGGAAGTTGTCGGCGATGATCTCAGCATCGAAGTAGATGTTGTCGATGTCGGCATCCTTACGGTGGATGTTCCCGAAGATGGCCGCATTCTCTGGATTGTCAAGAGGCAGTTCAATGCTCATGGTGTAGTCATCACGGTCATTGAACAGCCTGTTGTCCGATGTATAGTCGAAGCTAGAGCCATCCTTGATGGCCGCCGGCTTGTGGTCAATCAGCAGTATCATTTTCTCTTGTTCTTAGGTAGGGTGTTGTTCATCATCTTCTGGTAATCGTCCTGAGCGCGTTTGATACCCATGTCGCCTTCGACAGTGTTAACGGTGACAAACGGTTCCTCGAGACGGTCGCCGAGTCGGCTCATCGTGTCGCCATAGCGAGCCATCACGGCTACCATCGCCTCCATGGTGCGCTGCATGGAGCCGTCACCAGCGGCACCGGCGATGACTGACGGAGCGGTGACAGAGCGGGAGACGTCAGCTGCAGAGATCCGTCCCATCATGTTGTTACGCTGAGCATAGTCCAGCGCATCGATGGCAGCACGAGTGTTCGGATTCTTCAGCAGTTTCTGGCTGGCCACCCATTCGCCCGCGTGGACGATACCGACAGGCTGGTCAGGTCGCCCATCAGGGGTGAAGCCACCACTAGAGTAACCCTGAGCCAGGGATGCAGCCTGTTGTTTCTTGATGGCCGCAATCTGGATGCCGCCAGCTGCTACTGCCATGGCAGCAGCGATAGGTCCCAGGATCCAGCTGACCTTTGAAGCAGAGGCATAGGCATTGATGGCAGCTAAAGCCGTTTCGGCCACAGCCGATATCACCTGTTGGGCGAACTGCTTTTTGGAGGCCTCAGCCTTCAGCTTGGCTTCCTCTTTCTGCTTCTTGCGCTCGATCTGCTTCACCTTGTAGGCATTGCCTTCGGCCATCGATATCTCACGCTCATAGTATTTCTCCAGCCTGGCCAGCCGGAGTTCGCTATCTGCCTCAGCCATTTTGCTCAGGCCGTCGAACATCGAGGCGATGGAGGAATACATCGACTTGAGCATTTCCCCGTATTTCTCCCAGGTACCCTCACCGAACAGTTTGTCCATAAACCGGCCAATCCATTCCTCGAGGGACTGAGCCTGTTTCTCGTTCTCGCCATAGATTTCCTCATACAGCTTCTTCAGGGCTTCAGCATGGCGCTTCTGGATGTCGGCCTTCTTTTCCTCGTTCTCTCCAGCCTTGGCCAGTTCCTGCTTATAGACCTCCTCGATAAGCGCCTTTGCTTCGGCATAGCGGCGGTCCTTCTGTTCTTTATCGGACAGATAGTAGGTATCGTAGATCTTGGTCAGCTCCTCCTGATGCTTCTTCACGGCCGCCTCATATTCCTTTTGGCGCTTCTGCTGGTCAGACACCAATCTTGCCCGGTACTCGTCTTCAGCTTTTTTGCGTTCGTCGGTACCTTCACGGGTGATATAGGTCAGAGCGCGCATGTGGGCCATCTCGATATTCTCCAGCTCCATGTTGTAGGTCTCAGTGGTGATGCGCTTCTGCAGGTAGTCGTCCTGGATCTCTCGCTTCAAGTCCTCATAAGCCTGGTTTTCCTCCTCGATGGTCCACTGGTCGTACTGTTGCTGCTGCTTCTTCATGGCCTCCAAGTACTCAGCTTCGATGGTTACCCGCTCGTTACCTACCAGGTCAGTATGAGCAAGTCGCTTTTCGTGATACTGAGTTTCAATCTCGAGCATGATTTCAGTATAAGCTTCAAAATCACGCTCACCTCTGAGCCAGGCAATCTTATTGAGGGCAAGTTCACGCTCACGCCAGGACTTTTCTGCAGCGAACTTGTCCGGCTTGGCAGCACTTCCACCGTGAGAGCCCGAGCCAGATCCGCCGCTGGGAGTATATCCACCACCCCCACCGTCACCGGCTGCTTCTTCCTCCAATAGGTCGATGTCCTTTGTGTAGTCCAGCAGTTTTTTGATGCGCTGTTGCACAAGATTTCTCTGCTCAATCAGCGTGCGTGTCTGTCCACTGACAGGGGCGTTATGGATGTTTCCGTTGGCATCGATGCTCGCACCATAGGCATGAGCAATCGCTTCTCTCTGTTGACGGGACGTAGCTCCAGACATAGACCTGTTTACTAGATCTCGACCAGCATCTTCACCATAGGCAATTTCCCGCCTTAGCCTTTCATCCTCCTGGATGAGTCTTTCATATTCAGCACGGTTGGCCTCAAGCCTGATCTTCTTCTCCAAGGACTGCAGATAACTGTCGAGAGCCTGTTTGTTCTCGTAGTATTTACCAGTCTCCTCATCCAAGCGGGCACAATAGTTAGGGATGATTGAGTTTAGTTTAGCGATGGCTGATTTGCGAGTCTCGAGAGATTGCGTCTCATCACGAGCACACTCAGCCAAGAATCTGATTTTGCTGGTCTCTCGATCCAGTTGTTCCATTCTTCGCTTTCTCTCCTCTGCCATCTCATTGCTCAGCTTGTTAAACTCTTTCTGAGCTGCCGATACCTCCTTGGTTCTCTTTGCGAAAGCAACCAAAGCCACGACAGCTGCTGCTATAGCAGCAGCGACAAGGCCCCATGGGTTCAACTTCATCGTTGTGTTCAACAGCTTTTGAGCCGCATTTGCCCTGACGATGTTTCCAGTAAGTTTGTTGTAAGCGACTGAGCACATCAGCACCGTCACCTTGTGAGTCTTCATTATAGCGTCCTTTGCCAGGAGAAGAACATAATGGACGTTATCAATGATGTTGGCCGCATTTACAGCCACCTTGTAGGCAACTATAGCTGCAGTAACGGTAAAGATAGCCCCCTTATATTTAATAAAGAAGTCAATCGTGATAGACAATGCACGGATCATCGCGCTGGAGCCCGTGATAGCATATCGCATCACCGGCATCAGTTTTTCTCCAAGAGAAACGGCCAGCTCGTTGAATCCCTTCTTGGCCTTGTCCAGCTGGGCCTGAACCGTATTGTTCTGCACATTGAACTCCTTATCGATAGACACAGCCTCATCAAAAGCCACATTAGCCGCCTGCTGTTGGGCCTTCACCTCATCGATATGTTTGGCCAGGGTGGAGAGTGCCTGAATGGCACGAGCGCCATTCTCGCCCATGTCTGCAAACATAGGTGAGAGCACATCCATATCACCGGCCTTGTTCAGCGTCTCGAGGAACATGATCAGCGCTGCGTTGGCATCCTGCTTCAGCAGGTCGGTAAACGCCTTCACGTCCAGTCCAGCCACTTTCGCATATTTGGCAGGCTCACGATACAGCCGGACAATCACCTGGGACAATGCCGTAGATGACGATTCCACCTTCTGGTTGTAGGAGTCCAACACTGCACCATAGCCCATAATCTGCTGAGTGGTCATGTGTGCCTGAGCTCCCACACCTCCCAAGCGACTGGTAAACTCAGCCAGGTATGATGCTGAGGCCGTCGAGTTTTGGGACAATTCATTGATCACAGAACCGACAGCCAACAGAGATTTCTCTACACCCAAGCGCTCACGGTCGCCGAAGATGTTGGTCAGCTTGGAGAGCGTCAGTGTTGCACCCTCACCCAATTCATCCAGCGCGACATTGATTTTGTCGGCCGCACGCACAAACCCCATCACATCCTCCTCGGATTGCATACCCAGTCGGCCAGCCTCTTGAGCCAGTTTGTTCAGCTGCTGTCGGGATGAGCGGGTGTCCATCTTCTTGAACTCCTCGTTGAGGGCTTCCACCTGTTCGGCTGCCATGCCGGTATATTTGCGGACGTTGGCCATTTCCTGGTCCATTTCCGCAAACGCACTCACCGCACGCCGTCCTGAGATCACCAGTCCTGAAAGTGCTCCGGCGGCCACCATGAGAGCATTACCCCACTGGAACATCGTCTTTGAGAAGCGGGTCCACAGGGTCTGATGGCCCTTCATTTCACTGTTCACTCGATCGAGCTCGGTCTGCACACGTTTGATTTTCCTGATGTGTTCATCCCAGGCCTTGGAGCCACGGTCGATATCGTTCAGTTCCTTCTTCAGCTGGCGAAGGGCGGCACTCAGTTGCTTGGGTGTCGCCTTGTCAAGATTGCGCATCACATAATCGGCCGCATGGGCAGCACTCTCGAAATCCTTGAGCTGCTTACGTGCATCCTTCAGCTCCTTCTTCAGATTCTTCAGCAGAGGTTTATTGCCGTCCTTGGCCGCATTGTTTACGGCCACCTGCAGGTCAACAATCAGCTTCTTCAGTTTCGGTATCTCGGACTTGGCCTGGTCACCATTGACCGCCAGCACCGCAGTCGCTTTCGTTGTATAATCGCTCATATCTTAGATGGGATGAGTTTTGTAAAAGTTTGAGTTTTTGCGCAGTTTGTCATAGTCCAGTGCTTCACTGAAGATGCCCAGGAACTCCCTGCCCAGGTTATCCGCCATGAACTCCTTAATGTTCATCAGCGAGGAGTAGAACTTCTTGGACATCCATGGGCGGGCCTCACGCACTTTCGCCCTGCCGATATCTCCAGGATTGCCCCGGTACACCTCACGGCCCGTGCCATAGTTCTGCCACAAACCATATTCGTTGAACAGCCATTCATAGTTGGCCGACTTGAAATCTCCAGGAGCGTCGAAATGGCTCTCCCTGATGGAGGACAGCAGCATGCCGGTGTCTATCACACCAAGCAACGTCACCTGCTCACGCCAGATGTTCAGCATGGTCAGGTAGAACGCCCGGACATATTTTTGGCGTTCCTTAAACGACTGTTCCTCGCTTACTCCAGCCATTCCTCAGGGCGATATACCAGGTTAGTGTAAACGTCGTAGGAGATGTTGAAGAAAGCGCAGGCGCAGCCCATGGCGAAGTACTGTTCAATCTCCGTGAACTGCACCCGTGGATCCAGATAGAGGATGCCCTGCTCGATACGCGTCTTCTCTTTGAACAGCACCGACATGAACTGCCGGAAGATCTCGCGCATTTCATCCATGCAGCGTTCACGGGCAGCCATATCGTTCAGCGCATGGCGCTTCATGAGGAACACCGTCTTGACGCGCCTGGTATGAGGCGTATTGTTCATATCCGTGAAGCCGGTGGAAACATCGCTCACGCAGATGGCAGCAGTAGCCGTCTGAGCCTGTTCGATGTATTCCTCCAGTCCAGCCAATCCGCTGACGACGGCGAACCTGTAGTCCTTTTCCTGTGCCAGCCTGTTGCGGGCATGGAGGTCACGGAAGAAAGGAATAGCGTCCCAGCAGTAGTTCTTATCAATGTTTGCCATATTTACGTTTGATTTCTTCGGCCTCTTTGGCCAGTGCGTCAAGTTCAGTCAAAGCCCGTTGGGTGGGCATGGCCATCACTTCCTTCTCCTTGGTGATATCGCCTTTGGTCAGTGCCCGGATCTGAGCGTTCATCGCATCGCGCAGCTGGCGGCCTATCGGCTTCGGATTTCCCAGCAGGTTCCCGTCTTCAGGAGCCGATGCCGGCACAAAGAAGTTCGGGAACAAGTTGCTGAAGTACATCTTCAGGGAAGTCCACCAGTAGAACACGTTCATTTTCTCTGCCTGGTTGAAGTGAACGCCCTCGCAGTCGTAGAGTATTTCGCCCATTTCCTGCAGCAGCTGGTGGTTCTGGGTGTGGAGATATCCCTGGTAGAGGTTTTCCACATACAGGTATTTCTCGAACGGCACGTCATCCAGTTCGGCCTCACACGCATAGTGTTTGCGGATTTTCCCGATACGCACAGGACGGTCAGGGAAGTTTTCCAGGAACAGCAGTGTCTGCATGGCGCTGGCCACGATATCCCCGGTGACGTAGCATTCGATACGGTTTTTGCGGAGCAGGTACCCTTCTCCATACCGGCACACCACACCGAGACCGCTCCACCGGAAGAAGCAGTAGGCACGTATCTGCGCACCGCTCAGCGAGTCGCCAATCAGGTCGAAAACATAATAGAGCTGTTCATTGCTCAGTTCAGACCATGATTTCGGCAGCGTGATATTGATGGTGACTTTCGGTTCCATGGTTCAAAAGAAGTAGCCGGATGAGTTTTTCTTGTTCTTGAACACAGGAGGATTGTCGTAGAGCTTCGCCGTGTCGCTGGCCGCCCATTCCGGGAAGATGTCAGCGTTTTTGCGGATGAAGTTCACGATACGGTCAAGGTCCCAGTGGTTACGGGCGTTGCCGCGCAGCTCATTGAGCACGCAGGCACGCACCTTCAGCGCCACCTGGTGAATGGTCGCATTGTTCACGGTGGCCAGCTCAACGCGAAGTATCGCCATCACGTCATAGCTGATCCATTTCTCGGCGATGGCATCCTCAATCGTGATGGCACGCTCACGCAGCTGCAGGAACTGGTCCCACTGCTGTCCTTCACGCTGCCGGTCATATACCGCCGTCACGCATGCCTTGGGAGCCTGGATAAGCGAGGCGGTGAACCAGCGGAACTGGGCACTGTCGCACCAGCTGCTACGCGTTCTAAGGTCAGCCAGCAGCATGTTGATGAAGTGGTCACGCTGAGCTGCCATTTGGTTGACCAGTCTCTCGATGCGCTCTTTGGATGCCGGTGCTACATTCGTGTTCGACACGATGCCGAACCCGTTAGGCGTAAGCACCACGTCCAGCGAAGGGATGGCACGGCGCAGCGCGTCGCACACAATCATCGACGCCAGGTATTTCCATCCATCAGAAGCGGGCTCATCGGCTATCTCGTCCAGCGCCTGGGAGCCGGTGAACGTGTCACGGGCCCAGGCTTCAGACATCTCCAGCTGGTGTCCCATCTTCTCAAAGAGAGGCTTCTCGCCCTCCACGGTGGTCACCACATTGGGGACCATCGCCATCAGGATATCATTACTTGTTATTATCTTCATTGCTGTCGGAGTTTGACGGTTTCACTTGTTTGGCGTCCGTTCCCTCATCGAGGGTCGTCAGCTGGATGAACGGCACTTCGGGCTTGACACCCTTCCAGCCGTTGAACTTGATGATGATGCGGTGCACCAGGAACATCAGGTCATGGTAGGGCTTCTGCAGAGCCTGTGCGATGGTGTAGAGCTCGCGCTTGTCAGAGCCCGAGTTGTTCATCTGTGACTTACCAGGCACCGAGCCCACCAGGTTAGAGTGAACCTGGAAGGTGAAGCAGATCATGTTCACTGATTCCTGGATATCGCTCTCCCAGTCGCCGCCTTCCTTCTTGTCATCGACACGCGTGATCATCACCTCGTGGTTTTCCGTGCCGTCAGGCGCAACGTAGAAATTCGCGAACCAGGTCTTGCCCGAGTTCTCGGTACCGCTGAGGAAGTCCAGAATTTCCTGCTTGGCGGTTACCACGCGCTTCTTACGCTGATCGGGGTCGGTGATACCCTCCTGGCGGAACAGCCTCTCGAAGTACTTGTCCGATATCTCTACCAGGTAGCGGATGGGAGAAGCGTTCTGGATCTTCGACTTCTTGGCCAGTGCGATGAGCCGTTTGATGTCGTACCAGTTCGACTTGAACAGTGAGGCCCAGTAGGGAATAGGGTAATACGTGTGGTCGCTGGTCGGCATGCGCGTCACCACCGCGAACTTCACATCCTTGTTTTTCGTGTCGGCCAGGCGCTCCTGCAGGTCTGCCCACGGGTTCTGTTCGTTGAGCAGGGGAATTGTCTCCACGTCCTCCAGCGTCACCTCATCGCGCCATGGAGCGTAATAGACCTTTTCTATCACGCCCGTTTTCTCGTCGGCACGGGAGAAACGGCAGTAGCACGCCTCTTTGCGGATCAGCCGTGAGATGCGCTTACGGTCTTTGCTGAGGATGAGCACGCTGATGGCGAAGCCCCAGTGCTTCATATCCTGGGCGACACCCAAAAAGTAGGAAGGGAGCGAGTTTTCCAGCGTCCATTCCTCCACGTCTTCGGCCACCTTTTTGCTGGCACCTTCCGTATTGTATTGCAGTCCCGAGCCATAGCACATCTGGGCATTCCACATCAGGCAGGTGCTGACCGTCTCATCGTTCTCGATGAGTTCCATGATGCGATAGGGAAGGTCATTGCCTTTTCCCCAGGGCATGAAATAATCCCTTTCCCCGAGCTTCACGGCGTCAACCTTCTGCTCACGGAACACACTTGCGCTGTCCACAAGCAGAAAAGCGGCCTTAGCGTCCATTCCGGGGATATTCTCCACGCTCGGCACCATGATTCTTTCGTAACCTTGTTGTTCTTTACTCATAAGAATATTGTCATGTCGTTAATTTTATACAAGCACACATCGCGGATGGTGCGGATTTGCCGGCTTGACAGCACCTTGATATTGTGGGTGCCGGCACGGAAGTCGTAGCGCAGCCCCACACAATCCTTCAGCGCAATCAGATGGCCGTCCTTCGTCCAGAACTCCAGGTCAACAGGATCCGGCGACTCCAGCATTTTTCGGGCGGTGGAAATATGGATAGACTGTGCCATATCAATCGAACTGGTAGCTGTAAGGAGGTTGGATGAAGATATTGATATCCACGCCGTCGATATTCTCGAGGTCTCGTGAGTCATCCCTTTGCCAGGTAAACTTCACCGAGTTCATCACGGCGGCGTCATCGCTGATGGGAGCATCCCCGTCAGTGATCACGATCGCCGTGCCGTCGCCCAGCCAAGCCAGCGGGGCGACAATCAGCTGTGACAGCCAGTCGGCCGTCTCCAGCGGCAGCGGGCAGGTTTCCGTCTCATAGGTCACCTGCGGGTCCAGGTCATAGACTGTCGCCCGGTGCGCCACATGGGCCACCTTGCGGCTGTCCTTCGTCTTCTTGACCGTTACGCAGTTCAGCCATGCGATTTCAGTGAGGCCAAAGCAGTTCAGGAACGCGACGGCCAGGTTAGGCTGAAGAGCCGGTTTGTAGTAGTTCATCACGCGGCTTCCCGCCTGGATCGTCACCGCCAGCACCTCCTCGATGTCCTCATCCACGTCTTGGGCAGCTTCCAGCATGTCAGGCAGGGTCCAGGAGAGGCTTCCCCTGGAGCTCACGCCGGTCGTCACACTGTTGAAGAAGTTCACCGTAACGGTACGGACCGTATTGTCAGAGAGTCTGCAGGTGACATAAGTCGTAGGAGCCACAATCATAGAACGAGGCGAATAGAAGTACAGTCTTTCCACAGCGTCACCCGTCGGCAGGGACTTACTTTTCGCCGTTGTCAGAAAATGTGCGGCTATCCATGCGCTGCAGCTGCCGACGATATTCTTGACGCAGTAATACACCTGTATCGTCGAAGACGATGTATAGGCGTCTGAGTCGGTTTCCTTCCATTGCACGACCAGGGGGATGTGGTCTTTGTGCAGGTAGCGCATTTTGCGCTCCACCGCATCGCGCACCTCCAGCAGATCCACGTAGCCGGACACCGCCGTCAGCGTCAGTTCCAGGATTCGTCCCACGCTTCCGTCCGGGCAGTAGAGAGAGACGGTCAGCGCTTCCTCATCCGTCTGCCATTTGAGGTCGGGCAGCTGTGACGAGAAGTAGAACGCCAGCAGATTATTTTGTAGAGTTGTTGCCATACTACAAAGATATCTCCTCCCTCTTTTCTACGAAAAGACAGAAAAATCGGGTCTCCCTGCAGGGAGCCCGATTTTTTCGCGCAGGTTTCCCCCAGACCTCAAAGGCGGCACCCGCGAGGGCACCGCCATGGGTCTGTCGCTCATCAAATCACATTGTTAGCGCGGAGGAAGTTGACAAAAGCCATATTTTGCGGCAGTATCATGGTCTGCTCGGCGGTCTGCGGCTTGTAGAGGTCGGTAGCTGCGTTGTACATGTCCCAAGCGGAGAGGCGGCCGTTATGGTGTTGGCGAATCAGCAGCGCCTCCGTAAACTTAGAGATCTGCGCTTGGTTGAGGGGATAGACGTTGTTAACCTTGATATCCTTGTGGTTCGTGTCAGCCTGCACCCGTGCGGCCGTGAGCATGCCGATAACGAGCAGCACCTGAGCGGGGGTGAGGATGGCGCTGCGCATGCGCTCAATCATTTCATCATCTTCGGCGATGATGTTGCGGAGGTCGCGCATCCACTGGCGGACGGTGGCCAGCATGTCGGCGGGTGTCTTGTGGGTGCCTTTGTGGTCGGCCATCGAGAAGTCGGCCACATACCTATCGCCGCCGAGCATGCACTGATTATGGCAGACCATCACATTACGGCCGATGCCGATTTGCAGGCCTCGCTGTGTGTAGCTGACAGCGATGTTAGTTGTCAGTTCCTCGGTGTCGAAGTCCCGCAGTCGGATGTTGACGAACAGGCGGCGGATGGTGTGCGCCTCTACGGCCTTGGGGCCATATTGCGCCTCGAGTTCGGGGTACACGCTCACGCCAGGCGTCATTTTATCGCGGTTGTTGGTGGCGAACATGTCATAAATCTCGGGCGCATAGTTGTAGGAGCGGCAGATGTCCATGACTCCATCGATGAGGTCAACGTGGGTGATTCCGTGGATGGCATCGCCTTTCTCGGCATCGTGTTCGCGCAGGGTGCGCTTCAGCTGCTCGAGCGATAGCGGCTGCACCTTGTTTTTCTCGAAGTCGAGAAAGCGGTCATCCTCATGGAGTTCTACGGCGGGGACGAGAGCGGCGGCCTGCTCCATCACGGGGACGAGATTAAGGGTCTGGGCGGTCATAGTACCTAAATCAAAATCGTTAAACATAGCGGTAGCACTGAATCCGTGTCGTGCGCAACTTCTAAAAACATAAAAATGTGGATTAAAAATTATCTTTATAGATGTTCATGTAACTTACTTGCATGCCGCAGGCGAGCGCTTCGGCCTTCTCGGCGGCCTCTGAGTGGCTTGAGGCCTCCACGTTAAACTCCTCGGTAGCGCCATCGAAGTCCACCACCTCGACCTTGTAATTATTGAGCTCGCAAGAGCGGTAACCTTTTTTACCCGACTGGCGGGTGGTGCCAGCCATTGAATTGAGGGACGATGTATTAAAAACTGCTGTCATAATTTATTGTTTTAATTGTTAATAATCATTGATCACGCTGTCGCGTATAACCTTTTTACGATGCCCAACAAGTAGGCGGTGTTAGCGGCTAAGGCAAGGGCGTAGGGCCAAAATACTACCCCGCAGGGGATGGAGATTTTCGCCCGGAGTGCATTTACCCTTGCAGGCCGCGAGCCGCACTATCTTTGCATCAGAAAAAGGTAGCGACAGCTGTCAATCATTAAAACAATCCATGACAGCACCCATCGTCACTCCAATGGCCAACCAACAGACAGTACACAAAAAAAACGGTGACGACTCTCCCGAGCCATCACCATCCAAGATTATTAACTTTTAATTTCAGCTATTATGACTACTATCTAATTCCAATAATAGAGTAGTTTGTGGTAGTGAACTGTTGCGGGAATTTCTCGCAACCTATATACAGTGTGTCAAATGCGTCCGTACCGTCGGTACGGTGTTCCAAAAGATTCTCCTCATTCTCCTCCAGCTTCTCGCCGGACTTATTCTTCCTGAAGCCATTGCGGCCCCGTTCCACAGCTGCCGTCTGTACGGCCAGGATGAGGTCGTCATTGTTCTGGCGGTTGAAATAAGGCATGAGACGGTTCTTGCCCGAGAAGCCCTGGTTGATGAGCAGATATTTCTCGTCATGGCGCATGGGATTACCCAGATAGATGCTGATGACCTGCCATCCCCGAAGCTCAAACTCGTGCTGGATGACCCATTGGAAGTCCTGTTCATTCACAGCATAGTTCGAGCCAAGCGCAGTGGCGTCGTAGTAGAACACTACCGTTTTCTCGCGGTGGAATTTGTAATAATTGCAAAAATCAGCAATCAGCTCCGGCAACTTCCTTTCGTATTTCACGTAGAAGGATTTGATGACAAGCAGCTTTTCCCCTCGAGGCTGACCGGCAACAATCCAGTTGATGTTCGCATTGTAGTCCATGCCGATGCAGATGGGCGCGTCAGGATCCACATCACGGTCTGCCCTACTGTCCATCGCCGACGGGTCGGGATGCCATCCCAAACTATCCAGGTACTCGAAGTCGCTAGCGTCATATTTGTGGCGCTCACGCATGCTGGAGTAGAATCCGTCCTTGGCGATACCTAAGCGCTGGCACAGGATCGATGTCTGGAACGTCAACGGCGTGAGGTCGCGTTTCATCTGCTTGATGTAGTTCTCACCCAGCAGCTGCAGGTTCTCGATAGACGAGTATTCCTTATAATATACGGCCACGCTGCGCATGCGGTTCAAGTCACGGTCCAGAAGCCGGAGCTTCCCCTGCAGGTAACCAGGGACTGGTTTACCTGCAGACTTCATATCGCGGATGCGCTGTTTGATGCGCCATATCTCGTATATCGTGCCCTTGATGGTCTCGATGAGCTCCACGTCCATCTTCTCCCTGTAGTGTAAGAACCAGGAGCCTTTCTGGGTCTGGGGCATATCGCTCAGAATCATCACAGCGTGATTGTAGCTGTGCTTTCCGAAGTGGGACTTGATGCCGCCGTTAGCCGGGAACACCTCATCCTTCAACTTATCATAGTTGATAAATTTAGCCTCATCCACCAGCACCCAGGACAGGGTAAGCGAGTTGGCGGCACCCGGGCGATCCTGCGACAGGATGATGGCTACCGAGCCATTGTAGAAGCTGATGACATGCTCATAGTATTTCGGATCGATGATTGGAGCTCCGAACGACTTGGGAGGTTTTTTGCCCACCACATAGTGAACGCCCTCGATGAGGCCCCACCGCTTCCATGCCGTCAGCAGTCCAGGAATGGTGTTGGTCAAGCCATGGCGGAACGTGGGCACCACGATACCCCCGGTGCTCCCCTTCATGCGCTGCATGTTGCGCAGCACAAAGGGCGCCGCAATCGAGTCAGTCTTACCCGTGCGTCGTCCAGCCACGATGACAGTCGTGTTCGCTCCGATGAGCTGTGTCAACCGCTGAGGCTTGTTAAAGTATATGGGATTCGGCTTCTGCATCCTGATCAGGACCAAACAGTTCGTTTTCTTCCAGGTCAGCTTCCTCGTATTCCACATCATCGATATCGATCGTCTCACGGCGGTATTTCTCCGTCATCTCCTTGATGCGCTGGTCGATGTTAGGGATAGGAGTAATGCCCAGCACGCTCGGATCATTCGTCGCCGTGAAGGGCTGGATCACGATTTGGTCATAAGGCATGACCTGTTCATCCTCCAAGTCCACGCGGTTGTATTTCGCATAGCTGGAGGCGGCACGTTCCATGGTTTTCGTGTCCTTGCGTTTCTTGGCCATGGCATAGGTCTCGAGCAACATCTGGTTGGCCTTCCACCTATGGAAGTCACGGCTCGAGCTCGACAATGCCGGGAGCAGCTGCTTGATGATGCCCAAGTCCGCATAGATAGCCCCGTCACTCAGCCCATAACGGCCGGTGAACTCATCGACGAACAGGCGGTCAGCCAGGTCAGGATTGGCCAGCACCCACTGGTATTCGTCACGGATGCGCAGCAGCCGCGCTACAGTGATTGCATCGTAGCGGGCCTGCAGCTCGGTCTCCTTGGTGAAAAGATCCGCACGGCATACGTCTATGATCTTGGGCAGCGGCATGTAAGGTTAGCTTGTACGGATAGCTTGTAAGTTTGTTAATCTTAACATCTCGTGTTTAAACATCAACACTTATTCGTCATCTTCCATATCGATGAGCGCCAGGCGGGCATTCTCCAGGGCGAGCGGTGAGCCCACCTGTGCCAGCTGGATTTCCTGCTTGCGCAGCTGTACCTTGCGCATCGTCTTTCCTTTCTGATAGGCACGGGCTGCAGGGCTGTCCTTGGTACGGATCTCCCTGCGCAGCTCCTCGGGTCGTTTGTCCAGGACGGTAGCGATGTCGGTCACTGACAGATAGAGCGAAGCCATCTGTTCAATCTGCTCCAATTCTTTCTCGGTAAAGGTCATTGAGTGGTACGCTGTGGTTTTTAATCAATTCATCGATTTGTGATTTGACGGTTCTGAAGATGCTCAGCTCCGTGGAGATAAACGCGCTCTCGGCCCTGTTGCCACGGGTCAGGTTTTGGCTGGTGATAACAGTCACCACCTCACCTTTTTCGCTCTCCACCAGCAATATTTTGCTGTGGTTGTCGGCCAGATAAGTCTTGTTGATCACCTGGCAGATGAACGGCCACAGGGCAATAGTCTTGTTCGTCGCCTTCAGGTCGAGCACCAGGTTAAACTCCTTGATCTGACCTCCGCGCTGGATGAAGTAGAGACGTCTGAGGAACTCCTCGGAGATGGAGAACGACGTTTGCCATACTGTGCAACTTCCCAGCTGGTCAAGAATCCATTCGAGCACGTCAGCCACTTGCAGGGCGTTGGTCAGGTAGGCCTGATTCTCTGCCTCTGCAAGCGGCTTCAACCATTGCTCGATTACGGAACCGCGCTTCATTCAATCACGCCCAGTTCCTTCAGCTCGTTGGTCATCTTCTCAGTCGGGTTGATCACCAGCGCATAGTTGTCAGCCAGCTTCTGCTTCAGCTCGTCGGTCGGGTTCTTGCGGTAGCGGCCCTTATTGAGGTTGATGAAGTTGGCGGCGCGCTTGCTGGCGGCACGGGAATCCAAGCTCTGCTCGACAGCACCCTTGTCCAGGTCATAGTCGTCATACTTGGCCCAGTTCTCGTGATACTTCTTGTCAAGCTCGATGAGTTCCTGCAGCAGCGGGTAGCAGTCGCTGTCATGGCAGGGGATCTGCTTCTTCTCGGCATTCTCCTCCAGGATTACCAGGTGCCCATGGAGCATGCGCATGCGCTGCATGATACCCAGGTTCTCGGTGTAGGCCGCCTGGATCTCATCCGGCAGCTGGTCATGGTCGGCACGTTTGCCGCCCTTGAACTCGTTGGCGGGATTCTCCACCTGCAGGGAGCGTGACTTGGCGATTTTCTTCACCTGTTCACGCATCTCGTTCACTTGTGCGTGGTCCACCTTTTCAACGCTCATTTCGAGCCTTTTCCTCAGCTCTTTCTCGAGGGCTGCAACCCATTTCTTCGGATGTATCAGGATGTTCTGGTACATCACACGGTTACGGTTCAGCTTCAGGAGCAGCGTGGCGCCCTCCTGGATGTTGCGCTTCTCGGCCGGTGTGTCAAGCCATGCCTGGATGCGTCGTGTCGTTTTCTCATCGATTTTCATAATTTATTGTTGATACACGTGTAAAACATTAAATTCTTATCGTATCGGGTGAGCAGCCTTTTCATCGCCGCCAGTGTCTGGCCTGTCGTCACGAAGTCGTCAAACACGATGATGTTCGGTTCTTTCGGCAACACGTTCAGCTCAAACACCGCGTTCACCCGCTGGCGGGTGTGGCACAGTGCCACGTCTTCATAAAAAGGAATAGCCAGGCACTCAGCGATACGCTCACTGATGAGCGATGCGAAGTTCCTGGCCTTGTGCCTGCGCTTGGGTGATGTGCAGATGCACCAACCGCCCTTGTCAAGATGGGCGCCTATGGTCTCACGGATGACCGGGACGATGCTTAAGGCGCAGAACTCCACCATGGCAGGGTCGCCCTTGATTTCCGTCAAGGTGCGCCCATAGACCGTCTTCTGCCAGATGGAGATGAAGTGGACATCACTTCGGCGCGTGATCCTCAGCCTGTAGGAGAAGTCACACCGTGCTTCGTTGGACTTATCCCAGGCCTGCCGCTTCACAGGAGCGAACAGGTCTTTAGGCTTCGGCGGTTCGAGATCATTCAAAAGGTCGGAGAGCCCCGCAGAGTCCGGCACATCCGTCAAGAGCCCGTCGGCGAGACTCTCCATACCTGTTTTAGATTTTGGATCAACCTCCACCGCCTCCACCGCCTCCACCGCCAGTGTTAGCGGAAGCCATCTCGGCGGTTACCTTAGACGAATAAATCTCGGTGTCCTCACCGACTTCCAGCGAACCCTCGTAGAAGGGAGCTGCCAACTCGTCGGTCACCTCCACGTTGATCGTGGTGCCTGCAGGCGTGGTGCCCTGACCGTTGTCCTGGTTGACCGTGGTCTTGGTCGGCCACTTGTCATTGCCGACAACGCGGAAGTTGCCCGCCATGTCCTCCACGACGAAGATGGTGTCCGAGTTGTTCAGGAAGCCTGCAGCAGCGGTAGCCTCCTCATCAACGCCGTTGTGCATCAGCACGAGCTTGTTGAGCTGGGTCTGGCTGGGAGCCTCACCCTGCGGCTCGCTGGTGAGCTGCGACTTGTCGGGGTTGATGTCGATGTGCTGCCAGTAGGCACCAGAGACGAGCTCGAAGTTACCGGAGTACACACCTGCGGTAGGACGCCCCATCGCATCACGCGGCAGCGTGGGATAGGTAGCAATCAGATTCTTGTTGCAGAAGTAAGCGCGGCGGCGGATGCCCGGATACTGGGGCATACCGTCACACCACTCGAGAGACTTCTGCAAGGCACTTGTACATTCTCTTGCCATTGTATCGATTGTCTATTAAAGGTTCAACATGCGAATTAGCTGCCTGCAGTCACAGTCACAGCCACGGTGCACTCAACGGCATCGGCGCCAGTGCCATGGGTAGCGGTGATGGTGGCGGAACCTTCAGCTACACCAGTGATCAGACCGGCATCGCTCACGGTAGCCTTGCCCTCAGCGCTGCTCTCGAAGCTCCAGTTGTCGTCGTCAGGGCTCATGGTGAGTTGCTGGGTGGCGTTGGGAGCCAGGGTAACGGTCGTGGGGCTTACGACGGGAGTCACGGGGTTGAGCTCGTCGTGGTCAGGGAACAGGTTGATGGCGCTGGCCATCTTGATGACCTTCAGGAAGCGGTAGTCCACAGTGCGCAGCTGCACACCGAAGAACATCTTGGCTGCCAGGGTGAAGGTGTCGACATCCATACGCAGCACCTCGAGGCGCTCGAGGTCGCTCATGCCGTCGTAGCCGTAGATCATGTTCATCTTGGGAGCGATGATCATGTACTCGCTGCCGGCCAGGGAGGTCAGCGGAGCGAAGGTCACACGACGGTTGCCGCCCTCGATGTAGGGCTGGTTGTACTGCGTATTGTAGGGCAGAGCCGGGTTGGACAGCTGGTAGCCCTCGTTGTAGAGGTCAACCAGAGCCGGGTCGCAGTAAACGAAGATCTGCTGGCGGCGCAGACGGGGATCGAGACCGAAGATGATGTACTTCAGGAACTCGACGACGTTGGTGGCGTCGATGGAATCAGAGAGCTCAAGATAGTTTTTCTTGGCCTGTCCGATGGTACCGGCTGCAATCTCCTTCTCGATGATGGTGATGTAGCCGTCGAACAGATCCATCGTGGTGTCGCCTTCAGGATCGCGCTCGGCGTTGGCAAGTGCCAGCTCCAGGTGCTCACCGGCGATGGCCATTACCTGGCCCAGGATGAGACGTGCCATCTCGCTCTTGGCCTGTCCTTGGCCGAGCACGGCAGCGTGCTCACCCAGCATGGTCTGAGCGAAAGCGTTGGGTTCGAAGTCCTGGTTCATCGTGCCGAAGTTGATGGGCAACTCACGGAAGATGATTTCGGTGGCACCCTCACCGCGCTTGTTGGGCGCGTAGGGATAGAACTGAGCCTCGGTGCTCACGCCGCCCAGATACTGGTTAACGCGGCAGCCGGGAAGGCCAGTGAGGTACTTGATGCTGTCCATGGCCAGCACCGGCATCTTCAGCAGCTGGCGATGCCACTTCTTGGCCGCCTGCTTCCAATCTTCCTCGCTGGGAAGAATATTGATGAGATGATTCGTGGGAGGCATAATTACTTCTTCAGTTGGTCGAGCAGCTTCTGAGCCTCTGCCATGTCGTCGCAGTAGCCCTTCAGGTCGGGGTTAGTGTCATCGGTGGTCTCGTCGCCACCCTCATTGTTCACCTGCTTCGAATCGGCGGCGGGCTTCTTGCCCAGCGCGGCGATCTCAGCATCCTTGGACGCAATCTCGTCCTTGAGCCTCTTGATTTCCTGATCGCGGCTGGCTACGTTCTGGTTGGCCTCATCCAGCTTGCCCTGCAAGTCCTTCAGGTGGTCGTCCAGTTTGCCCAGCTGCTCATCGGTAAGCTCAACTTTGCCGCCCTCGTCACACTCAAGGGTTGCGAGCGCGAGCACGGCGGCGATAAAAGCAAAAGTCTTCTTCATTGTGCTTAATACTTGGTTTGTAGTTTCACTAGGATAAAGTCCCCTCAAGAACTCCTTCAGTCTGGCCAGCGGGCCCCGCCCGTCATCGTCGTCATCATCCATGGGAACATTGGGCACCGGGATGCCCTCAGCTGCCAGGAAGTCCATCACTTCAGCCGTCATCTTCGGCTTCTCGTCCTCGGGCAGATCCGTCACCTCGTTGACGAAGCCCCAGTCCAGAGCTTCCTCAGCGGTGAGCCATCCACCCTCCTTCATCAGGTTGAGCAGGTCGGCCTGGTCCTTCTTGCATCGCTGGGCATAGCCCTTGGCGATGTTCAGGTCAATCTTATTGAGGTCCTTTTTCGTCTTCTCGCATTCCTGGATGAACTGGTCCAACTGGTCAGCGTTCATCTGGTCCCACACGAGCATGAACTGGCTGCACTTGTGCACAAGATACATCGCATTGCGGTCGATGGTCACGCTCTTGGCACCCAGCGAGGCGATGGTGGCCGCGCTGGCGTTCATGCCCTCGTAGTGAACGTGGACGTTGCCATGGCGAGCGAAGGCGGCGCTCACGCTCAGGGCGGTGGCCACACTGCCGCCAAGCGAGTTGATGAGCACGTGCACTTCCTCATCCTTATATTTCTCCAGGATATAGTCAACATAGTTGCTGTCGAAGTTCCAGCCTCCGACATAACCCTTCAGATACAGATGGTATGATTTTCTCTTTGCCATAATATCACGGTTTTGCACAAAATTACCATAGATAATGTGCTGTAGAAAAGACTCCAAGAGCCTATCTTTCCAGCGGAATAAGCGCTTTGAAGCACTGGAACTCCACTGTCACCGTCTTGATGGCCCGGTCTCCTCCTGGCTCGCCTGCCGAGCTCTGCACCTTCACGGTCGGGTATGGCGGTTCGCGCCTTCCTATCAGGAACCAGTCGCCGCTGGCCTGCTGGATCATCCACAGCATCCCTGCAGGAGGAACGTCCTCACACGTCATGAACGTGAGGGTGGCTTTCTCGATACGGCCGTTATTGCTGTGTTCCTCAACGGCCTGGCATGAGCCCACGCCGTGCAATGGCATCTGCGTGCCATCGACGAACACTGACACGGGGATGCCAGCGACGTAAGAGCTCATGATCTGAGCCGGCACATCTCCCGGGTTGAGGTATCGCACATCGACGACACCAGGCATGTTGTAATTGTCATGTTGCATAATCCTGTCCTTAGTTATGGTTTGTTACACTTAGTGTGCTTAGTTACACCTTGTTGAGGTTTGTTAGTTTCGCGTTTTGAAATCCGCGTTAAAGTCTGTTAAATTTGACGTTTTGACGGCTTATGGCCTTTACGGTAGGCTTTGCGCTGCCGGAAGAACATCTGCCTGATGGCCTCCCAGGATTTCTCCTCATGCTCGATGCCATGGCGTGTCATCCAGTCGTAGATGCAGTTCGTGATGGGGAGCGACAGCTTCTCCACCCTGTACAGATCATCCCAGAGCTGGACACGGAAGCGCACCATGATCACGTGCTTCAGGGTATCCTGGGCATCCTGGCTGAGCACACACCAGTAGGGCGCAGGCTTGCTCTTGAAATCGGGCACAGCGATGGCCACCTGGCCCTCCTGAGGCATCGCCGGTTTCTCATCCTCGCCCAGTTTGTCCAGCATCATCTCCAGCACATCGTTCTCGGCGCTGCCCCTGGGGAAGCGTACCACGCCCTGAGCGTCGGCCCAGTCATGCAGGACCCACTCGGTAAGGTATTTCGGAAGCGTGAGGTAGATGTTCATAGCTAAATGTTTGAGTTACATAGCACAAAGGTACTATTTTCTTACCATTTTAGGGCAATTACTCAAACAAAAAATATAAGTCACTTTTCATTTTAGTTTTCATGTACGGGTGGGCTGAAACTTTGAAAAAAAGTTGTACAAAAGTACGGAACGACCGATTTTAACCGCTTATTTCGTTGTGCATCAGTGCGTTAACCTCCGTACTTTTTCCGCACTCTTTCCCGCCGCCGTACTCCTGTACTGTACGTACAAACCTGCACTCTTGAAAAGTCCAAAAAAGTACGGTCTTAACTTGCTGATTTTCGGCAACTTTGCCCACCTCCGTACTTTTGTACTTTTTTTTCTTACTTGTATTTGTATAAAAATAAAAAAAAGAAATTGAAGAAGATATTGCCAAGTTTGGGCAATTTTGCCCGAGTTTGGGTTATTATGGTAATCCGCCAACAATCTCCTATTCGTCATACGGCGGTGCGGGCGGGCGGCGGTCTCCCCCGCTCCCCATCTGCCGGTGCCCGATTCGGTACGATGGCACAGCTGTACTCTGTTATACTCTTAAAAGTGGGGGTCCGGGGGTTCGGAGCCATGGCATAAACGAAAAGATCTGAAAAAAGGACCCCGCGTCTCACGACGCAAAGTCCTTCCTGTCATGTAAAAAATGTTGTCTCTTTAGATACTATCGCCTGTAACGCAACGCCCATCCGTGGCGGCCGCCAGGCTTGTATATGATCTTGAAGCCGGCATCGAGCATGAGCTTGGCCACTTCGCCCTCCTGGGGCTCTACCATGTCCTGGATCTCGCTCTCGATCTGTTCCGTCGTCTTGAACAAGACACCTTCGCCATCTTCCTCTACCGGCTCAAACTGGGTGAGGTAAGCGCCCATCACGGCCACGACGGGGCTGATTTCTCCATCATTGAATGCCATGGTCACCTCCTTTCCTCTTTTGCTCAGCGTTCATCATATCGAGGTAAGCGCCTATGGCGTCATACAGCACCTCGAGGTCACTGATATCGTCGAGCCAGATGGTATCATCTGGTATCTGCATGCCATCGTCCTCCGGCGAATATACCTTGATTTCGCAAGCCACTGGCACGCTCTTGTCATTGGGGTCGATGCACCGGGAAACCGATACATTGATATGGCCACGCCCCTCGAAGCGGGTGGTCATCATCTTCAGTCCTTCGGTATTCATACTGCAGCCACCTCCTTTCTTGCGGTCAGCCTGGTCATGCCACGATAGTCCTTGTTGATGGTCCAACGGTCGCCGTCCCAGTTCTGGAACTGGCGGTTACCCATGAAGGTTCCCAGGTAGTCCCATTTCTTGATGGCATCATTATAGGCCTGCACCTGCAGGCGGTGGTTCTGGCTGGTGGCCATGGTGTCGCCCATGCGCCGGATATCCTCGAATGTGCATTCCTGGTCAATGACCACTTTACGGCCGTTGAGCAGCTGGAAATGATGTTTCTTGGTGTTGTTCATATTCTAGTTTTTTTTATGTTAAAGAAAATTTGTTTGCACATCTTCGCAAGTACTTCTATGCCGATACTGCGAACACGGCCATGTATAACTCTTTCGGCGTATTGTGTAAACACCTCAGAAATGATTTCACTGCGCAATAGCGAACTATGGCAGCGATAGCTGATCAGGAGTTTGTTAAGGTCACTCCGGATCGAGTTGAGTACTTCAAACAGCGGGCCCGATTCGCCTTGCACAGCCTGATAGCCTGCCTGGCTCCATCGGGTTAGCAGCTCCCAGTCAAGGGCGGTGAAACGCCCCGTATTGTTCGCCAACTGCCGATCTGCCTGAAATTTCATGCGGTCACGGTGTTCTATCCATTTCAGTTGACCGTCAATCTCCACCACATCAAAGCCTTTCCCTTTGGCAGAAAAAGGGTCAATCCCAGCCCTGGCGAGAAGATACAGCCTCTTGGGTAGCACCCGGTATTTTTCACCGTTTATCCTAAGATTCAACCCATTGATTAACGACTCATCGCCATTTGGGAGCACCCTCTTCACCTGGTACTGGTCGTTTACGTAATAATTGGGATGATTAGGAACTTGATACCACTGTGTCATAGCTTTTGCTTTTTCATCATCTTATTGATAGCGTCAAGTTTATTCTCATCCGACGGATGCACATAGAGATCTAATGTCGTGCCTATCTTAGTATGACCAAGTATTGTGCTGATCGTCTTGTAGTCGCAACCCGACTCGATGCAACGCGTGGCGAAGCTGTGGCGCAGACCATGGAACTTCATAGGCGGGATTCCTAGTTGCTTAAACACCCTTTTCTGCACATTGCGGTAAGTCCGGGGCTCGATGGGACTATCGGAGCATGATGTCACGTAATAATGGCCTGGGAATAACTTCTTGAAATGCTTGGCGTACTCCAATAGTTCTTTGGTCAACGGTATGGCCCGACGACTCGAGAAGGTTTTCGGAGAACTGACAACAATCTTTGTTTTCATTCGGCCATAAGGCATGTCTGGATCAACTGGCACATATATTCTCTCAATCGTCTTGCGCACGAGAACGCACTTATTATCCAGATCTATGTCCTGGAACTGCAGCGCGCTGATCTCACCGATGCGCATACCCGTCGAAAGCACCAGCAGCAAGCCGAAGTTCTGAGCAGAGAAGTTCTCACGAAGATAAGCCATCAAGCGACGCTGGTCACCCACATCCATGACAGGCAAATTGACGCCTTCCTCGTTGTTAAGAGTCGGCCATTTGATTTCCCAATCACGCGCCTCAAAGGCATGGAGCTTCACGCCAAACCTGTACACCATTTTGAGGACGATCATCACGTCTGAAACTGTTTTTCGTGACATTCCGCTGCGAAGCTTGTCCAGGACAAAATTCTGCACCTCGCTTTCTTCAATGGCACCGCTTACGTTGCCGAAAGCAGGTTTCAAGTGATTTTTGTAGTTCAAGCAATAGGCAGCCAACGTGGACTCCTTAACAAAAAGTGCCTTCGTATGCACCCACTCCACAAAAACGTCATCCAAGGTCAGCTTTGCCGGTTCCATCGCTCTGATCTTTTTTATCGAGACGGTGCACTGTGGAGTAGTCCGCGCTGATACGGCACGGCTTGCCCCATCGATTGGTATAACTCATATTCCCATGGAAAACGCCCATGCTAATCCATTGCGGGTTGATATCCTTATGCAGTACCAGGAGCTGGACATTGCCCACTCGGTCGGCCATCTCATTGCCGGAACGACGGGCGTCCGGATAATCACCGTCCATTTCGTGGAGCACGCTGGAGCCAACCATAAATCGGAATCGCTTCATTGGGCACCTCCTTCCTCGCTCTCGCGCTCCTGGCGGTTCTGCTCGACATGCTGCAGGTAGGCCTCATGCAGTTTTTCGGCCTCACTGATATAATGCTTGTTGATGGCCCGGCGTTCCTCCTGATTGTCCTTGCACCGGTTGTCGAAGGCCGACTCAGCATCATTCAATGCGGACACCAGCTGGCGCTCCAGCCCGATGACCTGCTTATGCAAGCCTTCGATTTTAGAGGTAAGGTCCTCGAGCATGGCGCTGTCGCTTGGGTCGATGCTGTCATTCTGAATGCTCAAGGCGTGGCGCAGGTTCCCTCGTTGGTCCTTCAGGCGTTCAATCTGGGTCTTGAGGTTAAGACGGCGCAGGCTGTAGTCCTCCTTGATGCTGATGCGCTCCATGCGATAGGAGTTCTTGATGATCTTGTGTCGCTCATCCACCTGGGCCAGCTCGTCTTCCTTGGCTTGGCGCAGGCGGCGCAGGTCTGCAGCATACTTGGCTTCCACTTGCTGGGCACGGCGTTGTCTTGCAGTCTCGATCATAACTCGGCACCTCCTTTCGCGATATCAATGGTCAGCATGACGGCCAGGTGGAACACCCACGCGACGATTGCAAAAATGGCAACAGTCGTGTGCTGCTCCGTGATGAGCCATGAGAACAGGCACACCAGGGCGACAGCCGCCAGCAGGATGTTGACTTGCAGGGTTAAAAACTTCAGCACGATGTGACCCAGTGCTGTGGCCAGAGCTTCATAGCTCTCTCCCCGGGATTGAATTTGAATTGATGTGTTCATAACACTTGATGATTACAGCAATAGGCAGTATAAAACAACGGCTGCCTGTTCCGTTGCTGTAATCATCAAGTGTCATCTCCGGAGAGCGCCAATTATGATTCGGAAAGGCAGCCTGTCGGCTATATGTTCGGGCAAAAAATAAGCCCGAGGCAATTTCGAGCGGATAACCGACGCTCAGGCGGCGATGACTCACATCGATGATTACAGCGCTGCAAAGATAAGGCGCATATCGTAAATGTACAACAAGTTTTGACGGAAAAATGTCAAAATATGCTGTAAAACATAAAAATCAGGGGAAATTTTCCCGAAATTTCCTCAATTTTCCGTGAAAATTCCGTGAGATTCCGCGTTATTTTCCGCGAAAACTACCGATTAAGCAGGTTTGAATCTGCTTAATTTCTGCGCTTGATGACCATGCCCCGGACTTCTACATACTTTGTCCGCATTTTGCCCTCGATGAGGTCTGTTTCCAGATTGGTTCTTAGCCTGATGATACCATCGCCGCCAAGTTCCTTGGCCTTCTCGACAGCAAAAGCGAGGGCTGACCTGGTGTTAGCTTCTCTCAGTCCTGTGGTCGTGTAATAGTAGGTGTCCTTGTCCCCATAGATGTCATCGGCACCTTTGTTCTTTTTCTTTTTGTCAATTTTTGTATTGCCAGTGGCCTCTATCACATAGAGGCTGGCCACACCAATGTAATCGAAGCCGACGGCATCAGATTCTGTAATCAGGAAATTCGGACCTGCTACCTCGGCATAGTTCAGAGAAAATGCCTCCTGATAGAACATTGGCCCCGTTGGTTGGCACCCGGTCATGGCCAAGAGAAGGATTGCGATAATGATTGATTTCTTCATATTCATCGATTTTATGTTTTAATGAATTAGTTACTCACCTGCAAAGGTAGTAATTTTCGTGGTAAATATACGTCGCACGTCGTATATTTACGTTTAGCCGCAGGCTGGCCACTAACGAATGTTAATTCTTGGGCAGTCTGCGGTCTCTGCTCGCCTCATGAATGAGGTGAGCAAAAAGCCAGCGATTACGGCGCTGGGACCGTGCTGAAACGGCGGCACGTTTCGTTAATTTTCGTTGTCCTTCAGCTGACGAAAATTCAAAGGACTGTAAAACAGGCCGAATAGGGGATTATCAAGGGGAAAATTCCCCTTGATTCCGTCGGAAGACCCCCCGCCCGCCCTGCGCTGCGTGTCTGCGACTTCCCCTTTGCTGCTAGCGGAATATGTGAACGCTTGTTAAAATTGTGCCAGCGAGTCGAGGCCAGCCAGCCGATGCGCGGTGATGCGCCGGGCACGCTTGTGTCGGGCGCATCAGGGTGTGCGTAGGTCCTTCACCTCATCCGTCCATGACGAGGGCCTGTCCTGGTCATGGACATCGAGGCGTCGAGCTTCAGCTGGGCGCCGCAGTGCTGTCACCTGTCCTGCAGCTGCATTATGCGTCAGGCGATGATGATGGAGTGTGGCCGGGTAACGGAGCGTCCTCGCCATGGAGCAGTGGGTGAGAGTGAGCGTCACCGCTACCCAGAAGCAAGTGTCGGGCGCAAGTCACAGCGTACAAGCGGAGGCACGTAGCCTGTACCCTGGGACTTGTGCCGGGCACGTCTGGGTTGCGGTGGGAACAGCGAGCCGAGCCCTCTGTGCAATAGCGAGCGCGCGTAGTGGACGGGACATCACGTAATGATCATGGCCTGGCGGATCCCTACCCTGCGAGCAGAGTCAGGGAAGAGACCGCCATCAAGCGGTCTCGACCTGGCCTGCGAGACTCCCATGACGAGACTGCCCGATGCTGTGATCATACACAGCGCCGGGCAGTCTGAACATTAAACTTATAAAACTATGGGCTGATACTTAGATGCTATGATTAAGCGCATTGATGCAAGGAGCCCGAGAGCGCAGCGAGCGGTCTCTTTGCATCCTCAGCGCTTACCGATCTGTGATGCTACGCATAACGCTGCCACGATCATCAGGATGATGATGGCCCAGGGAGGGACAGGTTCAGCGACTGCGGTGTTCTGCACCGTCTTATCCATCGTATTTTGAGCGGCCTCGTGCCGGAATGTCGAGTCTTCGAGATGAGCTGTTCTGACGTCTTCATGCTCCATGGATGCTGCTGATGATATTGTCGCTTTCTTGGCCCGAAGGCGCGCAGGCACCCGAAGGTTGCCAAGCGACGAGGGTTCTTCCTGCAGCACCTGCCCTACCACGCTGTCCGTCATTTCGCCACCGGAGAAAGGACCGTCAGCGCCTGGGAGGGGAAACAGTATCTCCAGGTCGTCGAGCTGGAGCGTTAATGAGCGGTCGAGCCTCTGCCTATCGATAGAGGCGAGATCCTGGGAGGCAACCGTAGCGGCCGTGGCCGATGCGGTTGCCGACTGATTCGTTTGCTTCTGCGTGCGGCAGGACGAAAGCGACATTGACATGATGAGCAGCACGATCACCATCAGGAGCAGGGCGACGATACTGACGAACAGGTTTTTGTAGCGGTCGTTCATAGCTGTAGTTATTTACAATTTTATTCCGGAATAATATTTACCACCACGGCATGTGGTCTTGACCCTACGGTTTGCCCTGCGTGTGGTGTAGCTCACATGGATCCAATCTGGGCGTCCATTGGCGTCTGGGTACTCGCAGATGATCTGGTCAAACTCAATCCCGCTCTGGAGCAGGCAACGAAGCAGTTTCATGTTGTCCTCACGGCTGTCACTTACGGTTCGGATGTCGGCAGCTTCGCCCTGCATATGCTGTGAGGTCTTGGATGCGCCAGGCGTTGCAGCATTGACCTTTGGCGAACGATAGCCACTGGAGACGATTATTGGCGCACCGAACTTCTCACGCAATGGGTCCAGGACATTATCGACAAGCGCATTGAGGCGCCTGGTAATCTCGGGCGTCGGCGTGTTGTCGATGCCCAACTTGGCCGCTGTGCGGCTCTTAGTCAGTTCTCGGATCGTGAAATGTTTCATCGTTATCAGGATTATAGGGAGGTTGATGATTGTGTCTGCGGTCCTCGTAGGTCTTGAACCGGTAGTGGTAATCTACCCCGACGAGTGATCCGGCGAACGTGCAACATTCGCCGAATGCTACCAGCACCGAGTTGTGGATTTCGCCCTGCGGGTCGATGAAGAAGCCGCAGAACAGCAGGATGAGGCCTGCTGCGACCAGCACGATCGCTATACCGAGCTGGATATTGAGTTTTATTTCCGGAGTCAGTCTGTTCATAAAGCGAAATTACCCTGCTTTGGGCATTGCGGAAAAGACAGCGCAAACGCTCTGCCGCCGTGCTACGCTCAGCGTGGCACGGCGGCCGCCGGTCTCCCCGGGACATGCCTCCTCAGGCGCCCGACTGTCTGTCTGGCGCCTGAGCTCTGGCGTGTGGATGTGCCTATTATGCGGCCTCTTTCTTGGTGCGCTTGGTGTTGCGCTTCTTGGGCTTGGGCTTAGCCTCCTCGACGGGGGCGGCCTCTTGCACTGGTGCGGGTTCGGGTTCGGCCTGTTGTGCGGTGGTGGCTTTCTTGGCTGCCTGCTTGCGCTCTTCCTCGGGCATGGCCTCGATGGCTGCTTTCAGCTTGTCATAGATGGCGGCGGGTATAAATCCGCCCTGCTTCTTCTTGAGCACATAGGCATAGCGGAGAGCCTTTAATGCGTTGGCGCAATAAAACGGCTTGGACTCGGTGCCGTCGGCGGCTCTGCGGTACACTCGCCACATGATGGCCCCGCTTTTCACCTGCTTCTCGCTCGCCAAAATCAAATTGAGATTATTGGGATTGGAGGAGCGGGAACCCTTTTTACTCTCATTACTCTCGGCAGCTGCCGACGAATTGTTCACTGAATTGTTGATAGATGTAGTCATAATTGTTTGTTTTTTAAAAATTAATAATCATTGGTCTTGTTCTCGCGTAAAACCTTTTTACACTGCAAGCGAAGTATGCGGTGTTAGCGGCTAAGGCAAGGGCGCAGGGGAAAAATACTACCCCGTAGGGGCTGGAGATTTTTGCCCGGAGTGCATTTTACCCTTGCAGGCCGCGTGCCGCACTACCTTCGCGGTGTAAAAAGTTTGGAGCGGGGTTAAGACCAAGCCACTACTAATGACCTAAAAAACAAAAATTATGGCCTCCCATCCCCTGCAATTCACGCGAACGGTTCGTCGAAATGGCAGCAGCCGGGAGTGATGAGCAAACAATGAAAAACTTCCTTATTCCGTGAGCCCCCTGGGGCGAACTTAATTCGTTGGGGCGTGTGATGGGGGCTTCCCGCGCGCGAGCGGCGTTTCCCAAGAACAACGATGGCCACTCTCACGAGCAGCCACCGTCTAAGCAATTTTTAATCCATGTTATGTATCAGTTCTTTCCAATCCGTCAATTACTGGCAAGAATCATGCCACTTCCACGTAGATGTGGACAAGATCCGCCAGGTTGTTATACACCGGCACGCCCGTCGAGCGGATGCAGAGGTAGGTCACCCCGTTCTGGGAGTAATACAGCCCTTCCACCAGCTCCATGTTGTTGTTGTACGGTATCGGATTGTCGTGCGTGCCCTGTTCAGGCGATGCGGCCACTTCGGTAAACAGCGAGGCTGCCATATCGGGCGCCCATGAAGCCTGTGCCGTATGGTCCTGCAGCACCTTGTACAGGCGGCGTCGGTAGGTGTATCGCTCGCCCGCCTTCAACTGCTTGCCCATCTGGTCAATCCAGAGCGGGAACAGTTCCGGCACTTCCATGGCCTTCTCGTCCTCGAGGTCTGCAGCGTCGTCCTTTGCCAGGATCACGGCCGCCGACAGCGTATCGATGCCGTCAGCCCCCTCGATGGTCTCGTCAGGTTCTGCAGGTGTCGGGTCTGGCAGCGTCTCAGCCTCAGCCATGCCGTTGTTCTGAGCCCACTGCATCAGTTCCGTTGCCCACTGTTTCGCTTTCATGCGCCACTGCTGCATTGCCCTGTGCTCATCGCGGGCTTTCTTGCTGGAGATATCGCCCAGCACATTGTTCATGATGGCCTCCATGTCATCCGCGCTGTACTTGGCCCGGACGATTGCCGAGATGATCAGGTCACGGCGCCACACACCAGGCGGGAGTTCCGCCGTTTCGTACTCATAGCCTTCAGCAGTGCGCTCGATGTCAAACGCCACGGTGAAGATGTTTTGCCCGAGGTCCCTTCTTACGCTTACCAAGGGGGGCAAGGTTTCTGATTGAACTTTCATGCTCTAGTCGGTCTGTTTTTAATAAGAATGATTCATAGTTGAACTTGCGCTTTACCTTGACAATGCGGAATCGATGCTGGATGTTGCAGCACTTCCAGAAGAAGGGCACATCACGGAACATTTTCTTACGCTGATTGTAGGTGTACTGATGGACGCAGAAGCCCATGTACGAGTTTAGGCTGCAGACGTGGCGTTTCAGCAGGCGCAGGTTCTCGAGCGTCGGGCCGTCCTCGATGATGTGGCGGCAGAGCTCGTTGGTCTGCATCACGCGCCTGGTCATGTTGCCCAGGGTTCGGTTCGACGTGTATATCCTGCCCGGCTTGATCACGCAGCCGACGAACTTCACGCCATGCGTTGCCGGCTGGAGATAGAACTTGTCCTTGTGGAGCTGCAGGTGGAGGTGTTTCTTCAGCCACTGCATCGCCTTCAGGCGCAGGTCGATGATGAACTGCTTATCGTTCGCGATGATCAGCGCGTCATCCACGAAGCGGACGAAGGCCGCTCCATGGTATGCGCACTGTTCCACCATGAACTCATCGAAGAACGAAAGGTAGTAGTTGGCCAGCAGCTGCGACGTGATGTTTCCGATGGCCATGCCTTTATGCGGGGGCATCGTGAACAGCGACTTGTTGTCGGGCAGATCGTCCCACATCCACAGCGGCGAGCGACGTTCGCACAGCAGTTGGGGCTGGTGGCGGATGGTCACCTCAGTCAGCCATAGCAGCGTATCGATATCGCTGCCCTGGTATTCCTCGCGGATGAACGGTAAGAGCTTTGCCAGCAGGATATCCTTATCGATGGACATGAAGAAGCCGGATATATCGATTTTTCCTATCCATGCCTCACGTTTGTAGCGCTGGCTGACCCGTTCTATCTGCTCCTTGGCGGTGAACACCGCCCTGAGGGAGCCATATCCCTTGCGGCAGTTGAACGAGATATCGCCCTGCGAACGGAAGCGGCGTTCAAGCAGTGGCTCAAGGCGCAATGTAATCCAATGTTGGGCGATACGGTCACGGAAGGCGGCGGCAAAGATCTCGCGGAGGCGAGGTCTGGTGACGATGAAGCAGAATGCCTCGCTGGGCGTGTAAGTGCGGTCATGGACTTCGGCCACCAGCTGCCACAGGTCTTCCTCGTAGTCCATGCGGTATTCGTTGCACTGTTTCGCCCTGAGCTTATGCCTGAGGCAATCAAAATAGGCATCTACCCACCCTTCCTTTTCCTCGTTGTCAAGCGCGACCACCGCCCTGCACGCGCGGGAATTGTTCTTGTTGTTGTTGTTGTTGACCTGGCCATTCCCGCCATGGAGATTCCACGCGGTAGTGGCGTCATGCGATGATGCGTGGGTTGCCCGTTTCCTAACTACAGCTTGAACTGCAGTACCACGCCCGTTTGATATGAGGGGATGAGCCATAGTAACCGTAATCGCTATGACTGTCGTTCACCGCCTCAGGTCTTCATCACTGAACAGCTTCAGCTGCCGTGGACCGTCGTCCATGGGCGCGCTGGGCGGTGTGGCCGTCTTGCGCTGTTCAGCGAGCAAAGCCCTGTTTTTTCTGAGCCATTTTCCAGCCTGGTCGGCTATGACGTTCAGCATGTCAAGCGCTTGGGCGTACTGGCCGTGTGAGAGGGCGTCACGCCGCACGCGGTTCATGAGCCGGTACGACGTTTTCACAGAGGTCATGCGCATGACCACGGCATTGATGCACTCCACACGTTCCAGCGTGCCGTCAGCCTGGAAGGCGAGCACCACGAAGTCCAGCGCCTCCTTGAGGTCGCGGATGAGCAGGCCGCCGAGCTCCTTATACGGCAATGACCGAGGCAATCGCTCGACCACTGGAATTGACCACTCCAGCAGCCGTTCGATCTCGCGGTAGATAGATGCCTGATTCGGTTTCATGCCGCAAAGGTAACACATCGTAGCGAATTTCAAAAAAAAAATCGAACCGCTTCGCGGTTATCGCTGGGGGCGTCAAAGCCCCCAGCTGTCAATTTCAAAACGCGACCACCGCCCTGCACGCGCGGGAAAGGTGCTTGCTGAAGTTGTAGAAGACCTGGCCATTCCCGCCATGGAGATTCCACGCGGTAGGGGCGTCGTATT
>JAEEGI010004108.1_pt1 | contig 34307 bp, 32 predicted proteins | sample 8958751 | NCBI WGS metagenome assembly JAEEGI01 (sample SAMN16246545, study PRJNA631951) | gut metagenome | biome: gut microbiome; feature: rumen; material: KS-attached | host: Bos | place: Iran: Karaj | collected 2018-10
GTTATATTCTGCCTGAATCATTGATTTGATCTCGGCATTTGAATATATCTTGTCTTGCTCTAAGGTGATATTGACGCTACTGAACTTGGATGCGTCCTCGAGATGTTTCCTAAGGATGCTCTCAACGTATCCGGAGCGTTTTATCCTTTCAGCGCCAAGACCTCGATAGTATTGTTTGAATTCAATCGGGATTACAGACGCTTCTTCTATCATCGGCAACAGTTCAGGATAGCATTGAACCGTGTCGATATAGAGCTTCATCCTGCGCTGGAAGTTAGCGTCAGCAAAGAACTCCTGGCAGAATTGCTTATACAACTGTTCAGCTTGCGAGAACTGGTGAGTGGCGTTAAAGCCGTTGTTCCTCATGCAGCGCAGCATTTGATATGAGCCTCGGTACTGCATCATCTTGATTTCCACTGCACGGAGATCGGCAATAAAGGCCAGATCATTACATACTGCTCGACATGTTCCAGTATAATCGTCCACGTCGAGATAGTCCTTGGTGTACTTGTCAATAACCTGGGCTGTCTTTAATTTGTCGAGAATGCCAGGGTCGGTTATCTGTTGTAGCTGCTGCACCTTGGCAATCGTTGCGTTACGTTTTGCATCATAGTACTGGATCATCTGTCGTTCATTCATGCCATCCTCCAGGTTGGCATCCTTGTAGAAATAATATATTTCGTTTCTGAACAGATTACTTCTTGAACGGCATCGGCCCGCTATCTGCGGCAGGTCGATGGATATGTCCAGGCTGAGATTATCCCTGTTACTGTCAGCGAATACGTATGTCGTAGAACAATCGGAATAGAAATCAGTTCCCTCAAATGCACACTTAGTCACGAAAGTGAAAGGCTTGTTTTGCGACTTGTACTCTATTTCATTAGGTACAACGCCAATAGCATGCTTAACTTTCCTCAGAGTCGTTCTGTTTTTCTGATCATCAGCACAGATCACCAATGTTTCGCTTGGCTTCAAGTTGTTTTTGTTGATGATAGATGCGATATCCGTCACGCTATTCAGAAAGAACACCGCTTCAGTCGAATTGTACTGCTGTCCATCTATGATTTTAGATTTGAAGAAGCCGTTGACTCGATAATCTTCAATGATTTTGCTTACTTCAGCCGTTGTACTACGCATCTTCGAGTAAAACACCTGCACAGACTCAACACGGCTCGGATCCCATTGAAGTGTTACGTAGGGCATGTCTTTAAACTCACCCATTAGGTCAAGATAGGCTTCGTTCAATGGAGTGGCGCTAATATAGACGATCCTGTTTTCCAGCGAATTCAGATGGTGCAGGAGGTTAATCTCAGTCGATCCCTTCAACTTGACATCGGTAAAGATGCACGTGAATTCGTCAACAACGATTTCAAACCGGTTTAATAATCCGTGATTTAACATTGCATCCACCACATGAACCAATGAATCATACGTCACCATGATCTTTGGCACTAACGGCTGTCCCCCGAAAGGATCCCCTCCACAGCGGCACAAGTAGTTCTCCATGTCGGCAATCGACTCGCTCAGATCACATCCGCTACTCCTGTCAAAATAGTGTACTTTCCCGGCCGTCCTGCCGTTCTTGAGCTTGCTGGTGATTAAATTACGCCTTGGGCTCAGTAGAATCACAGGTCGGTCATTGGTCAAGTAGTGATCTGTGCATCCACATCCGCATATCGACTTATTAAGAATGATATGCCCTAGTGGCAATTCATTATCAAATCCTGTCCAATCCGATAGATACTGGCACTCTTTAGGTACCATAATGTCGTATTTAACCATATTTTTTTATATTTAAAATTGTTAATATCGAATGATAAATAATGTCATTCACAGGTATTAAGAATTGAGGGGATTTGAATTCCCCCTTTTTTTATTACACAATGCATCCTGGTATCTAAGCCCATAGAACTAGCTCTTTCTCCGCTTAGATGGGATGTTGCATTTACTTAGATTTCTTCTTTTATCATACACTTTTCCACTCTATAGATGCAATATTTGTTTTGCATATTATTAAGTCATTTATTGAATATTCTTTGTGTGTTACTCATTGGGACTTTGACGGCACGATTAGGGCACATCAAAGTCAAAAAACTGGTGTGCGACAAATGCGATTAAAATAATATCATGGGGGTTTGACGCTCAAAACGGCAGAGCCCCATGGTATTATTTTTTATTTTAATTGTCGCATTTTAAGTCTATCTCGCTGAAAATTAATGATTAGAGTCGGAATTGTGTCGCGACAATAGCATTATCAGAGCAAAAAGGACAATTTGTTTTGTCGTTTTATGTCCAGATGCTAGAATAGATCATAATAACAAGCAAAATCAGTTTAAAACCGCATATATTAGACTCTCTCGGTGTATGAATTTATACGAGATTATTTACAAGAAGTCTGGAATATACTTTCCGGGATTTAACTCGATATTCCGCTTGTGTCGGTCTTCTTTCTTCCTGGCTTGATAAGTGTCGAGCCTTTTATCATCGCCCTCAACCCACATCAGGTTATCAGATGAGCAATTCATCCTATCGTAGTCAATATGTAGAATTTCAGGATACATAAAGACACTGTCGTCACCCTGTATGTAACCTGCAATTTTCATGAGATCATCAAGGAACACACGTGCATGAAAAATTGAGTGAGGCCTAGGCACTTGAATATGAGGTCTTATGCACACCTCCAGATCAACGTCACTATCATACATGCTGTCATAAATCGTCATGGGTTTGCCGTCCTGCTCAACGTGCCCGTCCTTAAATACTGTGACGATATTGCCATAGCATCTGAGATTTATAGACGGTGCATCGGTGTGCTCATACGGCTGAATGACCCACTCTAGGTTGCTGGCATCACAATTCATGGCATCTCCGTCCTTGTGATTGATTCTGTATCTTTTGTTGTCCATCGGTTTGGGAGGACAATAGCAAGTGATTACAGCTAGATCGATAGGCACCCTAGGACCATTCGGCTTCTTAATATATTTGCCAGCATCATCTATTTTGATCTTAATCTGTTTTATAACAGGTTTACTATACTTGATACCATATTTCATGCCGGCTACTTTACCGTCTCTCGAAATATAAATCCTGCCTTTGATATAATAACGGCAGCTAACACCATCAATAATTACTGTTTTAGGCATATACACTTAGTTAAGAATTTTCAATCTTTTGATACACCTCATACGGCAGGTTTGTGATGAACATAATGTCATCATATAAGTCATCTTCATCTACCATCACACAGTCTTCGATCTTAGTGATAATGTATGTTTCACCAAAACACTTCAAGATACAACGCAAAAGTATTTCTTCTACATTTGCGGTATCACTATCGGAAACGATACCAAGAACCCCTGCGAAATTGATTCTTTTATATCCAATCTTCATAATATCATTTTTCTCAACTTCAATATTCATATAACTGTCTAATTATTAGTTGTTTTTATCTCGTTTTCTGCTGATAATCCTCAATATGATGCCCTTCGATGCCAGATAATTCACAAGTCGCCCATATTGCTGCTTGCGTTGGCGTTTCCTTGGGCAGATCACAAAGAGGTCCATCAGCTTTATCGTCAGCTCATAACCGCTGCCGCAGTCATAAGCCGCCTTGAATCCCTCGTCATGCTGTTTGAGGGATTCAATGTCGAGGGCGAAATACCGTTCCTCAATTTCATTTGCATGTTGATATGTGTTGTTCATTGCACTAGAATTTAATTGTCATCTTGAGTCCAATATCTGGGTTGAACTGGATATTAACCTTTTTAAACTTGTCAGCTCCATAGTGTTTTGAATTCTTCTTATAGAGATCACACAAGTCTTCAGCTATATATGTGATTATAGCGTTTGGGCATACCTTTAAAATACTGTAAACTTCAAGGTCATATGCCGGTTGGAAAGCTTTACACTCTCCAGTTATCAGCATCCACATCTCCATAGGGATGACGTCTGGATCGACAGATAATTTTTCCTTTGGAAGAGATAATTTCCAGTGAAATATAGCCTCCGTCGGGGATGTTAAAGTTGTTTCAAATCCTCCCTTAAAGTCATTCCCGTTATAGTTGGCAAGGTCATCATTCACACCATCTTCAAACTCCTTCGGGTTTTTCAAATCCAAGTCACGGACCTTACCCATTAACCAAACTTTTTTCATTTTTTCTCGATTTTATGTTTAACGTTACACCCATTTTATTGAGCGATTTCTGTAAGCCTTGGAACGAATCCTTCCTACGTCGTTTCCTTGGGCATATCTTCAGTAATTCTTGCAACGTGATATTGATGCAAGACCCACTTACAAGAGGATGCCCATCAAAAAGAGCATCCTCAAGCTTCTTGATTTCACCTGCATATGGATCTTCAGGTTGCCCGTCATCGCCCTCTACAACCGGTGTCGTATCTAACTCATTCTTTCCCTCAGCCTCAAGACACAATCTGCGGAAATCGGTCATCGGCTGCTCAACTTTCTCTGTCATTGTTGAGAACAGCGCTTGCATTAACTGAATCATATATCTTTTCAAATATTTCATACGGTAAGTTTGTGATAAACAGAATATCGTAAACTTCCTCTCCATTTATGTCTTCCCATATGTCGTCTTCAGCCTTAATGACCTTGTAATCATCACCAAAACACTTCAATATGGATCTCAACAGAATCTCTTCAATGTTAGAAGTGTCCCCGTCGCATACTATCGCCAGGAATCCACCTTCATTGTACTTTGTATTGCCGATTTTCTTAATGTCCTCTTTTGTTACTTCTATGTTCATGATTTAGAATAGCATATATTGTTCTACATTTGTCTAGTAGATTATTAAAAAAATCATTTTTCATGTAATCCTCATTATCCTGCCATGACCAAAATCGATCTAATCTTTCTTCACTGGTCATTTTATCAAAATCATCATGAGCCGCCTTAAAATCAGTAACCATTTTCTGCGCCTGCTCAATTATGCGATCAAACGAATACATGATTGACAGTTTACTATATGATTCAATTATCTTAGAATAAGCATCACCCATGTCCTTTTCATTAATATCGTAGTGCCTATTGGTGTAAAAGAGGTTATTGATGCTAGACCTGAATAAAAAGTTGAATTCCAAAGGGTTGGCATCGGTTAAATATTCTTTCTTACCTAGATATAAATCCAATTCATCCTTTGATATCTTGCCAGCTTCATACTGTAGCATGAGATGACACATAAAATTTGCGACATTCATCAAGACATTTGTTTCAGATACCGCAAAATGCATGTCAGGGTCCTTATAACTCCCATCCACATAATGAATCATTTCATTGGCAGCGTCTTCAGCATTGTCAAAAACATGAATCACTCTAGTTCCTTCTTTTTCTTCTTCCATACTTATATGATTGATTATAAATAAATTAAACTCATATTCTAATAATAAGAAGACAATACCGTTATTATCTCCATTTTCATCATTTCAGTAATAAGGATTCATCTCGACAATTACCGCGTTTTTCACATTTAATTTCAATTTCAACAATTGCAGTAACATTTTAAAACAAAAGAGACTTTACAGTTTCTAATAATATTGAATGAGTAGTTTTTCTGTGCAGATTGACTGCATCATTCTTATCTAAATTTGCAGCGTGAAATAGAAATAATAACCTAATAACATTATTATGAAAGTTTTATCAATTCAACAACCTTGGGCGTCTCTTATTGTTGCAGGTATCAAGGATATAGAGAACCGCACTTGGAAACCTAAAGAAACTCCTGGTCGCATTCTCATTCACGCAAGCAAAAAGTGTACTATGCGAACCGTGAGCAACGAGCCTCTTGAATGGGTACAAGAAATCTTTAACGAACAACTCTTTGGCAATTTGCCTAACTTTCCAGACATGCCTGATAGTTCTATTATCGGCTATGTAACTGTAGATGCTATTGACAAAGATAATGCCCATAGTATTTGGGCTGCAGGTGAAAGTTATATTGAGGACCTATATTATTGGCATCTCAAAGATGCTTACATGTTTGACGAGCCAATCAAAGGTGTGAAAGGTAAGCTTCATCTTTGGGATTATGACATAGATGAGAACAATCTGCCACCTGCTCACAAAGTTGAGCTGAAATCCATCACCGTAAATGAAGATAATATCATTATTCCCGTCCCAGAGGACACATTCCTCAAACTCACTCCTAATAGTTCATTTACACTGGAGGTTTGTACACTCGCTGAATTGTTGTGCCAACCTGATGTGTATGATATGAAGCCGTTTAAGACTATAATATTTTCTTACAAGGGGCATCAGCGGACCTTTGTCCTCAAGCCAGAAACCGAAGTGCTGTATATCACTGATGGCAGCGAGGATCAGGATCAGTTAAAATACCTCTCTATTCTTGAACCAGAAGGAGCTACCCGCTGGATAGCATATTTCATTTGGGGAGATGAGATTTAATAAACTATTATTTAATATATTTTAGATGATGACTTACAAGGAATTTGCATCGAAGGCCGAAAATATTATTCAGGCCATTGATAATGAGAATTATGAAATATATTTAGAAGCGCCAAACTTCGTTAGTGAGCTAAAGCTCGATGGATGTCTCTATCTAATTGTGAGAGACATAGATGGACCGAAGTCTAGTAATGACTGTGGCTCTGGAAAATACACAATCTGTGGGGAAGAGTTTTATCATAAGTTTAGCTTTGAAAATGACGAAGAGCCTGAAAGCAATTTCTTTACTAAAGCTAAAGAACTTGAAGGTTACCCTAACGAAATAGAGGAAGATGTAAATAATATCATTCAACATCTAAAAGACAAAATAAGAGAACTGGCACCAAGTCTTGATGGTGTTGAAGAACAAGCAGAAGCTTATGCTAAAGCAATGGGAATCTACTATGATGAGGCATTTTGGTATGACGATCCAGATTGTCCCTGCGAATATGAAGAGGGGGCAGATGATGATTCTAATGAAAACAGCGAATAACTTAAGATACTTCCATGATCTCACTCGTGATTAGATCCTCAATGTTGAACATTGAATCGAAATAGAAAAAACTTATTAACTTTTTTGCACTGGCAATACTTCAGAAGCAAAAAAAATAGTAACTTTGACGGATTGTAAAAACTTTGATATAGTCATTTTTAGATATTATCATATTAAATTCTAAATTTCAAAGAGTATGCCTATTAACAAAAACGCTTACATTCGATACAGAACGCTCGATCAGTGTTTCCGCAACCGGCAAAAGAACTATTTTATTGATGACCTTCGTGACGCTTGCGAAGAAGCTTTAGTTTCGAGCAACTTCGTTGGTGGAGTGAGCCGCCGCCAGATTTATGATGACATCAGATTCATGGAAAGTGATGATGGCTTTTCAATTGAGCTTGATCGCAAGCATGATGGGAAAAAAGTATATTATCGATATACCGACACCAGCTTCAGTATCAATCAGCAACCTCTCTCTAGAGATGAAGCTCAGCAATTGCAAAAAGCTATTGTCACTCTCACACGTTTTCGTGGTTTACCACAGTACGACTGGATTGAGGATGTCATCGCCAATCTAGAACACCGCTTCAACGCAGACGGCGATAGCGACGGACTGGTATGCTTTGAGCAAAACCAACAACTCAAGGGGTTGGAACATTTGAGTACATTTATTGACGCCGCCACCGAGCATCGGGTACTCAAAGTTCAATACCGCAGTTACAAAGATGGCAGTAAGGAGGTAACACGTATAGTTCATCCGTACTACCTTAAGCAATACAATAATCGTTGGTTTGCATTTTGCTACGACGATGCCACACATTATATCAACAACCTTGCCTTAGACAGGTGTTTAAGCATTGACCCCATGCCTGAAATGACCTTCAAAGTCAATGAGGATATTGATTTTGACCATTATTTCGATGACGTGGTGGGGGTAACTCTACCTAATAAGGGTGTCAAACAGAAGATTATACTGCGTACCAACGAACGTCGATATCCCTATTTATCATCTAAGCCAATACATCCATCTCAACGGATAGAAGATCGCAAAAAGTGCATCATCTCGATTGAGGTAATGCCTAATAAAGAGTTGGAGCAGCAAATTCTCTCTTTCGGTCCCGATCTTGAAGTGCTGGAGCCTGCGGAGTTCCGCAATCAGATTAGAGAAAAAGTTGCTCTCACGCTACAACAATATAATGCTGGGTAGTAAGACTGCACACTTGAATAATAGTTTTGCAGCGTCAAACGAGAAATAGATAAGATATGGATAAAACCGATAACATCCGAGTACTAACACTGTTCAATGAACTCCATAAATGCCTTGATAAATTAAGAGGGAGTGTTCCCGAAACCTTTAACTCGCTTTTAATGCCGTTGCTTTATGTGCTTTGTGCACATCATGAAGGGCACCTTGTGTCCCTGGTAAGTGATGGCCCGAACATTTTCACTGAGGATAAGCGCATTCAGCCTCTTTTAGATGAGAATATGGATGATGCTGAATCGGATTTACTTAAACGAATTCGTCTCTCTGTTGACAAACGATTATTTGAAGGCAAAACCTTGCAAATAATTGATGAGTTTTACTCTCGCAATAGCGATCTCATCAAAGAATATTACCCAGAGCTTATTGAATACATTTTTTCGTTTTATTCCAAGAACTCGGGCAAATATTCTGGCATATTTGTAACACCCATAGAATTAACAGAGTTAATGTATTCTTTTGTTCTCCAAGCAAAACCGTCAACCGTCTATGACCCCTGTGCTGGATTGTGTTCCGGTGTATTGCTTCCTGGAATGGAATCTGTCAACTTTGTAGGTCAAGAAATTGATGAACATGTTAAAATTCTTGCAGATGTGCGTCTTGAGGCACATGGCAAAAGTGTTTCGTTTCATCGAGAAAGCTGTATAGAGAAATGGCGAGGAGAAGAGGCTGATTGTCTGTGCTCAGACTTTCCCATTGGAGTGAGAGTTGAGGCCGTTATCAATGACAGAAAAAGGCATACAATGCTGGAGGATATCATTTTGTGGAACTTCTTGAACACGCCCTCACTGAAACATGCTGTTTTTCTTGCCTCAATGAGGTTTTGCTTCGACCGATTGAACTTTGACTTGCGTAAGACATTATGTGAAAAGAATTATGTAGATACAGTAATAGAGCTACCATCAGGTGTCCTTACCTATTCTGGAGTTAAAACAGTGATTGTTGTCCTAAATAAAGAACGCACCTCCAAAGACATTAGATTCATCTCAGCTACCGATTGTTTCATTCAAGGGAATAGAGAAAAATCACTTGATCTGAATTTGCTGATGATGCGACTCAAAGCTAAGTTGGATGAGCAAATGTGCGTTTGTGACGTCAGTGAGACTTATAAACATGATTGTTTATTATCGCCCTCAGAATACATTGATTCCAAAAACGAGTTACAGGCCGGACAAAAGTTGGTGGAATTCTCTGATTTGGCAACTGAAATCAGGAAAACACGATACGATGATACAAAAGGTGCTGTTCTTGATGAAAAGCAAATGTTTGATAGCATAGCATCTTTCCACACTGTTGAGCATCATTTTGAAAAACAGAATGTAACGTATCGTACTTTTAACAAACTAACCCAGCCATGCATCATTTTCAACCTAAGGGCTAGCAAGTTTTTTATCAAGACCGATGAAACACCTCTCTTTGTGTCGCCTAACTATCGTGCATTTGCAGTTAACACCGCAATTTGTTTACCTGAATATTTAGTTTTAGTTATCTTGAACTCTCCACAAGTAAAAATTCAGGCTGGACTAGGTGTAGGAGCTCCTCGCATTAATTATCGACGTTTGTCATTGCCCATCTTTGTTGACTTGAATAGTCAAAAGCAGATTGTGGAAAGAGAATATCGCAGAGAAGCTCAACAATACCGCAAGAAACTGGAGAGGCTTCAAACATTGAGCGGTGAATCATCGGATCTTCTCCACAATCTTGGTGTTACCTTCACTAAGTTAAGTGCAGGAATAGCCATACTGCAAAAGAACAACCCATCAGCAACAGTCAATTCACTTGACGATAATGTACGCTTTGCTTTACGCCAGATTAACTGTACCGGCACTGATTTTTCAAAGGCTGTACCCACAAAGCAAAAAGTAGTTCTTCAGGAACTTATTGAAAGATACTTGGAAGCATGGAAGAACTTTGGCTATGGCTCATTCTCGCTTCTGCCTCTGAAATCATCTATTCCTCAAACAAAAGTTGAAGTAGATCCAGTTTTGCTTTTCACTGCTCTTGACTGCATCTTTATCAATGCACATCAGCATGGATTCAGCAAGCGTGACATTAATAACAACCAGGTTTCGGTAGAATTGAAAGCTGTCACCATCGATGGGCAGAAATATGCACTTATCAGCATAGCAAATAATGGTGAGCCGTTACCTGATGGTTTCACTTTGCAGGATTTTGCCACTCGTGGTGTAGTCGGGCTCAATTCTTCTCAAGACGGATTAGGCGGACATCATGTGGCGTCAATTGTCCATCTTCATGATGGCAAGATATCTATTGAGAGTAGTTCAGAATGGCTTTCATTCAACATACTTCTTCCCACATATACTAATGCAAAAGATACTGTTTTCGATGAATACGAGTGTGAATACATATAATATTATCTGGGCCGATGACGAATGCGCAACGCTCAAGAAAGATGAGAACATTCGTGAGCTGCTCGATGAAATGGGAATTGAAGTTCTTGACTATGTTCCCACGTCAGAAAAGTTGCGTAAATCGCTTGACGAATACAAGGACAAAGTTGATGCTGTTGTTATAGACGGAAACTTTAGTCGAGAAGATGTGCCTTATCTTGAGGGTGACGACATCAGTGGGCTTATTCACTCGCTTTCATTGATTGAAGTCTATAATATCAAACGTGACATTCCATTTTTCCTTTACACGGGGAAAAAACAAATGCTTCAAGAAATCTGCTCAAATGGAGAATTGAACTACTTCAATAAGAATAAGCGGATTTTTCAAAAAGGCCACCTCAAAGAGTTGATTGAAGCCATAATAGAAGCGGTTGAACACATTCAATCGGTGGAATTCCGTGTTCGCAAGAGATATAAAAAGATACTTGATTTTGCTAAAGGCATTGATAATGAATGCTCCGACAATCTTTACGAGTATCTGTTAAATGAGGCTCGAGACATAGATTTTAATCGAACAGAAGCCATGTTCAACAACTTGCGTAACATATTAGAACGCATAACTACACTTTGTCGTGAATGTAGAATAACACCTGAAGAAGTGAATTCTCTCAACAATTTTAAATACTATTGGGCCGGGAAAAATGGTCTTAATGATTGTACAAAGTGCCCTATTGAGAATATGCCAAAGGCATTATCCTCGACATTATGGAATCTTATTGATATGGTTCAAGATGGTTCTCATAACAAAGACAATCTTAATCTTTTTGTGAGGGAATATGTAACTGACACCAAATCTCCATTCCTCTTTAGGACATGCCTTTATATAACGTTAGACACGCTCAGATGGTTTAGTTCAATTCATACACAATTGATGAAAGGAGATTTACGACCCCCTCTATATAAATCAAAAGAATCATAATTCTTCTTTGTTGTGCATTAAGGCTGCACAGAATTGGTTTTACTTTGCATCAGATATAAAAAAAACAACATAACAGAGCAATGAACAAACAACAGTTAGCAAATCGAATTTGGGCGTCAGCCAACAGTATGCGTAACAAGATTGACGCCAATGAGTACAAGGATTACATCTTGGGATTGATTTTCTACAAGTTCCTATCAGATACCGAGATCAAATTCCTTGCCTCGTTGGATATTGAGGAGGATGACCTCCCCAATGTTGTTGAGGACGAAAATAATCCCGACATGGCCACTCTAATAGAGGAGTGCCAAAAACGCATTGGCTTCTTTATCGAGTACAAGTACCTTTTCAACACATGGCTTGAGACTCAAGAATTTGACGTGAAAATTCTTAGTGAAGCGCTCTCTAGTTTTGACCGTTTGATGAGTGCTGATTATGAACCCGTCTATGAAGGCATCTTCACGACACTTCGTGAGGGACTCACCAAATTGGGAGATAGTGCTGCTGCTCAGACCAAGGCTCTGAAAAAACTCATTGATCTCATCAAGGACATCCCCACCGACGGCAGTCAGGATTATGACGTGCTGGGCTATGTATATGAATACCTCATCAGTAACTTTGCCGCTAATGCCGGCAAAAAAGCCGGTGAATTCTACACACCCCATGAAGTTGCCATGGCCATGAGTCAAATTGTGGCCGACCACCATAAGGACAAGGAAAGCCTTGAAATCTATGACCCGACAAGCGGATCGGGCTCTCTCCTTATCACAATCGGCAAAGCGGTAGGGAAGCATATTACGGGCAAAAACAAAATCAAATATTATGCACAGGAACTCAAGGAAAACACCTATAACCTTACCCGCATGAATTTGGTGATGCGAGGCATCATTCCTGCCAATATCATCACCCGTTGTGCCGACTCACTTGAGGAAGACTGGCCTATTCACGAGGAAGGTATTGACATTGACAAACCTTTAGCTGTCGATGCGGTTGTCAGCAATCCACCTTATTCCCAACATTGGGATATCAAGGGAAAAGAAACGGATGCTCGTTTTATTGGTTATGGCGTGGCTCCCAAGACCAAGGCCGACTATGCTTTCCTTCTCCACGAGTTGCACCACTTGAAGCACGATGGTATTATGACCATCATCATGCCACATGGAGTGCTCTTCCGTGGCAAGGCGCCGAAGAAGTTTGACGAGAATGGCAGGCTCTTGCCTATGGAACTTCAAGAAGAAGGCCAGGGCGAAGCCCAAATCCGTTCCAACCTCATCGAGAAGAACAATATTGATGCCATCATTGGCTTACCTGCCAACATCTTCTTTGGCACGGGTATTCCAACGCTTATTATGGTGTTAAAGAAAAACCGTGGTAACGAGGGAGTCCTGATTATCGATGCATCCAAGGGCTTTGTTAAAGATGGCAAGCAGAACCGATTGCGTGCTTGTGATGTCAAGAGAATAGCCGACACTTATCGTGATCGCAAGACTATTCCAGGATACTCACGTGAGGTCAGCCGTGACGAAATCCGCCGTAATGAGTACAACCTCAATATTCCTCGTTATGTAGATTCTAGTGAGGCTCCCGAGAAATTTGACATTTACGCAACCATGTTTGGAGGTATTCCCAACGCTGAAATAGATGACCTTAGCAAGTTCTGGGAAACATTCCCGTCACTACGTAATGAGCTTTTTGAACCGGTTGCGGGTCAGCCTACTTCAGTCATCAAATCCGGTGTAATTTCTGAGAGGATTAACTCTAATGCTGATGTCATCAAGTTCAAGGAGAGTTTTGCTAAAGCCTTTGAAGACTTTGGCAGACTGTTGCGCATCAGGCTCATTGACCATATAGAGGAGGTCAAGGATATTCCCGAAAATGACCATATCACCAACGAGATATTTACTCGTATGGAGGACCTACCTCTGGTTGATCGCTATGCAGCATACCAGATTCTGGCTAACCATTGGCAAGACATTATGGGCGACGTGGAAGTTATTCAAACTGAAGGTTTCGGAGCATGCAATGCCATTGACCCCAAATACAAGATTGTCAAGAAAGACGACAAGACCGAGGAAGTGACTGATGGTGAGAAAGGACGCATCATGCCTTTTGATCTTGTTCAGACTCATTTGCTTCCCAACGAACTTGCTGCTCTCAACAAGTTGATTGCTGCTAAAGAAGAACAGGACAGCATCCTTGACGGTATCCTCGGGAATCTCGACGCCGAAGAGCAGGAACAGTGGCTTAACGACGATAACACCAAGTGGGACAAAAACAAGGTCACTAAAGCCTGGAATGAAGTCATGACTGATGTGACTACTCCTGAGATTGAGATGCTCAACGAATATTTGACACTCTCAAAGAGGAAGGAGAAGCAAGACTTTATTGCTTCCCATCCTTCACCTTGTTGGGACCTCATGGAGCCTTCCAAGGACAATACCTTTACTAAGGCGATTGTAAAAAAACAACAGGCTGCTCTTGCACTTCAAGTGGAATTTGATGAAGAATCGACCGAAGGCAAACTGAAACGTATAGTGTTAGCAATGGAACGCTCTTCAGATCTCTCCAAGCAAATCAAGCAGGCGGAGATAGAGCTTCTGGAACTCACCAAAGACACCATTAAAACAATGGATATGAACACCATCAACCAGATGCTCGAGATCAAATGGATTGCTCCTATTACGTCTGGAATAGATGCCATGCCGAATAAAATACTTGATGAATTGGCTAACTCAATCAAGTTGCTTGAAGGGAAATATGCTACACGTCTTGTTGATGTCCACGACAACATCAGCAGAGCTTCATCGTCACTGGCTTCGCTGATTGACGAACTTACTGGAACACAACACGATATGCAAGCAATGCAAGAACTTAAATCACTGTTAATCAACAAATAAATCATGATAGACCAGGATTTAATGCCGAGAATACGATTCAATGAGTTCCATGAGCCATGGAATCATCTTTCACTTGGTCGTTTAGGGGCAATTAAAATGTGTAAACGCATTTTGAAGTGCCAAACTTCTGAAACAGGAGATATTCCTTTTTATAAAATTGGAACTTTTGGTAAAACCCCTGATGCGTTTATTAGCAAGGAGACTTTTGAGGAATATAAAAAACTATATTCCTTTCCCAAAGTAGGAGATATTCTTATCTCCGCAGCTGGCACTATAGGAAGAACCGTTCGCTTTTCAGGAGAGGATTCATATTATCAGGATTCTAACATTGTATGGATAGATAACGATGAAACAACTGTTATTAATCCGTTTCTTGAAATTCTTTATTCTGTTGTAAATTGGAATACTGACACCACAACAATTCAGAGATTATACAATGATAATCTTCGACAAACTACAATCTTCTCACCAAAGTCTTTAATTGAACAAAATAAAGTTGGAAGTATATTTCATCATATAATTGAGATTCTAACAGCAAGACAGAAGGAATTGGAGAAGTTGGAGAATGTAAAAAAGGCTTGCATAGAGCAAATGTTCCCAAGCAAGGGTGAGACCATACCACAACTTCGTTTCAAAGGATTTGATGATGAATGGAAAATCTACAAGCTCGAAGATATTGGAATTCTCCTCAGCACAAGCACTTTAGGTTATGCTGATTTGACTGAAAACGGCAAGTATCCATGTATACTATACGGAGAGCTCTACACCAAATACGATGAGATTATTATGAATGTAATTTCTCATACAGATGTCAAGGCAACTGAAATAAAGAAAAATGATATATTGTTCCCGACATCAACTACAGTAGATGCAATATCATTAATTGCCCCATCATGTATGAACAACGATTTTGCCGTAGCGGGAGGTGATATGTTTATCATTCGTCCGTATGATCATGTCGATGGGAATTTTGTTTCTTATGCGATTAACAATGTTTCTCACCTAAAATTGTCACTTGCTAAGAAAGCTCAAGGATTAACCATTGTTCATATACATTACAACAGTATAAAAGACGAGACCATATTGCTTCCTTCAATTGAAGAGCAAAAACGAATAAGCAAGTATTTTCGTCATATGGACGAGTTAATATCAGCTAAGCGTCAGGAGATAGAGAAACTACAAAATATCAAGCAGGCGCTGCTTGACAAAATGTTTGTATAGCTATTGTTCCATCACAAAAATGACCATATATGGCACAACAAAATCAAAAAACCGAAAACCATGTTACCGAGTTGTTGTTGGATTATCAACATGACCTGGGGTGTAAGAGAATTCGAGATTTGTTCAATCATAAAACATATTTTGAAATTCTAAAGAAGAAGTATGATGAGAACACCCATAGCGCTTTCATTGCATGGCTGCTGGAGGGGGCGGATTTTAATCTACCCAAAGAGGATCTTCCTATCATGTATTTCCTTGACCTGCTGATTGAAAAGACTCTTAACGATAACAATCAGAAGTTTAATAAAAATCTCAGGCACAGTATTCTTACTCGTTCTGCCAATACCAATATCGAGATAAAGGAAATCTCTACAGAGAGGGTCATTAAAGATCTTAGCTCAATAGGGGAATCGAAGGATAGAATTGATGTCTATATCGAATGTTGTGTTAAGATTGGCCGTAGTAACCAATTGCTTCAAATATTTATTGAAAACAAGATAGGATCGGTAGAAGGTGGCCCTAAAACTCCGCCAAAGAAAGCAAATCAGCATTATATTGACTATTGTAAATTGCATCAAACACAAAGATATTACTTGGCCTGTCATGATTCATTCATGCCCAAAACAGATTTTGCCAAAAAATTCATTAATGAAACAGGAAATAAAACGGGAAATAAAAAAGGTACTGTTGAACAACTGTTTGTATACCTAACGCCATCAGACGCAATTGGCCCGAAAGATAAACACTTCATTCACATTAGTTATCAAGAATTCTATAACAGAGTCTTATCACCATTATTGATGGAGACCAGCTTAGAGACTACTTGTTATTCTCTGATTAAGGAATATGCACTCACATTAACCTTGCCCCCAGCTAATAAGGCTGAAAGAAGGCAAATATTGGCCATAGCATTGGGTGGAGAAGAGAAGAAACTATTAAATAGATTTTGGCAAAAACACCGGGAACTAATAAAGCATGCAGCAGATTATGCCGCAGATAACTCCCACGATGAGGCTAAACCTGGCCGAAATAGCACCCAACAAAATGCTGATTTACTATTGAAGAAGTTCTGGGATATGAATAGCGATGTGATTATGGCTGCTTGTCACCTTCGCTTATATGATAAACAAATTGAAACAAAAGATTTTGAGGAAATCAATTATATTCTATCAAATCTTACAGGTGGGTGGGATAGATATGCTTTCAGATATAATAATAAAACATCTAAGCATTTGTTTAAAAGGAAATTAGTGTTAGAGGTCGTTAAAACATTATATAGTGATGGGACGAGATTTAATTTAGAAAAGATTCAGCCGCTCATATGGTTTGATAACAGAAGCAAAGCTCCTAAAGAACATAAGTATTTAATACCCATTTCAGAACTCGCCCAAAAATATCAATATAAAGAAGACGAACTTAACAAAAGGTTCTTTTCTGAAGAGTTTGAAATTGATGGTGAAAAGTACCGTCTTTCAAATCAATGGGGCGCAGGTTATATCTTCAATGCTTTCATTGACAAGATGGCAGAAATAGGTGTAATCATTAAGCAGGTTGCTGTTAATGGGACTGTAAAATGGGATGAAAACAATTAATTATTTGTATAACCAACTAAAAAACAAAATATTATGCCAGTAGATGTATTAATTCAACCATTCAACAAGGAGCTTGAATTTGAAGCAGCCCTTGCCAAACAACTCACCAAACACGGGTGGGAGCCACAAATCCTAAACAACCCCAGTGAGGCTGATCTTATCCGTAACTGGGCGGCTATAATTTACAATAATAACCGTGGTGTCGACCAATTGGGAGAGTTCGAGCTGACCGATACCGAGATGGCTCAGGTAATTGAGCAGTTCAACAAGTGCAAAAATCCCTATGAGCGTAACAAGCTCATCAACGGGGGAATCGTGGTTATTAAACGTGATAACCCTGCCGACATTAATAAATGCGGCAAAGAGGTGTTCCTCAAAATCTTTGACGCTCGGGAAATCAGTACTGGTCAGAGTGTTTATCAGATTGTGCGTCAACCCCGTTTTGAGACCAAGCATCCACTCGCAAGTACTCGACGCGGCGACGTAATGCTGCTTATCAACGGCATGCCCGTCATCCACATAGAGCTGAAGCGCTCAGGCGTTGACGTGACTCAGGCTGTAAACCAAATTAAGAAGTACACCCATGAGGGTGTTTTTGCCCAGGGAATCTTCTCGCTTGTGCAGGTATTTGTGGCCATGACCCCCGAGAAGACACTCTATTTCGCCAACCCTGGGGACGAGAAAAACTTCTCTCCTAGTTTCTATTTTCATTGGGCCGATTCCAATAATGATGAAACTTTTGACTGGAAGCGTATAGCAGCCAACTTGCTCTCAATCCCTATGGCTCATCAGCTTGTGGGTTCTTATACTATAGCCGATGACAAAGACGAAACGCTGAAGGTATTGCGCAGTTACCAGTATTATGCAACCAATAAGATCTGTGACCGTGTCCATCAGATTAATTGGGATGATCACCAACATAAGGGCGGCTTTATCTGGCACACGACTGGTTCAGGAAAGACCATGACTTCGTTCAAGACTGCCCAACTTATATCCACATCTAACGATGCTGACAAGGTCGTGTTCTTGCTTGACCGCATCGAGTTGAGCACTCAGTCCTTAGACGAGTACCGTGGCTTTGCCGGTGAGAAAGACAATGTGAACGATACCGACAATACGCAAGACCTTGTTAGGCTCCTAGAAAGCAACGATAAAGAAGATTGCCTTATTGTCACATCTATTCAGAAGATGAGCCGTGTGAACACCGCCAATAACGTGCCCGAGTCATCATTAGCGGCAATTGGCAGGAAGCGTGTCGTCTTCATCGTTGACGAGTGCCACCGTAGTGTATTTGGTGAGATGCTCATGAGTATCAAGAACACCTTCCCTCGTGCTGTCCTTTTTGGCTTTACTGGTACTCCAGTTTTCGAGGACAATGCCCATAAGGAGATCACCACCGAGGTCATCTTCGGAGACATGCTTCACAAATATACGCTTGCCCACGGAATACCCGATGAGAATGTGCTAGGCTTTGATTTGTATCGTGAAGACACCTTCAATGAACAGGAAATACGTGAGGCTGTTGCTTTGAGAATGGCCGGCGTGGAGTCTGTTGAGGAAATTGGCGAGAACAAAGAGATGCGTGACATCTATGACAAATGGATGAACGAAGTGGACATCCTCAAAGTTGAGGATGAAGCCAAATCTCTATATTATAGCGACAATCATCATCTTGCTGTAATGAACAAGATTGTGAGTGAACGTCCTGTGCTAAGTCATAACGGCATGTTCCATGCTATTCTTGCCACTAAGAATATTCCTGAGGCGATTGCCTACTATGAACTTTTTAAGGAGCATTATCCCGAATACAACGTTGTCGCTATTTTTGATGACAACATCGATAATAGCGAGCATGCCGCTTATAAAGAGGATGCTATTCTCATGATGCTTGAGGATTACAACAATAAGTTTGGCACCAGCTTTCAACAATCGACCTACGGCCGATATAAAAAGGATGTTGCGAAACGCCTTGCCCACAAGAAGCCCTATGGTAGGTTGCCCAAAGATCAGCAGATTGACCTATTGATAGTCGTGACACAGATGTTGACTGGTTATGACTCCAAATGGGTAAATACGCTCTACGTGGACAAGCTGATGAAGTATGTGGACGTGATACAAGCATTCTCACGTACCAACCGCTTGTTTGGTCCAGAGAAGCCCTTCGGTATCATCAAGTATTTCACACGTCCTAATAGGATGGCCAAGAACATTGAAGATGCTCTAGCTCTGTATGTTGACCAACCGCTTTCAGTTTTTGCTGACAAACTTGAGGCAAATCTCGAGAACATCAACAAGGAGTTCCACTCGATTGAAGCCATCTTTAACGCTGAGGGTATTCAGAATTTTAGTAAGTTGCCGCAAGCCGAAGTCTCAAAAAAGAAGTTTGCTAAAGAATTCTGTTCGATGTCTAAGCATCTTGAAGCTGCTAGGATGCAGGGCTTCGTATGGGACAAAGACACGTACGAGTTCCAGCATTCCAATGGCTGGATAACGCTGAAAGTTGACCTTGACGAGGAAACATACCGCATTCTTCTCCAACGATACCGCGAACTGTTTACTGGTGGCGGAGGAAATGGCGGAGATGATGATGTCTATCAGCTAGATGCCTATATTACCGAAACTGGTGCAGGTACGATTGATGCGGATTACATCAATGAGAAATTTATCCGCTATATCAAGTACCTGTACACCTCAGGAGCCGATAGTGACATGGCTAAAGCTACCCAGCAGGAACTGCATAAGGTGTTTGCCACTCTATCACAGCGAGACCAACGCACAGCCCTCACCATCTTGCATGACTTGCAGACAGGCGATTTGAGATTGAGTGCAGACAAGACCATCTATGACTACATTAATGACTATCAACGACGGGAGTGCGACCATCAAGTGTTCTCGTTATGTGAAGCCACAGGACTGGATATCGACAAGGTCAAGAATCTGGTTTATGGGGATGTAAACGAGAATAACATCAACGAGCACGGACGGTTTGATGAATTGATGAACACCCTTGACAAGGAAAAAGCCGTTGTGTTTATCAAGAGGGTACTGGGCAAGGAAGTGAAAAAAATGTTCATTCTCTCGCATACTTCGAATGTGATACGCCGCTTCATCCTCAGTCCCGAGGACAGAGCAAGAATCATCTTCGCTTATCAAAACGAGAACTTCGTTTTTGATTATGCCCATCCTCAAGAGGTTCCCGAGCAAGAAAAACCTGAAGAGAAACCTAAGAGTGAAGATGACGAGAGACTTGATGACCAAACCAAACGCAAGAATGTACAACTGCTTGTCATGAAAGATTTGAGAGGCATTACAGGTATGCCTCCCTCTGAGGAAGTCGTTGATGCGTTTTTCAAGATTCTCAATATTAAAACGCTACCTCAATATGACGGAATCGCTTTTGATATGTTCAAGGTGTTTGACGAATTATTTGCTCGTAAGCATCCGAAATTCAATGACAAGCACGTTCACTCGGCTATGCTGCTCATACGCTTTGAGGTGTACTTGAAAAAACTGTACTACCTCCTTCGTGACGAGGAACCACAACCTGGGCCCAACGAGGACAATGTGTATCTGAAAAGTCTCATTCGTGACTTAAGTTGCCTCCGGGGATTGAGGAATTCACAAAATCCGAAACTACAACGCTTAAGCTCTTATCTCCAGCGCATTATTTCTTATCGCAATACTCAAGAAGGGAATGGCGCCCACTTTGCCATGTACTTTACCGAAGATCAACTTGACGAGAACATCAAGATGTATGTAACCATGTATATGTACGTGACGGGAATGTACTTGCAAGACCTTAAGGAGAGGTATGACATCTAAACAACATCAAGAGAAAGGAAGATGGAAAGAAAGAAAGATATTCATGCTTTCATTGTGAACACAATATGATTCTACAGTATGGTATGATGGGTATTTTACTCATCATACCATTTCTGTGCAGAAAGACCGCAGACTTGTTTTATTTCTTTGCATCATGAAAAGCAAGAAAACATATTTTGTCAAATTAACTGATCTTGTGCAGAAACACTGCAGACATTCTATATTTCTTTGCATCATGAAAAGTAAGAAAAGTATATAAAACATTGTTCTTGTGCAGAAAGGTTGCAGACATATTGCTTTCCTTTGCACCGTGAAAAAGAGAGTGACATTATTAACTAATTCAATAGTACATAGCCTATGAGTTTTCTTGAATGTAACTGTAAGTGGAACTTTGCCAAACAGGCGGACGCAAGCCAAGAGATGGGGCCGAACAATGCGGCAGCAGAGTACTTTTCGTCCACGCCCTATCCATCACTCATTCGTGAATCGATTCAAAACTCCCTTGATGTGGTACTTGACAAGAGTAAACCCGTGAGAATGGAATTCGATTTCGGCCAACTCAAAGCGAAATCATACGAGGCGTTCTATGAACTCCGGAAACACATACAGGGCGTGATTGATTTATATGGCGAGAAGGCAGAAGCCGAATATCTTCCCATGCTGAAACAGTTTGAGCAAACGTACAATTTTCAGGATGCACTGTATTATATCAAGGTATCTGACTATAATACCCAAGGTATGGACTATGAGCCAGGCAACTCTCCTTTCCATGCTTTCATCCGTTCGATTGGACTCACTGTAAAGAATGAAGAGACATCTGGTGGCTCTTTCGGCTTTGGAAAGTCGGCCTACTTTCTTATGTCACCTATTCACGCTATTTTGGTATCCACAATGACGAAAGAGGGCAAACTCTTTTTTGAAGGTGCGGCTCAACTTTGTACTCACCTCTATACTGATGAGAATGGGAACAAAGTGAAGTATCAACACTATGGGTACTATGATAACCAAGAAGGTCGTCAACCCGCCACGTTGCCGACCGATATACCTAATAAGTTTAGACGAGATGAGGTTGGCACAGATATTTTCATTATGGGAGTAGATGGCGATATCCAGAAGCGACAAGCCGCCTATGACGAAATGATAAAAGCCACATTGCGTCATTTCTGGCTTTCGATATACACCGAAAAGCTTGTGGTGAAAATTGGCGATACAGTCATTGATAAAGATTCTTTGGATATATTAATGTGCGCTCATTTCCCACTTCTTCTCGACACCGTGCGGTCTGGCGATGAATACAACCCAAGACCATATTATGAGGCTGTGAAAAACACAGGCTCATCGCCGGCCTATATCAAAATTGATGGGGACTTGCCCTTACTAGGGAAAGTAAGCCTGTATGTATGCAAGAACAAGGAAGCACGAGATGGTGTCGTCCATATGAGGAAACAATGTATGTTTATTTATAGAGCCCGCTTCTACACTCGTAGTTATGGCTATTATGCAGTCTTTCTCTGTGCTGACGAACACGGGAATAAACTCCTAAAGAACATCGAAGACCCTGCTCACAAGAAATGGGAAGCCCGTCGAGACCCGTCTAAAGGCCGTGCCATAATGGATGAAATAACCGATTTCATCACCCGTTCAATACAAGATCTCTTTGTTTCTGACACCGGAGGTCCACTCGGGGTTACAGGTCTGGAGAAATATTTGTTTGTTCCAGAAGAATTGATTGCATCCGACAAGAAAAACCTCGAAGATAATCCTTTCTTTGGCGTTCCTGGCGACAACACTCAGGACGATGGGACCTCGCCAATTTCGGAAATTAATAATCCAGACCCTAAGATTGAAGACAATCGAAATGAAGCTGTTGGCAAAGTTGTGATTGAGACTGGTCCGGCTGGCGGAAAAGCTGACCCAAATGGTAATCAAGGCGGTCATAAAAGACGTAGCGGTAAGCGAAAGAGACGCGGAAAAGGCGGACGCCCCGGTACAGGTCGCGTAACTCCTGATCCAGAGAATGAGGGAGAGGTTCTTGAAAACATACCTGTTCACTATCGTGTTATGGCAGAACGCAAAGGTGCCGATATGGTCCATTCTATCATCATCAAGACCGATAGTGATGTGGAACGAGGCAAAATAGATATCGTCGTTGGTGGCGAAGAGAGAGACGAGACCATCGGTATTGTTTCGTCATCCCAAGGTGATATCGAGGGTAACACTATCACCAACATTAAACTGCTCAAAGACCGTAATAACATTATTGAGCTGAGATTTGAGGACAAAATGAAACATGCTATTAAATTGACTGCTTATGAATTTAAATAACATAACATTTCCCTATCCTGTTTTAGGTAGTTTTGATAACATTCTTCCGGAACCAGCTGTGCCTGTAGTCGGAGTAACAAGTGATAAGGAAAACTATCATTTTGACATCAAGCTGGATTATGATAATGCAGACATTAAACGCCTTGTTGAAAACGATTTTGCTGACTATGTGTGTGAAATTTTGTGTGAGTCCACTCGTTACCGTAGTTGCCGTAAAGGGAAGTCGCTTCATTTCGAGATTGATATTCCTCGCCGCGCTGTCGCAGGAAAAATAGTATTCTCTTGTACAATTACCGTCAAGCGCACTATTTTGCACTATGTAAATAGCGGATTCCACCCGGATTATGCAGGTCACACCTTCAATATGGAGCCAGGTGATCTCCTCGGCATGTTTGCTCCGTTTTCTTATAATGCAGACATTAAATACGACCAGCTGAAAGCCGTTGGAACTTTCATGGAGATTGTGCCCACAGATGACGAAATTCCTTCAACTGTCTTGGACAAGCATAAGATTGAATTGCGTTTACCTCATGCATTGTATGACCAGTATCGAGATAATCCCGATGTCAGCAGTCAAGCAGAAATCTTGCATGCCTCCATCGTCTTGAATTCCCTCATTTACGCACTCTGCAAGATTGAGAACTATGAAGATAAGAAATGGGCTCGGACTATTTATTATCGAATCCAAACAGAAGACGAATTAAAAGAATTTCGAGAACAAGAACCCGAAGACTGGCGAGTGGACAAGTTGTCTCAGATTCTTTTAGGGAAACCATATGAACGGTTGTTTAATTATTTAATCAATAACGAAGTGTAATCATGGCATATCAGAAGTTACTTAAAAAGGCCTACATAGAGCAGGTGTTTGAGGATGTGAGTCAAGAGAAAGGGCTTGAACGATTCCTTGAGGACACATTCCCCATTGATGAGGACTATTTGATGGTGACTCCTCAGGTTATGCAACCAGAGGATCTACTGGAGAAACTTGTGCCGACGTCTGATGGGGATTTTAAATCGGCGGTTGCAATCTACGAAGCATATCAGAAGTTGACGCCTCTACAAGCCATTAATTCTGAATTCTGGGAATCGCTAGCTTTAACCGATTTGTTCCCGTATCTGCAAAAACGATGGGATTTGCGTACCACAGGAGACCTGAAAGCTAGCATTCTTAACCACTTTAATATGTCTTCCCATGGTCTACTTCGACATGGATTAGCAGGTTTATGGTGGTTGGTTTACTTGACTATTGACGAGAATCGTAATAATAAGTATGAATTAACGGAAATACTATTTAAGAACTACACTTTGCGATTTATACGTTTCGGTGTTAGTCGAGTAATCCAACATAAAGAAGCTGCCATAGGTATTTTGCAATTTATCAAAGACAACGAGAATAGCATTCCAAGTATGGAGAATTTGGCAAATAACTTAACTTCTTATTTCAACAAACTTGGTGCAGTAAAGCAGCTTACATTCCTGGATAGGGATTTCTTCTATAATGAGATGAAAACTCATTTTGAAGAGTTTAAGGCCCCGACGTCAAAGCCAGAAAACAAAGAAGAATAAGTCGAAAGCACAGAGTGATATTTAATGATAGTCAAGGATGTTTCATATTACAGTCACCATTTTGCCCACCTTAATGTCAATAAAAAAGGTGGGCAGGTGGCTCCCCATAAACCTTTACTGCTATTGGCGATTATGGACTTGGTTGAACAAGGCATTATCAATTCAAATCGAATTGAATTAACCGATGAACTGGTAAGCACCTTTGACCGGAAGAAGCGTATCCTTACACCGAATGTGAGGCACTTCAAGCCCGTAATTGGAACACCATTTTTTCATATGCAGTATGAACCGTTCTGGCAACTTGTGCCTCGCAATCCTATGGATAAACCTGACACAACTGCTGTTTCAACACTTCAAAAGTTCTATGTCTATGCAGAGATTGATCAAGAGTTGTTTCTCATAATGCAGAACCCTACATCTCGCCAACTATTACGTGACATACTTTTGACAAACTATTTAATACGGAGAGACTTACAAATAAACAAAATTCTATCTCTCATTATTGCTGCAACTTCTTTATCATTGATGATTGCATAAGTACTATGATCGTTGAAAACATGTCACTTGAGGAAATATGCCATGAATATGATACTATTCATGAGCATTGTTTCCCCAAACTAAAGGATAGGCTTGCAGATGGCCAACGAGAATCGAACAAAATTAGACGATTCATGTTGAGACATAAGAATTGTTCGAACGTAATACTCAAACCTCTCACTCTCAAAATAAAAGACCACACAACTTTCTATGGTGTGCCTATCATTCCAGACTACAGCTTTTTCAAGAAGAAAGGACCATCTGTCATCACATTCATGACATATTATAATCTTCATGGTCTAATGGCTGTAGCTCGAGGAGGAAATTATGATAACGAGTACATTTTTGCAACTAAGCATTTCTTTGACCGCTTTGTGGCGAGGTGCTTAAAAGCCGAAACTGATGAGTCTGAGGTTTTGTGTCAGTTTTTCGCTAATAATTCAAATCTTGTCATGATGCCCCACCCAACCATGAGACAACCGAACAATATCATAGGTGTAACTGAAGAAGTGGTGTTTTTTGCTGAGCGGATAACTGACAAAATTACTTTGATGAAAACCTGCATTACTCGAGAAATGTTATTTGACTCTCAAAAGCATAAAGCGGAGTCACTTGATGATGACATTGATATAATCATAGCTGATAGAGATATATTTAAAAAACAGTTGATGAACACACCTGTCAGCCGATTCAATCGTTACAATTATTTTTAATGATTAGAATTTCGTTGTGTAGGATGACTGCACTCTTTGAGATTTCCTTTGCTATATCGTATGGAGGACTGTAATTGCATTGTTAAACTAATTAATCTGATATGAATGGATTGGATACTTAAGGAGCGCACAGAAACACATTAGAGACTAGAGATATTAATTAAATTTAAAGATTAAAATCTGTTATAATAATTGTTCTGCAGAATGTCTGCACAGTTATAAAATACCTTTGCAGCGTCAATTTGAGGGAATGTATCCTCATATGACTGAGTTTTGTAGTATTAACCATTTAAAGCAAATTAATTATGAGAGAATTGAAGTGCCCCAATTGTGGAAGTGTATTTAGTGTGGATGAGGCCGACTACGCAGCCATCGTCAGCCAAGTGAAAAACACCGAGTTCCAGCAAGAACTTGATCGCCGTGTTGCCGAACTGCACGATAAGCAGCAAGCCGAGCTGGAGAACAAGGAGCTGAAGGCAAAGCAAGACTATGATCGCCGACTGAATGTCAAGGAGGTCGAGCTCAGCAAGAAGGACGCCGAAATCGCGCGCTTGACAGAGCAAGTCAGCAGCGCCGTGCAAGCAGAGCGACTGAAGTTCAACAAGGAACTGGCTGACAAAGACAATCAAATCAATCAACTCACGGCTCAAGCAGAGCAGCAGAAGCAACAGATTCAGGTAGCAGTCTTGCAAGAACAGAATAAAGCCAAGGACGCCATTCAAGCCAAGGACGCTGAGATTTCCAAGCTAAAGAGTGACTTCGCTGCTGAGAAGAACGCTGCCATTCAGCGCGAACAAGGTCAGAAAGAGCGTTACGAACTTGAGTTGCGCCAAAAGCAAGAGCTGGTTGACTATTATAAGGATATGAAGACCCGCTTGTCAACCAAGATGGTCGGTGAAACACTGGAGGCCCACTGCAGCGCTCAGTTCAACAGTATGATGCGTCCCGTGTTCCCCAATGCCTACTTTGAGAAGGATAACGACGCTTCTGGTGGCAGCAAGGGTGACTTCATCTTCCGTGACTCAGTGGACGGCTTCGAGTATGTTTCCATTATGTTCGAAATGAAGAACGAGATGGACACTACCGCGACCAAGCACAAGAACGAGGACTTCCTTGCCAAGCTTGACAAGGATCGCAATGAGAAGAAGTGCGAGTATGCTGTATTGGTATCGCTTCTTGAACCGGACAATGAGCTCTACAACACGGGCATTGTTGATATGTCACATCGCTATCCCAAAATGTATGTTATCCGTCCGCAGTTTTTCATTCCGCTGATTACGCTCCTTGTGCAGACCTCCAAGAAGAGTGTACAGCTCCAACAGGAACTGATACTTGCCAAGCAGCAGTCGGTCGACGTGACCAACTTTGAGTCGCGCCTCGAGGACTTCAAAGACAAGTTTGGTAGGAATTTCCGTCTTGCAAGCGACAAGTTCACCAAGGCTATCGATGAAATCGACAAGAGCATCGAGCACCTTCAGAAGATTAAGGCGAATCTTCTTGGCTCGGAGAATAACCTCCGTCTGGCCAACAAGAATGCCGAAGAGCTTACCATCAAACGCTTAACTCGTGGTAACCCCACAATGAAGGCAAAGTTTGATGAAGCCAGAGACATTGCATCCTCTACACGTTGTAACGAGGGAGCAACAGAGTAGGCTCAAATTGCTGATTTGATACAGACGGATAAGCTCTGGTGCTCGATTGTTACGAATAACTGAACAACCAAAGCAATAATTGTGAGCTCATCCGTCTGTGTTTTCAATCTTGTCAAATGACTTATTGATCTTAATAATGTTGTATAGGCTACTACACTTGGAAATAAAACTAAACCATTTTGGGGGATATAATAAAAAAAGTGATTCCATTATACAATTTTTAACTAAATAAATTTGCATATTTCAAAAAGAGTATTTACCTTTGCACTCAGTTTTGAAAATGGTATGAACAAATTAACCTACAATCAAAGTTAACACTGCTGGAGACGGGGCAAAAGCCGTCTCATTCGTCCCCTTTCACAAGCACATTAGTTAAATTCATTGAAAACCAGGTGCTTGTGATTAACTCTAAGAAATTTGATCTGACAAACGTGTGACAGTCTTCGGATTGTCGCAATGAACTCAGCACTTCTTTTCGACCGCTTCTAGCGGATTCGCACAGAAGGAGCCCTATGAAATCAGCCGTCTGGCTTGAGTGCATTAATATTATTAATGTGTAAATAATTATTTGAAATTTACAAAGATTCGATTAATTAACAGCATCAAATCATCATCAAGAAACTAGAGTATGAAGACGAAGAAAAACACCAAGAAGAGTGCAGAAGACATTATGGATTTAGAGATTCAGCAAGCAGCCGAGAAGTTCACTTTTGATACCGAGAAAGAGCCGACCACGTTGCTTGAAGCCATCGACAACGTGTCTGCGATTGTCCACGGGATGGACGTTATGGATTGTGACTTGTTTGACCCCACCCATTGCTGCGGCAACAACCTTGACTATCTGTCCAAGCGCTTACATATCACCCCCATTCAAGCTATTCTGCTCAGTGTCTGCATTGAAGAAGGTCCCACTGGCATCACGTTCAATGACTTCTCAACCTCATTGAGCATCTCCAAGGCACGCAGTATGGGCCTAGCGCCGCATCTCGACGGGATGGTGCGCAAAAGAATGCTGACCACGTCGAACAACTATCGCGGTGAGGTATGCTATGATATGCCACAGCGCATCATCAAGACGCTTACCGATAATCTCGACTATCAGTTGCCGCAGCGCAAGGCCAAGAGCGACGAAGAAGTGCTGGACCTCTACAGGTGCTGCATTGGGGACGCTAAGAAAGAGAATATGCCCCAAAGCATCATCTTGGAAGATATTGCGGCATTGCTCAAGGAGAACAAGAAGATTCACATCACCAAAGAAATCAGCAAAATGAAACTGAACGTGGTCAGTGCAATGGTACTGCTCTTCTTCTGTGACAGACTCGTCAATTATGAAGATAGCGTGATAGATATCTCTGATTTGAGCTGTTTGTTCACGAATAAGCAAGATTTCTATAAGGTTCGTACGGATCTTCGGTCCGGCCACCACGAACTGATTGAGAAGGGAATCATCGAAAATGCCTTTAATAACGGCTTGGGCGACATCTGCGCATTCTCGCTTTCGGAGACCGCACGTGAGAAACTGCTCTTGAACATCAAGTTGAACCTTATTGAAGAAAAGGTGGACGGCCTCTTGAACAGCGCTGAAATCAGTCCAAAGGAATTGTTCTACACCGACAAGGTAGGCAAGCAAGTAGGTAAGCTGCGCGGCTTCCTCGATAATGAGAAATATAAGGTGCTCGTGGAGCGTATGAAGGAGCGTTTCAACCGCAGTGGACTCACTTGCTTAATGTACGGCGGTCCAGGCACTGGCAAGACCGAGACCGTCTATCAGCTCGCTCGGCAGACTGGCCGCGACATTATGGCCATCGATGTGCCGCAAATCAAGAGCAAATGGGTAGGCGAAAGCGAGAAGAACATCAAGGCCGTCTTTGAGAAGTACCGCGCAATGGTCGCAAAGGCTGAAGTGGCCCCCATTCTGCTGTTCAACGAAGCCGACGCCATCATCGGCGTGCGTATGAGCGGAGCCGAAAGGTCGACCGATAAAATGGAGAACTCTATCCAAAACATCATTTTGCAAGAAATGGAGACGCTGGACGGCATTATGATTGCCACCACCAACTTGACCGAGAATCTGGACAGTGCTTTCGAGCGCCGCTTCCTCTACAAGGTGGAGTTTGAGCGTCCTGACGCGAGCGTGAGAGAGCACATCTGGCACACAATGCTTCCCGAGCTGAACGACAACGAGTGCAAGACGCTGGCCGAAGGGTTCGACTTCAGCGGCGGTCAAATTGAGAACGTGGCTCGCAAGTATGCCATCGATGGCATCTTGGGTGACCTTGGGCAGACCGACCGCTTGACCGAACTGACCTCCCTCTGCAGCGAAGAGCGCATCAACGACACATATTCCGACCGTCGCCGCATAGGCTTCGTAGCGTAAACCTTAAATTAACAGATTGACTATTAACGTGTTAAACTATAAAACAAATTCTCTATGACAATCACCATCAACTGCAACAATCCGTATCGTGCTTACCGTGTTCGCAACTATTTCTACAACAAGGGCGTGCATACTATGCTCTGCAACGACGAGACCGAAGTGTCGCTCTTTGACCTTGGCCGCGACCAAGCCGAACTTCTGCTCGCAGCCTTCACCAAGCGATTCCATCTGGTTCCCGCCACAGCCCACGCAATGGCATCATAACATTCAATCTGCCTATGGAGAAATCAACTACCTAGGAAATCAAGCAGTATTAACCACGCTTGGGTGGTGATCGCCCCCAAGAGTCATCGCCCAAGCACCAAAAACCATGACAGAGGACAGACCTATGAACGACGTAAGAAAAATCGAGAAAGACAAATCAACTGGTAATACCAACGTAGAGACTTGGACTATTGGCGACGTGTATCTCAACCGTGAAGCCATTGTGGAGCATCCAGAGAAATACAACCGTGTAATCACTCAGTTCAGTGCGGGAGGAGGACCGGCATGTGTGTATAACAAAGAGGTCAGCATCTTTCAATTAGTGAAGTGTTGGCAGCACTCCGAGTACCGGCACAAATGTCCCGAGTGCGGTCATGAGGCATACATCTACCTCTTTGCTGGGCACATAAATGGTGGTGGCTATTGGGAAATCCGTGCCTATTGTCCCGACTGCGACTGTGCCTACAGCATCAGTTATCCTCAAGGGCTACCTCACTGGACTGTTTTGAAAGACATCTTCAAAGAAGAATCGCAGAAAACGGTTTTAAACAGCATAAACAATTCAAAATAATGAATCTGTCAGGACACAAGATAAGAGAAAAGAATTATCACAACAAATAGCACAGACATGGATATGAAAATAGTTGTATTAGGCGACATTCATGGACGCGCAGTCTGGAAAGACATCATTGCTAAAGAGCAACCAGACCAGGTCATTTTCCTGGGAGACTATGTCTCTACTCACGACAATGTGTCGGACGAGGAGCAGGTGTTTAACCTTAAGGAAATCCTGAGATACAAGGACGTACATCCCAAGACTATTCTGCTGCGAGGCAACCACGATCTGCAGCACCTTGGCTATGATTGGGCAGAATGTAGCGATTATTTACCTCGCGTTGCTGAATTGATGGCTAACCTTAAAGAGGAGTTCTTGGCCAAGACACAGTGGATCTATGTGAAGGGCAACACTGTATTCAGCCATGCAGGGATTTCAAAGAAGTGGCTTGCGGCAAACAACCTCACACTTGACGGCATCAATGCGCTCGAACCCACTGAATTATTTGGATTCAACACCAAGTATGAGTGGGATGTTTACGGCACCTCACCAGAACAACCACCCACATGGATTCGTCCGTCGACATTGTTTAGCGTAGCAATTCCTGGCTATGACCAAGTGGTCGGCCATACTGAAGTGAAGCATTGTCTAAATATGAAGGACACAAGCGGCACCTCAAACAATCTCTGGTTGTGCGATGCGCTGGGCAATGGCTCCTATCTGGTGATAGAGAATGACATTTATAGTGTAAACAACATCAACGAATAATAAAACCCAATTAACATGAACAACGACAAAGAGAAAACACCGAGAGCAACAGCAGTACAAGCTGATAGACTGGAATTCCTCAATGCGGAAATAGAACGTGTCGGGCAAAAAAGTGATAACTATTTGGATCTTTTGCAAGAACGCCATGAACTGATGCATGGTTATGACTGGCTTGACGAGGTCTTTGAAGAGAATGGCAAGAAGGGCCTCCGCAATGTCCGTGGCGAAGTGGTCGTTCCGGCCATCTATGACGACTTCTGCATGCCACGCCCCTATTATCTGCCCAAGATGCTTGTGGGAGCTAAGAAAGGCGACAAAGTCGCACTGGTTAGGCGTGACGGAAAAGGGACACCGAATACAGACTTTGAGTTCCATTTTGTGGAACCCATACCGTTCACCCTTTTCAATATTGCCTTCAAATCCGAAGACCTGCATCACTTTGCTATTGTAGTATTGGGCAAAGTCTTTACCCCTTATGAACTGGTTGATTATTATTTGCCTTGTGATGACCACGTCATTTTAAAAGGAGATAATGACAAATACGGCATCATCGGTATGCATTCATTGCTTTATATCGCGCCTGAGTACGACGACATCATCGATAATGGCATAGGAGATGATTTCACCTTCATCAAAGACGGTGTCAAGGGCCGAGTCGCTATGGACAAGCGCTTCATCAGTGATGAAGAGTACGACAATTTGTCCGATGAAGAGCAAGACGAACTGTACGACGTGGGCTTCATCTGCGCACCGGATGACTAAAAAGGGAATGAGAAATAGCATATATTGACATCATTGAGAAGAGCACAAAATGGAAGATTTGAATAATGATATGAATGTTCAAGAGCGCGTTGGCCAAGTAGTGGTGAAGGTGACTTTTATGTTTCACGACTTGGAATTAATTGGCGACGGTGAAGATTCGGTATTCTTCTGGGCAACCGAAGAGGAATACAGCAAGTTCGAGGAGTACAACAAGAAGCCTTGGGCTCACTACATCGGTTTAATGATAAGATTTCAGATGCATGATTTCCAGAGAAGGGTCGAAGAAGCTGTTTCGGATTACGCTATGGATGTTTTCATCTCTGACATCAGATTATACGATCCTGATGTGGATGGCGATTTGGTATACGAAGATGGTGATTTGCTGTACAGCGAGTACGATATAATGAATGACTACTACGATGGCGATTTTGAAGAAGATGAGACCAGTGCTAGTGACCATTATTAATAAGAACAATCATTATGGAAATCACAGTCGATTTATTGGAGGAAAAGTTCGAGGAGTATAACAAGTTGTACTTCGGCGGTCGTCTGCTTTGGCCATATGAGTTCTATCTGTTCAGGTCATTCAGGTGTTTTGGCCGTTTCAGCTGCAACCATCATTCACCAGGCAGTAGGCTACGTAATGTCAGAATCGGAATCTCGATGTACTATGACTGGACCGAAGAATATCTCCGCGATGTCCTCGTCCACGAAATGCTGCATTACAAACTGGAGCGTTCCAAGAATGTCGAGAAGAAGATGCACGGTCCTCGATTCCTGAAAGCGGCTGCCGAAATGAACGAGAAATACGGCTTGAACATCCAGGTTCATCCCACATTGCGTGGCTTGAAAGTCAGTTCAGCAGCTCCCAAGCGCTCATTGGCCCGATTCTTCTGGGCACCAGCCAGCTAATGTATTAATAATCGACTGATATGAAAATCACGAAGGATGACTTGAAGCTGCGGTTTGACGAAGACAATCGGTTGTATTTCAATTCGGTTTTGCCTAAGTGCGAATTTGCAGTTTGTCCATTGAATTTTTTGGGTCAATATACACACCCCAAAGCGAGAAACGGCAAACGCAGGTGCCGTATCTGGTTGACTAGCACTGTGGAGTGGCACGAAGAGAGCCTGAAAGACGTACTCATCCACGAAATGATTCATCACTACGTGAGTGAAGTTGACCACAGACCCAACATGGACAGCTTCAGTTGGTATGGACTGTTCGGCCACGGCAAGCGATTCAGCAGACAAGTCAAGCGGCTTAAACGTGACTATGGACTGAAAATCTACATCCATCCTCATCACATCTACCACAAACATGAAAAAATCCCGACCACCAGGTGGGGAAAGTTCGTAAGATTCATCGGCCACAATCTAAATTAATTATTTTCGGTTAAAAATTGATATCATGGATTTTTTTGAAGCATTGGGAATTGTACTACTGATGTCCATGCCCATCATTTTAGTGGTGCTGTTAATCGTTTGGATTGCACAACGATTAACGGGTGGCCGTAGTCTGTTGTACAAATTCATTCAAGACTATGGCTATGATCACGCCTATACCTTAGGAGCATTAAAAAATGTAGTCGATAAGATACTGACCAAAGAGGGATACGACGCCTGTAATCTTTCAATTGGCCATGAGGTTGGGAACAGGTATGTTGGCGATTTCCGTTGCCGCAAGGACGGCTATAGGCACGACATCACC
>JAEEGI010004109.1_pt1 | contig 34304 bp, 35 predicted proteins | sample 8958751 | NCBI WGS metagenome assembly JAEEGI01 (sample SAMN16246545, study PRJNA631951) | gut metagenome | biome: gut microbiome; feature: rumen; material: KS-attached | host: Bos | place: Iran: Karaj | collected 2018-10
TTAAAGCCGCTGACGGAAGAACTTTATACAAGGCCGATCCGTTTGCAAATTATGCTGAAAAACGTCCGGGAACGGCGTCGAAAATAACAGATCTTTCAGGTTTTAAGTGGGGCGACTCCAAGTGGCTTAAGGAGCGCGAAGCTAAAAACATGTTTAAAGAGCCGCTGGCGATCTACGAATGCCAGATCGGTTCATTCATGAAGCATCCTGGCCGTGAAGACGGCGGATACTATTCTTACAGAGAATTCGCAGACAGAATAGTTGAATATTTGAAGGAGATGAAATATACCCATATAGAACTTATGGGTATAGCAGAGCATCCTTTCGACGGTTCGTGGGGATATCAGGTGACGGGTTATTATGCTCCTACTTCAAGATACGGTTCACCCAAGGATTTTATGTATCTTGTTAATCTTCTCCACAAGAACGGCATTGGTGTGATCCTTGACTGGGTTCCCGCACACTTTGCAAAAGATGCTCACGGACTTGCCGATTTTGACGGAGGCGCAGTTTACGAACATCCAGATCCCAGACTCGGTGAGCATCCCGAGTGGGGCACCAAGATATTCAATTACGGAAAAACAGAGATCAAAAACTTCCTTATCGCCAACGTATTTTATTGGATAAGAGAGTTTCATATAGACGGAATACGTGTGGATGCAGTCGCTTCCATGCTTTATCTTGATTACGGAAAGAAGGACGGAGAGTGGGTTGCCAATAAGTATGGCGGCAACAAGAATCTTGAAGCGATAGAATTCTTCAAGCACTTAAACAGCGTTGTTCACAAAGAGTATCCCGGATTTATGACGATAGCCGAAGAATCTACAGCGTGGCCCAAGGTTACCGGAGCAGTGGAAGATGACGGCCTTGGTTTCTCTTACAAATGGAACATGGGATGGATGCACGATTTCTGTGAATACATGAAATTGGATCCTTTCTTCAGGCGCGGAAGTCATTACAATATGACCTTCGCCATGAGTTACAACGAGTACGAAAATTATATTCTTCCGCTTTCGCACGATGAGGTTGTACATCTTAAGTGTTCCATGGTTGAAAAGATGCCCGGATATAAGGTTGATAAATATGCCAATCTTCGCGTCGGATACACTTTTATGTTTGGCCACTGCGGGAAAAAGCTTTTGTTCATGGGCCAGGATTTCGGTCAGGAACGCGAATGGAGTGAGGAAAGAGAGCTCGACTGGTTTCTTTTGGCAGAACCCCTTAACAGAGGTATGAAAGAATATGTGGGTGAACTGTTAAAACTCTACAGATCGCATCCGTGCATGTACAGAGATGACAATTCCTGGAAGGGATTTGAATGGATAAAGGCTGACGATAAAGATCACAGCACTTATGTATTCATAAGACGTACCGAAGGCGAAAAAAAGAGCCTGATCTTTGTTCACAATATGACTCCCATGAAATGGGATGATTACAAGATGGGCGTTCCGGTTCCCGGTAAATACAAAGTTGTTTTAAACAGCGACGAAGAAAGATTCGGCGGAAACGGAAATGAGCTGAACGAAGAATACGAAGCGGTAAAAGATCTTTGCGATTATAAAGATTATGCGATCACATTTGATCTTGCTCCATACACCGCAGTTGTATTTGAATTTGAAGAAGGTGATCACTGAAGTGATCACCTTTTTATATTACGGAACTATCTTCTTGATACCCGGGATCAGGCTCAGAATAAAGCGAATGAGTATCGCGGTGAGAACACCGGGAACGATCCACAATACGCAGGCACCAAACCACGAGATAGTGTTGACTGTTTTCTCATACAAAGGAAGATAAAGATCTTTCATCTGTATTTCTATAAGGTATGCCAGGAATACACCGTCACCAAGAACTTTGAGAACTTTGACGGTGTTTTCTTTTAGCGTCTTATTCATGAATAAGAGTTTAATATCCGCATATATCGTAAATGCCAGCAAGGCATCGGTACCGTTTACATAGGCGCCTACCGTACCGTTTTCGGTATAGAGAGCATTTATATACAACACACTTATGGCAACGGATAAGATATTGGCCAGATTCAAAAGAAGCATTTTCTTTTTATCATTCAAAAAATCACTAAAGTGATTTTCGATATAATAACCTATAAAAGGCGCTATCAATATCGAATCCCAAGGACCGAAATCAAGTGCGATATGTTCGGTCTTCATGAAGTATTCAAGTATCTTTAATACAAACTGCACTACAAAGAAGAGACCGAATAGATATTCGAACTGCTTTTTTGACATACCTTTGGCTGCAGCCGAGAAAACCGGGAGGAAGCAAAGGAATACAAGGTAAGCATTCAAAAACCAATATTGCGTAATGAGCACATAACCGTAGATCATTCGTAAAAGGTCAATGAAAGGATTGGCAAGCATTTCGGGAGAGTGAATGGCTCCGTAATATAACTGTATAAGGTTGAAGACCAATATAAGAAGAATATATTTGGTGATCCTCTTTGTAATAAGATTTTTAATATCTATCTGTCTCGAAAGCATTAAACCACCTGAGATTACAAAGAAGATATATGGACCTGACAAAGCGATGGAATAAAGCGTCATCGAAGTAAAATAGCTTATCACGCCGCCTTCTATAGTAAAGTGATGCGCTCCTTTGTCACCGGAATGTCCAAAATAGACAAACATGATTGCAATCAGTCGTGCTACGTCAAGGTAAGTCTTATGCTTTTTGATATCGAAAGTCTTTGTACTCATTAAGCGTTACGCCTCCACTATGAGATAGCGACCGTCGCCTATATCAAAGACTTCACAGGCTTCAAGAATGGTGTCGGCATCGATATCCGTTCCCTCTTCTTCAAAATACTCCAAAACTTCCTTTTTGCCTTTTACTACAACAGCAAACATTTCCTCGAGAAATTCCGCCGCTTCTTCTTCAGTGGATGCCACTTCTTCGGGGAAGAGCTGTAATTGGTTGTCCAAAAAACATTTAAGAACTTTTTTATCAAACATGATCGTTATCCTTTCGTACAGACAACGATATTTTAGCATAGAATAAGAACTAAAAAAAGGATTGCGTTATAAAGAAATCGGTAAACTAATTTTCCAAATTAAATGCAAATATCGTTGCATTTAGTCTGAAAAATGCATTTTTTGCATTTAGTTTGAAAAATGAGGCAAAAAAATAAGAGGTTTCTCAACGAAACCTCTTACAAAAATTTAAATCACTTGATACATAAAAATACAATCTTTGTCATATGCGGGTTTCACGTGTCTGTATACAAATCTTTCCATTTTGATCGAAGTTCGTTGAAATCCCATCTTTTTATAATGTTCAAGCAATCTGTTTTTAGGAAGAGCAAAAATATAAAGATATTTGGAACCAATATATTTACTAATCTCTTGTATTATCGGTAAAATGTAACAAGCAAAAACGTAACTTCCCAATTTAGGAATTTCGTCATGTGCTTCATCATAATTATCATTCACCGCGAAATTAGCAAGTTCAATTCCTGTATGAGCATCAAATCCTTTAAGAAACCCTCTGCTAACAGTTATTAAACCTGTGCGTAAAGTAAAATATGCAACAATCTTCTTAGAATCTTTACTAAGAATTAAATAAGTCCGTGATATATTACTTTCTTCATCAGGCAGAGCACATTTTTTTAAATAATACTCTAAACCTTCTCCCTTTTCGCACTTAAAACCGGACAGATTGTAGTCTCGATTTAAATGCACAATTTCAAAATAATCATCGTTCAATTCCTCTAATCGTATCATGCTTTCACCTTAACGTCAGAGGTTCTTCTTTTGCGTATTATTTCAATAAATTCTTTAGCTTCCTTTTCCAATTCAGTTCTATCAGGTCTTGTTGCCAAAGCAAGCATATCATTGACTTCATTTGACTTTCTTCGTGAAGCATATTTCCCTTTAAAAGGTTTTACTGTCATAGAATTCACCTCCATTCGTTTCTCCTTTCCTCGCTTACTGCGATATTTATTGTATATAACGAGGAAAGCCTTTAGCTCGCCTAGGTAGTTTTCAAGGCGAGTGCCTTATTATTCTCTTGCGCTTTTAACGTAAGAGTTCATTTCGTTTTATCTTCTCAGAGCATAGTTTCCCTTAGGAAATCATGTATTGTTGATGAGTCACCTCTTTTGTAGTCTAATTGTATTATACCACAAATATAAAGTATTTCCAATTAAGACGACAAGAAGCCGTTCTGCAACGGCTCCTTTTAATTGATTTCAAATTTAGTTTATAAGATACGTATATCATAGAAATCCATACATATCAATACTTTATGCCGTTTTACGATCTTTCTTTAAAAGGTCGGGAGTTAATACAACCTGCTCTTTAGGTATACGTTCCGCTCCGAGAGCTTCTTCAATCTTATCAAGAGTTGCAATAACATTTGTCGAGTCATGTTCGCTCATGATGAAGTATAACTGCATATGTTCATGAACCCAGTGAAGCGATAGTATCACGGCATTATCATCACGTTTCCCCTCTACACAGTCCATCTGAACGCCGGTTATACCATATTTATCGTAAAACGAAAGATAATCTTTCCATAGATGACCTTGCTTTCTTTGAGAAATGATTGCATAAGCATCTTTATTGTTTCTCTTATGCCTTCTCGGTTTTCTCATTACACGCTCAGGCAAATCTATGTTTCTTACATCAAGAATACCCATTCCGATATATCTGTATAAAGAAGATGCGCTACACGGCAGTTCATCGCCAAGAGCAACGGAAACCGCATATGGAGATTGTCCCGCCTTTATCATTGGCGTTACTTTTTCATTCAGTTTGGTAAGCAATAAGATCACATCGCAAAATATCCATAGTATAGCCACATGCCGATAAAGATAAAACCTGCAGAGGCGAGTATCAGGCAGATTCCTTCTTTTATCATCAACGGCCGTTTGGCTTTTGGAGTCGGGTTGTCAGGTTCTTTTAGATCATCTTCAAAATAATCCTCGAATGAAAATTCATCTTCGGAGAATGTCTCGGTAATGTTTTTTATGTTGTCGACAGCTTCAAACAAAGAGTCCATGCTGACATTTTCCGAAGCCGCAAGTTCATACATTGCATACCCTGCTTTTACGGCATCATCGTCATCGGAAGGAATGTGAACGATGATCTCATTCAAGAGATTTAAAAGGTCTTCTCTTGGGCCTTCCTCGTAAGCAGTCTCTTTCGGAAGATATATGAATTCGTAGTCCCCCGTTTTGTTATTTTTAAATATAGTGTCCGGTTCAAATGAAATACAGGATTCTTCAAGAAGATAGTCGCAAATGATCTTGGATATTTTGAGAATTGAGGCTATGAGCAGTCTTATCTCATTATAATCGGGATCGTTATGTGCCAGAAATCTCGACAAGCTTGTTTTATCTGTTACATCGTAATAAGCCCTTTTTTCTCCGTCTATCTGTCGGATATTGACGGGAATAAGGCCGCTTATTGCATTTTCGGTGATCATTTTTGATCTGTAATCGTCTTTTATCATGAAATCTATTCCTGCGATCAGATATGTTTTTCCGAGTTCATTTTTCAAATTGTAAATCATTGGGTTGCTCCGTTTTCCTTTATACAAGATCAACTATTGTTTTGGGTTTCTCAAAATGTCGTCGCTTATAAGCATTATTGAAGAAGGGTTTAAGATCGTCATTTCCTTTTGATCAGTCAGTGAAATGTCGTTTAGGTTATAGAATACATTCAGCTCATTTTTGATAGGAATAGAAAAGAGAGCTTCTGAATCTATTATGATTTTTGATCCGTATTTGGAAATATGTACATTATAATTTTCAACAGAAAGATAGGGCCTTTCAGCTTTTATAAGAGAAAAGGCATTATCGGCTTTTTTAAGAAAATCCTCTTTATCGTCTCCGTAATATTCTGCAGAATACAATGCCATTAATTCTGTATCATTGCACAGGATAGTTTTATCGTAGATGAATATAACCAAATATAAGCATATAGCGAATGCGAATATCATGAGTGGAAAAACTATCGTCGCTTCTATAGTCATATATGCATCATTGAGTTTTTTGTTTGTATCGGAAATCATATAAATCCGCATATCAATACCCCTAACATTATGAAGGGAACAAAAGGAAGCCTGCTTTTGCCTTTCATTTTCCCTAAACACATCATTATTGTCCCAAATATCGCTGCAAGTATAAAAGCGGTCAGAATTATCATTAATACAAATCTGAGACTGAGAATACTTCCCAAAAACAAACAGATCAATCCGTCGCCGTATCCTATACACTCTTTCGTAAAGTGTGCCACAAGGAGTATTGCGATTCCGGGATAGAATCGAGCGAGGTACTCAAAGAATAGTGGCACGCCAAACAAAAGAGTGTTGAGCATTGCTGCACAGGGGAGAATACCGATAATGAACCAACAACTGATTTTTTGCGTTTTTAAATCAAAAATAGATGAGGGAATAAGTATCGCCATCAGTATGGCCCATTGCCAGTAAGTATAATTCATTTATATTTCTGCCCGTCTTTAGTTTTTAGTTATCTATTGTTTCACAAAATCTGCATTTATGCCTGTCTTTAACGGAAGATAAAGGAACTTCATATATATTTACTTTTAATTCACTGCATTTTTTGTCGGAATGATATCTTGTTCCGTATTCGGTAATATAAACGAGATTGCCAAATCCATATTGCGAACATTTTTCACAAGGATAGTATTTTGCGCCACTTTCGTTCCTTTTACTTGAAATATCCGAACTTTTAACAGAGTTAACTTTATATTTTAAAGCCCTGCAATCGAGCGATGTATGATATACACTTCCCGTTTGAGTTATATACACAAGTTCATCCGATTCTGTTTCCTTTCGGTTGTATCCGACAAACATTTTGGAATAGAAATGATTTGTAAGTATTACCGATGGAATACCCGGAATATCAAGCGGTGGTTTAACACTGTAAGTGACAACTATGTCAATCGCGTCTTCTTTTGAATGATCGCTTAATAAAGTTGTTAAAGAATCAATCTTTGAAGAAACAGATAAATCCATTATCTGCTCTTTGACGTATAATTCAGTCCACCCTATGCTAAGAGCCAGATCTGTCAGTTCATCGTCCACACCTGCTTTACTTTTAAGTAATGTATATGGGTATGAATAGGCGACCATTTCATTTCCGATAAGATTAAGCTTTGCACCAATCTCGTTATGAATGTGGAAAAGCTTTATAAACCACATTATGCTTACGAAAAAAAGGATTATGAACGGAAGTATCATGGCAGCTTCGACAGTGGCACTCGCTGACAGTTTTGGCGATATCCTCTTTTGACCTTGAATAATGAATGGATTATTGCATTTCACTGAAGATCTATGATTAAAGTCCGGGAGAGAAATCTTTCTATTTTTATTGTGTCTGCTTTGCTTTAAGGGGAATAGTCCGTCAAAAAAGGACATCACCAAAACCCTCATTCAAGTACCTGCCTTTTTCTTACTGCGGTAAAATCATATCCATGATCACTTTTTACGTACACTTGCGCTTTCCACATATCAAAACAATTGTCTAATCTGAAATATTCATTTCCTAAAGTGTTCCTTATATCCATCTCAATTATGTCAGTAAGTCTCAGAATGAGTTTCTTTTCTCCGGTCAGATAAATGAAAATTCTTAAATAATCTTCATAAGATAATCCTTCGCCGTACTTATCGAATCGGTCTGTGCCGGATAAAATTGACCCTATCCCGGTTTTCCATTGAGAACTGCTTTTGATCAACGGAATTTTTCCACCGTTCATAATGATTTTTAAATCGGATTTACTCTCAGAATTAACCAAATATGCAATGATTAACACTTCAAGTAATTCGGCTGCTTCGGGAATACCCAGCAATGAGCATATTCCCATACAAAAAGCGTTGATCCTGTTAATCCGGTCACTGTCTGACAATAATGTGATCATATTTGCAGCTTCTCTTATTACCATTATCCTTCTGGCTACACCGGCAAGATTATCGCAATCCGAGTTTTTCCCTGATACCAGATATTCCGTTTGGTATTTAAGGACAGAACCATCTTTCGGAGTAATGTAATTACCGCATTTTAATAATGCATATTCTCTTAAGTAAAAGAAATTGCTTGGGCTATTCTGATATTCGCACTTTAGGTTTCCTTTGTTTAGTTCTCTCTTCCCCGCATATGCTTTTGTATCAATTCGGGTCGTTGAGATATTGTTAACACCGGCCACTCTTTTAAGAATATTCCAAGGCCAGACAATATCCTCTGATAAGCTGTTTCCGCCGGTATCGGAAGGAAGCCAGCCGGAATAGTCCAATCCGTATTCGGAATCCAGTATTCCGGCTGATGAAAAAGCTTCATCATAAGAGACTCCCCCCGAAAGGTTATAGTCATCTATGATCTTTATCCATTCCACCACACGATCTATATATGCGATCTTATAGTGATATTTCATCAGATTGATTGCTTGATGCTTTATTGCTGCCGCCTGATCATCAGTTGAAAGGCAAACTGCCAAAGTTTCGGCCTGAGAGCATTCAAGCTTAAGTAAATCTGTACCCCCCAAAAACCCCAATCTGCATTCATCAAAGTTTTGATTCATGCAATCCTTTAAATGTTCTTCGGGCAGCTTCATGCCGTAAGATTGCGTCATATATGATGAATCAACAAATATGAGTCCGTATTGCTTCCATAACTCTTTGTTGTATTCGGCAAATATCGATGTCATTGCCGTATCAGTCGCGCTTACGGTTTTAACGCGAATTGCGTTTTCACGAATTGATACGAACAAACCCAGAATAAGTGACATGATGATTGCTATCGATGCGGTAAAAAAGACTGTCACATACCCATTACTAGATTTTATTAGTCTGTTTGGATATTTTGTCGAAAAGATCATTGATTATCTCCACAATTTCCTTTTTGAATATGACAACGAGGCCGACCAGAACAACGATTATCAATATGACTTCAACCGTGCCCATTCCTTCTTCTTCTGTTATCAATTCTCTGAATCCTTTACACTTCATGTTATCCTCCTTTACATGTTTACAAATGCAGGAACCATGATCAGTACCATAACAACGATCATGAGCATCATCATTGGTAACAATAGCTTGGTTCCGGCTTCTTCTCCTTTTATCCTTGCCCGTCGTTTTCTTTCGTCAAAAGCTATCTTTGCTTCTTCGTTTAACAGTGCCGTCAGATCTGTACTTCCTTTTCTTAAGTTCTGAGACAATAATGATGTGAATCGAGTAATCGAAGGAATGGCAATCCTCATGGAAAAGTTAGTATAGGCTGCTTCTTCGGATATTCCTGTTTTTAATTCATTTATCATTTTGTTTATCTCTTCGTATAACGGATTAATCTTTTTTGTGATAATCGAATCTTCATAGATCTTTATCCATGCGTTTCTAAGATTCATCCCCGATGAAAGATACATGATCATTTTTTGTAAAACTATGGGGTATTCCTGCTCAATAAGTTCTCTTGTTTTCCGTTTTTCTCTGTCTCGATCGTGACTTGAACCAAGTTTGACCAGTAATATCGCTACCAGGCCCAAAAGCAGGATCAAGGGGTTTTTCTTATGGTAAATATCTTCATAAGTTATACTGTGACCGCTGATCGTTTTCGGCAGAGATAAAAATTCATCCTTTATTGATTCTTTTTCAATCCTTTTAATCTCTTCGTCAAGTTCCCTTCGGATAACCTCTGCCGAGTTTGCTTCTTTGGGATGATGATGGATGATCAGATTTAATTCTTTTTCCCAATCGCCATATTTTAATGTGCATAAAACTGTGGTTTCGCCTTCAGTTTTAGCAAGCACTTCGCCTGATGGTGAGATAGAATCTCTGTCTTTGCTGGTAAAAGCGATTTCGAAAGGATAGCCTTCAATTTGGTCAAAGAAAGCCAGATCTCCTGTCACAGAATCTAAGGAATCATTGCCGTTAAGAAAGTTGCCTAAAAGAACGGGATAGCAATCAATAAACATTTCATCGAGTTCTTCTGTTGAAAGTTTTCGTCGGGAAACATTTATATCATATGGTTCGTTTCCTATATCCTCTATGCTGGCAACCAGCGTAACGTTAAGATCTTTTTCATAATATTCTCCTCGTTTTATGATCCCGTCTTTGGATACCGCCGGTTCGTTGTCGGATCGCAAAAAAGCTATAAGTGCTATGGTTGCGATGATAATGTAAATTTTTAATTCTTTTACGCTGAACAATTTTTTAATTTTTTCTCTATACATCAATCTCCACCAGTTTATGACCAAGTATCGAAGCCAATATATAAAGCAAAAGACATATACTCATTACGACAATACCTTTAATGTTATGGTACATTGGATCAAAATAGCCTTTTGAAGTAAATCCTATGTAAGCGATTATGAAAAACGGAATGCACTCCATTATCTTAAGTTCAAAGCGTTTTTCGGCTATAAGTACTTGGATCTCTTTTTCGATTTCAATCTTGGCGCGAAGAGTATCCGCGGTCCTTTCAAGAACTTTATTCATATTTCCGCCATTCCTCTTGGCCGTTTCAAAAACCCTGGAAAAGATAAGAATGTCATCTACGCCGCTTCGTTCGCCAAGGTTTAAAAGAAGACTTTCCAAAGTACGATTGATACCGATCCCTTTTTTTATGGTCAGTAATTCTTCAGCCATAAGGCTGTTTTCACCATAGAACAACAGGATATCTTTTCTTGCTTCCCAAAATGCGTTTTCGGTCGCATAACCTGCTTTCACGTTAGCATTCACGCTGTATAAGACTTCGGCAAATTCGGCTGCCAGTTTTTCTTTTCGCTTTTTTATCAATATTCGCTTGTAATACTTTAAGTAGAATGGTATGCCGACGAGAGAAATTACAAAAACAAAAACGGATCTGTAAAAGAAATAGGCTGTTAAAGCCAGAATGATCAGATAGATAGAAATAACCCCTATTATTTCGGCCCCTCCGTATTTATATTCGTCGTACCTTCTCATATTTACCTTCTGTTTTAACCGTACACTTTTATAAGTTTCTCCTTGTTGATAAGTTCATTGACCATGACCAGTTTTCCGTTTTTATGGTCAAACAGTTTGTTTAGAGCGATCACACCATTTACAAATCCGGTTATCTCGGATATTTCAACAACTTTCCTTGAGTGATCTCTTTGTCTTGCCAGATGGACGATTATATCTATTCCGCCCGCAATCTGCCCCCTTATAGCTTCCAGTGGAAGGTCCATACCCATGAGTACCATAGTTTCAAGTCTTTTGAGCATATCGATCGTGCTGTTTGCATGTCCCGTTGAAAGCGATCCGTCATGGCCGGTATTCATGGCTTGCAGCATATCGAGTGCCTCGGCACCTCTGACTTCTCCTACGATTATTCTTTCCGGACGCATCCTTAACGATGTTCTTATCAGATCTCTGATCGTGATCGGGCTGCATCCTTCGATATTCGAATTTCTTGTTTCAAGCCTCACCAGATTTTCGGCGTTCAGAAGTTGTAATTCTGCACTGTCTTCTATCGTAATGATCCTTTCGTCCGAAGGAATGAATTGTGATAAAGCGTTTAAAAAAGTAGTCTTACCCGATCCCGTCCCTCCGGAAATAAATATGTTGTATTTGGCAATGACCAGTTGCTTAAGAAAATCGGCGGCTTCTTCGGAGATCGATCCAAAAGACAGTAGTTTTTCCATTGTTATCGGTTCTTTGGGAAATCGTCTAATAGTAACTATGGGGCCGTTAAGTGCTACGGGAGCCAGGACAATGTTAACTCGCGCGCCGTCGCTTAATCTTGCATCAACAATAGGATTTGCTTCATTAACACTTCTGTTGCAGCCTGCCACTATTTGCTGGATCACATCATTCAGTTTCTTTTCACTGTCGAATTTTTTGCCGGTTCTAATCAGTTTGCCCGATTTCTCAATAAAAATGTCATCTTTACCGTTTATCATGATCTCGGTAACGGATTCATCATCAAGATATTGTTGAATAATATCCATTCTTTTAAGCGAACTGAATATTTCTTCTCTGAAGCGCTTAATTTCGAGCGGAGAAAAAGCCTTTCTCTCAAAATGGCTTAACAAGACATCGTCGATGCGGGCATATACTTCATCTTCGGTCAGATTTCCGGCGAAATCGATCGTCTCGAGCGTTTCGGAAATGATCGTACTTTTAAGATTGTCCGAAACAGTTTTCACATGACGTCACCCGCCTCTTTTAAACGTTCGTCCTCAAATTCAAGATTCTTTTTGATATACTTGGCAAGATCCGAATACGGAAGCATTTCATAGGATTCGGGTATTTCTCTGAATAAAGGCACCGAGATCTTCTTTGTCTTATCTATAACATCATCGTATGCACACTCCAGAAGAAGCGTTTCGTATTGGCTCATTTTGGCGGACGAGATTCTGCGATTGTCGGTCACCGAATATACTCTGGAGCAAAGCCTTAAAATGTCAAACAGTCCGTTTATCTTTTCTGAAAGATCCAATATTAGGAACTCGTAATCCGTATATTCTTCGAACGCCTTAATGAATTCCGTCCATTGTTTTGGCGTTATGCCTTCGTAGTTCATAAAAGAATGAACCGGAGGAACATAGTCCAGAGTGCCAATTTTTTCGGTAATACTGCTCAGTCGATAAGAAAAGTTTTCGCTCCCGCATTGCCAAAAGTACATAAGATCCATCAGATCGGATCGATTGCCCGAGCTTTTCAGTGACTGCATCATATAATCAAAACCCGAGAAGCATTCAAAATTCAAATATAAAGTTTTTCCTCTTGTTGCCAATATCTGGCCTAAAGTAATCGCATATGTCGTTTGAAAAGCTTTTTTTATCGGTGAGTAAACTCCGATAACATTGAGCGGTTTATCACAGTTTCTTCGAAGTACCTGCGTTTTGCTTTCCGAACAATAATCCATAACCTTCTTCAATATTTCTTTTGCGGGACTGTATTTGTAAACAGATCTTTGTCCCCTTATACGTTCTTTTTTCTCGTGACAAAGTGAAATAATGATCGAATTGTCTGTGTCAGCTTTAAGATCATCTGTTAAATTCTCGGAAATCAATATTATTCCCGCCTTAGATGAACCCAGGTATTCGTTTAGTTGAACGATGTCGGTAAAGAGAAGAATATTGAATCTCTCCGATTCACCGGCATGGATGTACTCGTACAGCTTCTCCGAATAATCTTTTTCCTCGTCACAGATAATAAATGTTGTCTTTACCAATGTACCCTCCTCTCAAATGTGTGACCCGATGCAAAAAAACATAGCAGCGAGCAATATCGGAACCGATAAATGAATAGAATGATCCAGCTTGTCATCGGAAGATAGAGAAAAGTCTTCGTAGGGAATAACGGCTTTGGTTCGGACAATAGTTTTGAAATATTCAAGGAGATGAACAATTCTAATCCTAACGTTTCCGACACAAAGAATCTTGATAACAGATTCAACGGCCGCTATAGCAAAAACCATCAATACGAAAAGTAATGGTTTTTCCACTCCCAGTACGGTTACCAGAATCAGTTTAACGTCTCCTGCGCCCAGTGCTCCGATCGCGAAAAATGGATAAAGAATCGCAAAGATCACTGCAAGACAACCGACTCTCTGTAACGTTCCCTCTAACGTTACTTTGTTTAGATTAAATATTATCTCCCCTGATAATAGATTGATGATCAGTAAGATCATCAGAAGAAGGTTAGGAATCTTGTGTTTTAGGATATCGAAGATGGCTATGATACTAAGTATCGACATAGCGATGATCTCTAAAAACAGTTCAACCCTTTCACCACCTAATGTATTTATTACTCATGAGTTTGTAAACCGATTATATTTTCCGAGTTTTGTTTTGTAAAGAGATTTTTTTGAAAAAATTAAAGTTTGGTATTTTTTCACAAAGAAAAAATGAAATCGACCTTCAGATGTCCCTTGAAGGCCGATTATTACTGCACTTTTGTTTGTCAAAAATCAGATTTTTGAGTTGAGTTTTTTCTTATATTTATGTGTTCAGGCAAGGAAACCTCTGTTCGATGATCCTGAGGTCATATTCTCGGGAGAAAGAGATCTGTTATACGTAAGTCCCGAGTAAACCGTTTCGGTATTGTTCATTACAGGTTTGGAACTGTCGAGTCCCGAAATCTGATGATAGACCTCTCCGAATTCTTTGAACATATCATCTACAACCTGCAAAACTTCCGGATCGAAATCCAGAAATGCTTTTGTAAGCTGTTTGTTGCAAAAGATGTATAGACTCATAAAAGTTCTTCCGAGATCATCTGAAGTATTAACCGAAGCCATAAGCTCTTTTACGGTATTTCTGACACAATTGACGTTTGTTCGAAATCCCGCTCTGTCAACACTGTTAAGGCACTCCAAGGCATCTTTTATGTAGGTACGTCCGATGTCATATAAAATGGCGATCATCTCGGTTTTGTTGGCAGTAGTGATCCTATAAGTGAAGCTTTGGATAGTTTCTTTTGTCATGCTTTGATCACCTCAAAATTACTGTAACAGCTGAAGAACCTGCGAAGGACGCTCGTTAGCCTGAGTGAGCATGGATGTTCCTGCCTGAACAAGAACCTGGTTCTTGGAGTATTCACTCATTTCTTTAGCCATATCCGTATCCATGATCCTTGAATATGCTGCAGTCATGTTTTCTTCGGAAATATCAAGTGAGCGGATGGTATGCTCAAGTCTGTTTTCATATGCGCCGAGAGAACTTCTTGCGGAATTTACATAAGCAAGAGCATCTTTGATCTTGGCGATAAAATCCTGTGCGTTATCGTATGTAGAGCAGTCGTATTTATCAATTCCAAGGAAACTGAGACTGATGGTAGGAATCTTGATATCAAGAGTCTGACCTTCATTTGTACCCACCTGAACATGCATGGCACCGATTCCGGTGACATCAATTTTGACAATGGCGGAATGATCATTGGGGTCATAGGAGCATTTAAGCTGAGATCCGTCGGTCAAAGTAGTTGTGCATATACCGTCTTCACATTCAATTTTTTCGAGATTTCCAAGAGGGTGGCCATTTATATCGCTTATGATCGGATTATCCAGATCAGCCAGATCAAGGAGGTATAATCCGCTGGGAAACTTGGTGTCATAAGTGAGAACCTTGACCATATCAGGCATGTTTGTATACCCTTTGAGATCGTAGGTTCCGTCCAAAAGTACTCCGCCGTTGTACATTGTGGTCTCGGCTACTCTGGTGATCTCATCTTTAAGCTGCTTAATCTCATTATCTATCGATTTTCTGTCGTCGTCGGACATCGTTTCGGTTCCGGCTTTGATGGAAAGTTCGCTCATACGCTGGATCATTTCGTGTATTTCCGCAAGAGCTCCTTCGGCTATTTCGATAACCGAAACTCCGTCATTTGAGTTCTGATTAGCCGTGTTCAGACTTCTTATCTGAGCGTTCATCCTTTTGGCCATGGCAAGACCGGAAGCATTGTCTTTTGCATGGTTTATTTTGTAACCGCTCGATAGTTTTTCAAGGGAACCTGAGAGCATGTTATCGCTTCGCTTTAATGCTGCATTGGCGATCATGGCAGAGACGTTGTAATTAATCTTCATATGTGTCCTCCGTACAATAAGTGGGGTTAACTTTATTTAAGATTATCAAGAAACTTCTTGGCTGTTTTATACAATTCAACCGATGATACTTTTTCGCTGTTGTCTTTCATCGGATGCTTGTAGAATCCGGGCGTTCCGGTATCTTTTGAATAAACCGCTTTTACACCCTCACCGAATATATCGGCAACTTTTGTCATTTCATCAACCGTTTCTTCGTAATTACATGAGATAAATCCTTCAACTTTTTCACCGCTTACGTAAAATCTGGCGTTTACCTTGCCAAGGTAAGGTGTTTCGAGCGAAACGGCTACGCTGGGTTCTTCGTTTTCGTTGTGAATGACCTTTAATACAACATCGGTCATCTCGCCGTCAATCTCCATCGGAAGATTGTATGTTTCATTACGGACAAAAGAAGCCGCAAGCGAGAGCTGTTTATGTGTAAGCATTAAGGTCTTTACGTCGATGTAACGGGTAGATTCCATAGCCTTTTCGTAGACGGCATCTTTGGAATTGTCGATCATCTCTTCGTACTTTTCATCGGCTGTATCTTTGTCATCAAAACTGTCTTTAACGGCCTTTGCTTCATCACGGAAATCTTTTTTTCTGATGTCATCAACTCTTTTGAACATTCCCGATCTGTTGTAGATCATTGATTCCGTAGCGAGAAGATTTGTGCTCGTTACATGCTCTGAGTTGTTTAAAAGCTCGTAAAGTGACGATTCTCTTACCGAAAGTCCTGCTTTGAACTCACGGTACTGTTCGTTAACATATGCTTCTTCGGCCTCTTTGTCAGGAGTGTTTTCATTCATCGCATCGTACGCTTCGAAAAGAGTGGTCGAATCGTTTAATAACATGACTTTCATTTTTGAAGGCTCAAATTCGCTTTCAAGTTCTTTGACAACAAATCCGAAGGATTCATCAATTGTGACATCCATGCCGGTATGCTTTGAAGTCTTGATCTCCTCTTTTAGGTTTCCGAAAGTGAGCTCTTTTCCTGTCTTTAGAAGACCACCGATAGCTGCATATCCCGTTTTCTCAAGTTGATGGAGAAGACGGTATACATCTATATATTGTTGTCTTTCTTCTGCATTTATGGAGTCGTTCAATTCAAGTTTGTAAAGGAACCTGGAATATTTTTCCATCTTTTCCTCGGGAGCATTTTCTTTCTGCTCAAGGTAATCGGAAAGTTCATTTATACTTAAATTGACGGGTGATGAACCTTTTCTGATAAGGTTTAACGTATCGGCGGGAGTTAACGATTTAAGGACGTTTGTCAGCTTATCATCGTATGTTCTTACATCTTTTATGTTTTCTTTGGTGATCTCCATTGAGTTGTAACCAAGGATCCTAACCGCACGCCTGTTTTCTTCGGTTGCTTCGACATCGATTGAAGAGAGGATGTCATCAACGTTTCTGAAGGCTTTCTTTATTGAATCGCCCAGGTCTTTTCTGACTTCGGTGAACATTTTTTCATATTCGATATTTGCCGATTCGTAGGAAGTCTTAAGTTTATTGCCTTCCTGCCTTATTGTAAGAAGGTCTGCGTCCGGAATAACGGGAAGCATCTTTCCTATGATCGCAGCGGGCATTTCTTTAATGTCTTTAATGGTTTCTTCGACTTCAAGAACAGCTCTGGACTCTTGGAATTTGGGAGTCTGCTCAACGTTTCTCAACGCCTCGACATAAGCTTCGAGATCTTTTGTATCTATGGAAAATCCGCTCTTGATAAGTTCAAGATTTGCTTCTGTCGTCATCTTAAGTCTTGCTTCTTCGAGAACTCTCGTAGCGTGCACTTCGGAATCGGACATCTTAAGGATCTCGTCGGTGATCCTGATCGCTTCCTCGTAAACAGTTTCTTTGGCGGAAAGATCTGCTTCGCCGGGCTCTTTTCCTTCAAAAACAGCCATGTCGATAAATTCTTTTACCTTTTCTTCGCTGACGGGAAGAGTAACGGAATTGATGTTTTCGAGTCTGTCGAGATGTGTTTTGTCTATGGTAAGAGAATTTTTAACAAGCCATACGCCTTCCGATACGGTCTGATCGTTAACGGGATAGCCCTCCTTTGAAAGAATGTCTTCGACTTGTACTGCAAGTTCTTTGTCATCGGTGAATTCCGCTTTCTTGGCAAGATACCCTGTGGAATCCGTAACAAAGTACTGTGAGGCGCCGGGATTTGTTTCATTTCCGGAGGTGTACTTTGCAAGATAGAGATTGTCGATGGTGGGCTCTTTTCCGGTAGCAACAAAATAACGCTTCATGGGGTCGGTCATCTCGGTCAGAGTGCTTGCTTTTTCTGCCGCTTTCGTAACTTCATCCTTAATATCCTCATCAAGCGTATCGGTAAAGCCTTTTATTTCGGTACCGCCTTTTATAAGTTCCATTTTTATATGGTCAACAATATTTACGGCGTCGGAAAGATCGACATCCTTAAGGTTGCCGTTCTTTAAATAATCTTTGAATTCTTCTTTGGAAACAGTGTGCGCCAAAACGATCATCTCGTCTTTTTCGTTGGAGATGGACTTGGCAAAAGCCTCATTCATGACATCACCGACGGCTTTAAGACCTGTCTCGTATTGTGTATTTGTATCAAGCGAGGGTGAGATTATTGCTGCCGCGGATGCGTATGCATTTTCAGCGCTTTTGAAAGAGCCGATATTTTCGGGTGAGCGCTCAATCTTGGATTGTATCTGATTATCAAATGTAATTTTCAAGTGATTTTCCTATCCTTTCCGATCAATAACTATTTCGGTCAAAACAGGTTAAATCTTTAGATACTGTTAAAATGTCTTTACTAAAAAACCCCATCAAGTTAAAATAATCTTTGGAGGGGAAATCCCATGAAAATTAATATTTACTACGGTGGTCGAGGATTGATCGACGACCCCACTTTATATGTAATAAACAAGATGCAGGCTGTATTGGAAGAGATAAACGTGACGGTTGAAAGGTTCAATCTTCACGAGCTTAAGAATACCATTACAACCCTTCCCCAGACTCTTAAATCGGCAGACGGAGTCATTCTTGCCACCACGGTCGAGTGGTACGGAATAGGCGGTTTCATGCAGCAGTTTCTTGATGCCTGTTGGTTATATGGGGACAAAGAAAAAATCTCGAAGATCTATATGTGTCCCATCGTTATGGCAACAACATACGGTGAAAGAGAAGGAAAACTCGATCTTTCAAACGCGTGGGAGATACTCGGCGGGCTTCCCTGCAGCGGTATCTGCGGATATATAGAAGATATTTCCGTATTTGAGGAAAGCGAAGAATATTCGAGGCTCATCGAAAAGAAAGCCGAGAACATGTACCGCACCATAAGTCAAAAGGTTCCCAGTCTTCCCGCAAGTAACCAGGCGGTAAAGAAGAAGGTATACATGACCAAGAATGCGGATCTGACACCGCAGGAGACCGAGCAGCTTTCACAATATGCTTCTGATGACGCTTATGTTCAAAAGCAAAAGGAAGATATTTCAGAACTTGCAAGTATGTTCAGAGATATGATGGGAGTCGGTCCGGAAAATGACGACACCTTGTATATAAGTGATTTTGAAGATGCTTTCAAGGCTCAGCCCGGAACCGATGCGACATATCTTTTCAGGATCGCCGGTCATAAACTTCCGCTGTATGTTTCGATCGAAGGTCCGGATATAGAGTGCGTTTACAAAGAAGTAGATAAAGTAGATGTTGAACTTTCTTTAAGCGAAGAAAAACTTAAAGAGATCATCAAAGGAAACGTTACGTTCCAAAGAGTGTTCATGTCGGGCGAGATGACCATGAAGGGTGACTTTACGGCGTTAAGAGCACTCGACACGTTATTCGTATTTTCATAAAAAGAGGTTAATAAGATGGAAGATTGTATTTTTTGCAAACTCGCAAACGGTATTTTTGAAACAAATGTGATTTATGAAGATGATACTTTTACGGTAATACTCGATGTGTCTCCGGCCAATCCCGGACATGCACTGATATTGCCCAAGCAGCATTTTGCAAACGTCTTTGAGATAGACGACAGTACGCTCGCAAAAGCAATGGTTCTTGCTAAGAAGGTTGCTTCAAGGATGAAGGATGTTCTTAAGTGTGACGGTGTAAATATCGTTCAGAACAACGGTGAGGCTGCGGGCCAGACCGTTATGCACTATCATCTTCACGTTATTCCAAGATATGTAAATGACGGCCAGAAGATTGGCTGGAAACCCGGCAAAGAATCCGAAGAAGCTTTAAAGGATATGAGAGCTAAACTGGCATTTAAGTAAAATGAAAAAAACCGATTCTGTTTACGTATATGTAATAACACTTTTCTTTGTACCGATCATGCTCACGTTACTCTTTATGAGTACCGTGAGCACTTCATATGTTACCTGGTCCGATGAGGTATTCTTTTTAAAAGACAATGTTCTCTTGAACGTTGTCGCTTCGATCCTGTTCACAGGGTTTACGATCTGTCTTTCCCGTTTAAAACCCCTGAAACGGTTTTACAATAAAATAAATGAGAATGATCGTCTGTTTTCCATGTTGAGAGCAGGCCTGTTGGCGGTGCTTTTATTGATAATGCTATGCTGGGTTTGGCTTACACAGTTTGGCCCTTTCGGAGATGCCCTGTGGCTTCACGATGCCGCAGACAAATACATTAAAGGCGACTACGAAGCATTTAAGAACGGTTGGTTCAATTATCTTGATATGTATCCGTTTCAGGCAAGGACCCTTTTGATCTTTTCTTTTATCGATTCGCTGTTTGGGGGATATAAACTCATGGTTTACCAGACACTCAACTGTGTATTTACGGTGGTCATGGTTGCTTCCCTGTCCGATATTTCCCGTTTCATGGGAGCTGATCGCGCGATTTCTGTTATCGTGATACTGATATCGGGACTGTGGTTACCGACGATCCTTTACAATTCTTTTGTTTACGGAAACGTTCCCGGTCTTTCATGCGCGGTTCTTTCGATCGATCTTTGGTTTCTGTTTTTCAAAAAGGGAAAGACGATACAGATCGTTTTGAGTATTCTCTTTTTATTGTTGGCATTTTGCTTTAAGAGCAATTTTCTGATCGTGGCGATCGCAATGATCATTTATGTACTGTTTAAAGGGATCTCATCAAAAAAAGTGTTGAGAGGTCTTGCGGCTTCGGCGGCTCTCATTGTATCACTTTGTGCGGTTACGATCATTTCCGGTATTGTGGTGAAGGCAAGATCGGGGGAACCTTTAAAAGAGGGCATGCCCACGATAAGCTGGGTCGATCTCGGTCTTTCCGAATCCGTTGCGGGGCCGGGATGGTATACGGATAATGCCAAAGTGTCTTATCAGGCCGCCGACTTTAAAAAGTCCGGGCACGAGAGCATATGTCGCGAGAACATTAAAAACAGACTGGATAATTTTAAGAGTAACAAGGCCGCCGCGATCGATTTCTTTATCAGGAAAACGGCATCCCAGTGGAATGAACCGACATACGGAAGTTTCTGGATATTAAGAGGGTCACAGAAAGAAGCAAACGCAGTCATTAATGCTTTTTCTTCGTACAGAACATATGTAAAAGCCGTTTCGGTTCTGGATATCATTCAGCTGTTTATCATCCTGGGCTGTGTTTTCTTTGTACTGGCATTCAGGGACAAAGAAAAAACTCTCGAAGCCCTTTTACTTCCCATGGTGTTTATCGGAATGTTTCTTTTTCATATTGTCTGGGAGGCCAAATCACAGTATGCGTTCTTGGGGATCGTGTTCATGCTGCCCGTTAGCGTTTTAGGCTATGTAAAGCTGCCCGATTCTATTAAGAGACTAAAGAAAAAAGAAAACCCGGAATCGGAAGATCCCGGGAAATTCGATAAAGTTCTTTCAATCATTAAATTGTTTGCTGTGGTTTTGACCGTTTTATTGATCGTAATTGTTTCGATCAAAGGTCTGAACTTTGGACTCATAAGAGACAACTACGATTTTGCCGAATATATAAACGAAAACTTCGGCTGATCTTAGGCGTTCTTTCTGTACTCATTTATAAGTTTCATGATCGTAAGAGTAGGCTGCATCTGATCGGATTTGTTCATTGCGTCGATGTATTTCTGACGGTTTGCATACAACTCCGACAAGGTGTTCATAAAGCTCTTTTCATCAAGTTCTTCTTCGTGAAGCACCAAAGAAAATCCCTGTTTTTCAAATGAAGCTGCGTTAAGAAGCTGGTCGCCCCTGCTGGTTGTGGCGGGAAGAGGGATCAAAAGATTGGGCTTTCTTAAAGCAAGAAGTTCACAGATGGAATTGGCTCCGGCTCTTGAGACCACAACATCGCACAAAGCGAACACATCTTTAAGGTCTTCTTTCAAAAATTCAAACTGTGCATATCCGGGCTGATTTAAGAGGAGATTGTCCATCTTTTCCTTACCGCATATGTGAATGATATTATAGACGTCAAGCAATTTGGTAAGGGTGGAGCGAACGATCTTATTAATGCTTCCGGCACCCTGACTTCCTCCGATTATCAAAACAACCGGCTTGTCGTCTGTAAACTTGCAAAGTTCCTTGGCTTTCGATCTGTTGCCTTCGGTAAGTTCACTTCTTATCGGGGTACCCGTAAGAACACTCTTGTTTTCAGGAATGTATTGCATTGTTTCGGGGAAATTGCAGCATACTTTTGTGGCTACCGGAATACAAAGCTTGTTGGCAAGTCCGGGTGTGATATCCGATTCATGTATTATGCACGGAATCTTGAGAGTCGAAGCAGCCCTTACAACGGGAACACTTACAAAACCGCCTTTAGAAAAGATGATGTCGGGTTTAACGGTTTTAAGTATTTTTCTGGCTTCGGCGTAGCCTTTTATGATTCTGAAAGGGTCGCTGAAATTTTTGGGATCGAGATATCTTCTAAATTTTCCGGTCGATACGCCATAGTAAGGAATGTTGAAATCGGATATGAGTTTTTTCTCAATGCCGTCGTATGAACCGATATAAGTGATATCATATCCTTCTTTCTTAAGTTCCGGTATTAAGGCGAGATTCGGGGTAACATGCCCCGCGGTACCGCCGCCCGTTAAAACAATCTTTTTACTCATTTTGCTTAAACTGCCTTACTTTTATATTCTTTAAGTGCCTGCGCAAGCTGATCGGGGCATGAAGTAGGTCTGGGACCGCAGGTGATTCCGCTCAATCTTTCGATAGCTTCGTCAACACTCATACCTTTTATAAGGGCGTTGAGTCCTTTGTGGTTACCGTCGCATCCGCCGGTAAACTTTACATCTTTAACTTTGCCGTCTTCAACTTCAAAATCGATAGCTACGGCACAGATTCCTTTGGGTGTGTAATGCATATCCTACCTCCTTAAATATTGAAAAGCTTTGCGTATGCTTTAAGCGCTCCGTCGGTATTGCCCGCAAGAACTTTCTTTGCAAGCACTTTACCAAGCTGTACGCCTTCCTGATCGAAACTGTTTAAGTTCCAGATAAAGCCCTGGAACATTACTTTGTTCTCGAAGTGTGCTAGTATGGCACCGAGAGCTTCGGGAGTAAGTCTGTCACCTACGATAACGCTTGAAGGACGGTTTCCTTCAAAATATTTATTGCGGTTCTCGTCGTCCTTACCGCATGCAAATGCCATGATCTGAGCAACCACGTTTGCGGAAAGCTTCTGCTGGCTTGTGCTGTTTTCAATCACAACATCGTTCTCGGTCTGATTGTTCTTAAAGCCGATGAACTGAAGAGGAATGATATCCGTTCCCTGATGTAACAACTGGTAGAAAGAATGCTGTCCGTTTGTTCCGGGTTCGCCGAAGATAACGGGGCCTGTCTTGTAAGAGATGCTTTCGCCGTCACGGTTTACGCTCTTTCCGTTTGACTCCATATCAAGCTGCTGGAGATGAGCGGGGAAACGTGAAAGTGCTTGTGAGTAAGGCAAAACAGCTGTTGTTCCCATATCAAGGACGTTTCTTTCGTAAACGCCGATGAGTGCATCGAGCATTGCAGGGTTTTTGAATATGTCTTTGTTCTTGGAAAGCTTGTCTTCTTCTGCGGCACCGTTTAAGAAGCGCGCAAAAATTTCCGGACCGAAGGCGAGAGATAAAACGGCGCCTCCTACGGATGAAGTGGAGGAATAACGTCCGCCTATAAAGTCATCCATAAAGAAAGCCGCAAGATAATCGCTGCTCTTTGCAAGGGGTGATGTTTCGCTCGTTACGGCGATCATGTGCTTGGAAGCGTCAAGACCTGCCTTCTTTAAAGCATCCTTAACGAATGATTCGTTTGTTAATGTTTCAAGTGTGGTACCTGATTTAGAAACTAAGATGAAGATCGAATGTTCAACATCGATTCCGTTCAAAACGCCCGTTGCGTCATCGGGATCGACGTTACTGATAAATCTTGCTTCCATCTTAAAGAAGCCGTTCTTCTTTGCCCAGTTTTCAAGACTTAAATACATGGCGCGGGGACCCAGATCCGATCCGCCGATACCGATCTGTACGGCTGTGGTGAACTTCTCGCCTTTTTCGTTTACGATCTCGCCGTTATGTACTTTGTTTGCAAAATCTGCAATCTTTTTCTGCTGAGAAACATAGAATTCTCTCTTGTTTACGCCGTCGATCACAACATCGTTACCAAGCTGGCCTCTGGTGAGCTGATGAAGAACACGTCTCTTTTCACCGGTATTGATTATCGCACCGTTGTAAAGCTCTGCATATTTTTCGGTAAGTTCCGCCTCATCTGCAAGCTTTTGTAAGGTAGAAAGAACAGTATCGTCAACAGCCTTTGAAGCAAAGTTGTAAACAAGATCTCCGGACATTTTCACACTGTATTTTTCCACTCTCTTCGCGCCGTTCTCACCTGCTAAAGCGTCCTTTACAACAACTTTTTTGAGGCTTGAAAGCTCTTTAAAAGCATTAAGTTCATCAAGATTTTTAAATGTAGCCATTATTATTCCTTCCTTTTAAACAAATGAAAATAGCAAAACAATTTTTCACACCTCAATATACTAAAACCGAGAAAATTTTTCAACAAACAAATGACCTAAGTACCATATTGTGATAAAGTATTATTATCTGTAACTGTGCGTTATTAAAGAAACGATATAATAACAAAGAATGTGCATTTTTTGCAGAGGAATTTGTTATGAAGTATTCAGACGGAAAAGATTACAAAGTCATAGCCCTATGTGTGGCTAAGTTTGATGAAGCCGATCAAACGGAGATTTTGCAGAACTTAAACAGAATATGTAAAAAGAACAATTATAAGATATTTGTTTTTGCCACAACCGTTGATTTTTACGTTAAGAACAAAAATGACCGGGGCGAAGAAAAAATATTTGATCTTATGGATCCTTCTCGATTTGATGCAGTGGTAATCGTGGGAACATCTTTTAAGGCATTCGGACCGGCCGAAAGGATTGCAAAGAGAACTTTAGACTGCAATGTACCTTGCATCTCTTTAGTGCGTCCCATTGAGGGATGCATCAACGTAAGATACAGATTTTCAGACGGATTTGAAAAGGTAGTCCGTCATATGGTTGAGTATCATAAACCAAAACATATAAACTTTATTGCCGGTATGCGCGAAAATTACTTTTCGGAAGAGCGTATTGGCATATTCAGGAAAGTTCTTACGGAAAATAATATCCCGATCGAAGAAGACAGGATTGACTACGGCGGATTCTGGGAAGGTCCTACTTCTGCGGTCATGGACAGATTTCTTGCTTCTAATAAACCTATTGACTGCATCATATGTTCAAACGACCTTATGGCCATGGAAGCGTGCAGAAAACTTTCCGAAGCCGGATTGAGAGTTCCGGAGGATGTTCTGGTCTCGGGCTTTGACGGAATGGAGCTCGAAAGATATCACTATCCCAGACTTTGTACGGCTGAAACGGTCAAGGAAGATCTTCTGGAAAAGACAGGGGAGATACTTGAAGATATTTTTGCCGGAAAACAGGTTGAAGACGATTACAAGATCGATATAACTTTCAGAGCCGGTCAGTCTTGCGGCTGCAGCAAGTACAACTATTCCGACGAGCAGGTGGCCAGTCTGGGAAACAAAATGTTTCTGGCAAACAAGCATGAAAGACAGCTTATTTCAAAGGTTGAGCAGATGTATTCTAAGGTGTCTGTCATCGGCAATGCCGGAGATATGTTTTCCATCTGGGGCGAATTTTTGTACTTTTTTAAAGATTTTTGCGGCGGAGATCTTGCGCTTGCTTTCAATACCGATTTTTTGAACGACAGAATGGAGATATGGCCCAACATACGTCCCATCGAAATGACCGAAGAACATCATTACTATACCGATGAGCTTCAGGTACCGTTGTGCTATTTTAACGGCAGCCTTTTAACGCCGCTAAGTATCGAAAGAAGGAATCTTATCCCCCGGATCGATGATTTTCTTTCAAAGGATAACGTTGTCATGTTTCTTCCCATGCTTGTTCAGCAGAGCACGGTAGGCTATATGGTAGCGGGTTTTGAACCTGAGAATTTTGAGTATTTTATGTTGAATGCCGTTCTTATGAACTACAGACAGGTCATCGAGATGCATAAATACAGAATAGATATGCAGAACCTTTACAGCACCGATCAGCTTACAAAGCTTCTTAACCGTAAAGGCTTCTATCGTCATATGGAAAGCATTGTCGATTACGCAGTAAAAGAAAACCAGGATCTGGCTGTTATCTCTATCGACATGAACTGGCTTAAGCAGACTAATGACACTTACGGTCACAAGGAAGGCGATTTTGCCCTTTCCTATATAAGCAGAACAATGGAAGAAGTCATGAACGGACACGGAGTGTGCACAAGATTCGGCGGTGATGAGTTTGCGATCGCTTTTTCCGATCCGAAAGCGGACGAACTGTCAAAGAGTATCATGAGTGAGATCGACAGAAGATTAAATGATTTCAATGCCACTCATGAAAAGCCGTATCCTTTGTCGGTCAGCATGGGATATGTCGTTAAAAGTCCTTTACAGTACAAAAATCTGGAAACTTATATCGTGGAAGCCGACAGAAAAATGTACACTGAGAAGTTCAAATTTAAAGAAGAAAACACTTGGGAAGAAAGTCAAGGGAATAAGATTGGGTAAGATAGTTTATATAATGGGTAAAAGTTCAACGGGGAAAGATACGGTCTTTAAAGCACTTCTTAAGGACAGTCCTTTTAATTTCAAGACGATAGTATCTTACACCACAAGACCTATCCGCGAAGGTGAAAAGAACGGAAACGAGTATTTTTTTACCGATGAAAAAGGTTTTAACGAACTTGTTGCATCGGGGAAGGTCATCGAAGAGAGAAGCTACGATACCTGTCACGGGTTGTGGCGATATTTTACCGTAGCAGACGAGAACATAGATCTTAAAAGTAACAATTATATAACGATCGGAACGCTTGAGTCGTATAAGAAGGTAAGAGATTATTTCGGAAAAGACAAAGTCGTTCCCGTTCTTATAGAACTTGATGACGGTATGAGGCTCACCAGAGCGTTAAATCGTGAAAAAAAACAGGCTCATCCCAAGTATGAGGAGATGTGCAGAAGATTTCTCGCAGATTCGAAGGACTATGACGATGAGCTTATAAAAAAGGCAAAGATAAAGAAACGTTTTAAAAACGATGAACTTAAACTATGTTTGAGCGAGATCAAGAAGTATCTTACCATTGAACTGGCATAGAGCTTGTTTCGGAGGCAAAAAGTGGACGTTAAGATAACTCAGCTTACGCAGGCACAGCCCATACCGGAAGCGCAGAAAGTCACCGAAGCCAACGGTGATTTCAAATTCATGCTCATGAGCAGGGTAAGCGATACAGATCTTCAGGCACATCTTACCGCTCTCATGGAAGAGATCACGATGCAGGGCGAGCGCATTTCCAAGAAAAAAGACATTAAGGATATGCGGAAATACAGAAGTCTCATCAAAGAGTTCATGAACGAGGTTGTTTCAAGATCTCACTCGTTTTCAAGAGAGAACTTTCTTGACAGAAAAGGCCGTCACAGAGTCTACGGGATAATAAGACTGGTCGACGAAACGCTCGATGAGCTGGCCAAAGAACTGGTGAAAGAAGAAAAAGACAATCTTACGATCCTTCAAAAGATCGGAGACATCAGAGGTCTTATACTGGATATATTTACGTGATAAAGAAACATTCGGAGCGTCAGTCGCTAATTCAAACCGGATGCATGCACAGGAGTATAAATGCCTGATTTTAACGATATAGTCGGACAGGAGGCCATAAAGAAGCATTTAAGCGCGGCAGCGGAACAGGACAAGATCTCCCACGCTTATATAATCTGCGGTGAACGTTACAGCGGCAAGGAATTCATTGCGAAGATCTTTGCGGCTTCTTTGCTTTGCTCATCTTCGGAAAACAAACCTTGCGGAGAGTGTCCCGATTGTATAAAGGCTTTTTCGGGCAATCATACCGACATAATAAAGGTTACTCACGATAAGCCCGGCGTTATCGGAGTCGATGACATACGAGAGCAGATAAACGGAACCGTTCAGATAAAGCCCTTTGGAGGCAAAAGAAAAATATACATCATGAACGAGGCGGAAAAGATGAATCCGCAGGCGCAAAACGCTCTTTTAAAAACGCTTGAGGAGCCTCCCGAGTACACGGTGATCATCTTGCTTACTTCAAATCTCGAAGAGCTTCTTCCTACCATAAGGAGCAGAGCGGTAGTGCTTAACATGCGCCCCGTAAAAGACAAAGAAGTTAAAAAGTTTCTGATGGAAAATGTCGGCATTCCCGATTACAAAGCCGACATATGCGTGGCTTATGCGAGGGGGAATGTAGGAAAAGCAAAACTTCTTGCCAACAATGAGGAGTTTGACAATATACGTGACGATGCCATGCACCTTATGAAATATGTTAAGGAAATGGAGATACCCGAGCTCATGTCGGCCGTTAAAAAGGCAATGGAGTACAAGCTTGAGATAAACGATTATCTTGATATATTAACCGTCTGGTACAGAGATGTTTTGATGTTTAAAGCCACAACGGACGCAAACAACTTGATTTTCAGAGACGAGATACAGTATATTAGGAAAGTGGCGGATCTAAGTTCCTATGAGAACATACAGGACGTGATCGATGCACTCGACAAAGCAAAGAAACGTCTTTTGGCCAACGTAAATTTTGAACTGACTATGGAACTGTTGTTCCTTACCATGAAAGAAAAACTTGCCTGATCATTGGAGATAAAAAGATGACAAAAGTAATAGGAGTTCGCTTCAGAGAAGCAGGTAAAGTATATTACTTTGCTCCCGGCGACCTTGATATTAAAAGAGAACAGCACGTTATCGTTGAGACTGCCAGAGGACTCGAGTACGGAACCGTAGTACTCGGTGTCAGTGAAGTCGAAGACGATAAAGTCGTTCAGCCGTTAAAGAATGTTATAAGAATGGCAACCGAGGAAGATGACAAAAAGGAAGCCGACAACAGAAGAAAGGAAGAAGAAGCCGTTCCGATCTGTCGTGAGAAGATCGAAAAGCGCAATCTTCCCATGAAACTTATAAACGCAGAGTACACCTTCGATAACAGTAAGATACTCTTCTACTATTTCAGTGACGGAAGAGTCGATTTCAGAGAGCTTGTCAAAGATCTTGCGGCTGTATTCCATACACGTATCGAGATGAGACAGGTCGGTGTAAGAGATGAGGCAAAGCTTCGCGGAGGCATAGGTATATGCGGACGTGCTCTTTGCTGTAACACCTATATGGCCGACTTTACTCCCGTATCGATCAAGATGGCAAAAGAGCAGAATCTTTCTCTTAACGCCACCAAGATATCGGGTGTATGCGGCAGACTTATGTGCTGTCTTAAAAACGAAGAAGACACTTACGAGGAGTTAAACAGGAATCTTCCCAACAACGGCGATGAAGTGACCGTTATCGCGACCGGACAAAAAGGACAGGTCCAAAGCGTTAATGTGTTAAGACAGATCGTAAAGGTAATTGTCGAGGAAAACGATGAAAAAGAGCTTCTCGAATTCAAACCCGAAGAATTAAGGTTTAAGAGACGTAAAAATAAGAAAGTAGAACTTACCAAAGAAGAAAAAGAAGCTCTTGCAGACCTTGAAAAAGGCGAAGACGGATCGAAGATCGATGACTGATATCGTACTTAAGGAAAATGAACGGATTGACGATTTAGAGCGTAACAACTTAAAGATCATTCAGGATACAAAGCGGTTTTGTTTCGGGATGGATGCGGTCTTATTGACCGGGTTTGTTAAGCTTAAGGCAAATGCAGACGTTCTTGATATGGGCACCGGAACAGGAATAATACCGATCCTTTTAAGCGCGAAAACAGAGGCAAAGTCCTTCACTGCGCTTGAGATACAGGAAGACTCTGCCGACATGGCAAGAAGAAGTGTTGAGCTGAACGATCTTACGGATAAGATCAAGATTGTTAAAGGTGATATAAAAGAGGCGAGTGTTCTTTTTGCCAAAGCTTCTTTTGACGCGGTGACATGCAATCCGCCTTACATGATAGCCAAGCACGGTCTTAACAATCCGGGTGATGCGAAAAACATTGCCCGCCATGAAGTACTGTGCACTTTGGAAGACGTTGTGTCCAATGCGGCGGATGTTCTTAAGCCCGGCGGAAAGTTCTTTATGGTTCACAGACCTTTCAGACTTTCCGAGATAATGGTCCTTCTTTCGAAATATAAGCTTGAACCCAAAAGGATGCAGCTTGTGTATCCTTATGTAGATAAAGAGCCCAATATGGTGCTCATAGAAGCCGTAAGAGGAGGCAAAAGCAGGCTTACGGTAGAAAAACCGATAATCGTATACAAAGAACCCGGAGTGTATACCGACGAAATTTACGATATATATGGTTATTGACAAACATTAATGCAAATCCTATACTTTGCTTGAATCAACGAATTCACTTTATACTTTTTATTCTGTTAAGGAGATTTTCTTATGCTTGAAAAAATAGTCGACATTATTAGGGAACAGTTAAACATCGACGATATCGACATTAACGAGGATACTTCTTTTAAAGACGATCTTGGAGTTGATTCGCTCGATTTATTGGAGCTGGTTATGGCTTTTGAGGAGGAGTACAACATCGAACTCAATCCGGAAGAGCTGGAGGGTATTTCCACAGTAGGCGATATCATGGAATTCATTAAGAAATATACAGATCAGTAAAGAACACCGACAAGGGCTCCGACACTACGTCGGAGCCGTTTTTTTCCTTTTGGGGAAATCTTTATAATAGTCTGATGATTTGGAGGAATTATGTACAACGATCTTTTTTCGATAGGACCCGTTACGGTTCACAGTTACGGATTATTTACCGCAATAGGCCTGATCGCGGCTATACTTCTTGCAAGCGCAAGAGCTAAAAAGCGTGGGATGAGTGAAGATATATGTTACGGAATACTGTTTTCGGGTGTCATCTTCGGTTATTTTTGCTCAAAGCTCACTTATGTCTGCGTGGAATGGGATTCTTTCATCAAAGATCCCAAACTTTTCCTTTCGCAGAGCGGGTTTGTGGTAATAGGCGGTCTTGCCGGAGGCGTTTTGGCAGCCTGGGTATACTGTCGCATAAAGAAAGTTAAATTCATCGATTATTTCGATCTTAGCATGCCTTCCGTCGCCATAGCTCAGGGCTTTGGACGTATAGGATGTTTCATGGCAGGCTGCTGTTACGGAAAAGAGACGGATTCTCCGATCGGCATCGCGTTCACACATTCAAACTTTGCACCAAACAATGTGCCGCTCATTCCCACACAGCTCATTTCATCGGCCGCAAATTTCCTTAATATGGCGCTCCTTCTTTTTATCGCAAAGAAGGCTAAGAAGAAAGGCCTGGTGGCAGCGGTATACATGCTCACATACAGTGTCGGAAGATTTTTGATAGAGTATTTAAGAAACGATGAAAGAGGTGTTATCGGTCCTTTTTCGACATCTCAGTTTTTCAGTCTGATCATATTTGTTGTCGGAATCATTTTCTTCGTACTTGTGCTTTTAAAGGGCGAAGCCGTTGAACCTTATGCAACAGAGGAAAAAGAAACCGTTACCGACAAGGAGAGCAATGAAGAGGTATAAACGAAGCGACGATACTTCATATGCACTCGGGATCACGCTTACGTTTGAACTGTTGATAAACACTCCGGGTCAGGCCAAGCGCGTTTATGTTCATTCCGATTTTGAAAGAGGCGAAACTTTTGACAGGCTTTCGTCGCTTTGTGATGCAAACAAAGTCGAAATGGTTTTTTCCGACAAGCCTTTTAATATACTTTCGCAAAAAGAAAACTGTTACGTTATCGGGGAGTTTTCAAAGAAATATTCGACTCTTGACAAGACCGCATCGCATATCGTTTTAAACAATCCTTCAAATGCGGGCAATCTTGGGACCATCATGCGAAGCGCCGCGGGATTTGGCATAGTGAACCTTGCGATAATAAGGCCTGCTGCGGATCCGTTCGATCCCAAAACAGTCCGTTCTTCAATGGGTTCCATTTTCAGACTTAACATCGAAGAATTTGATTCTTTTGATGAATATATGGGTAAAGCGGGTCAAAGAAACGTTTACCCCTTTATGCTTAAAGCAAAAAAGAAACTTAACGAAACCGAATTTGCAAAACCCTTCTCACTCGTTTTCGGAAACGAGGCAACGGGTCTTGACGATTCGTTCTTATCGATCGGAACAAGCGTGATCATAGCGCATTCCGACCGTATCGACAGTTTAAATCTTCCGATCGCGGCAAGTATAGCAATGTACGAAGCCACAAAATCATCAGACTTTTAACTTAAAAAACATGGTATAATAATTTTTACGGCGAAACTTATTTTAGTAAAACGATTTATCATATAAAGAAAGAAACAAAACAGGAGGAAAACATGGGTTACACAAACGACGAGATCAAGAAGATCATTGAGGAAGGAAAAGCGGTACTCGGTATTGAGTTTGGCTCGACACGTATCAAAGCGGTACTTAACGATGACAACAACAATCCTATCGCTTCGGGTTCTTTTGAGTGGGAAAATCATTTGGAAAACGGGATCTGGACCTATCCGCTTTCTGAGATACACGACGGTTTCAGAGCCTGCTATAAAGATCTTATAAAGGACGTTAAGGAAAAATACGGAATCGGTATAAAACGTCTCGCAGCCATGGGTATAAGTGCGATGATGCACGGTTATGTGGTATTTGACAAAAATGATAATCTTCTCGTTCCTTTCAGAACATGGAGAAATACGATAACCGAAGAAGCCGCTTCAAAACTTACCGATCTTTTTGATTACAACATTCCTCAGCGCTGGAGCATCGCTCATCTTTATCAGGCGATCTTAAACAAGGAACCGCACGTTAAGGATATAGCTTTCCAGACGACTCTCGCAGGTTATATTCACTACCGTCTTACCGGTGAAAAAGTGATGGGTGTCGGCGAAGCATCGGGTATGTTCCCCATCGATCCTTCCACAAAGGATTTTGACGCCGTAATGGTTGAGAAATTTGATAAAGTGCTGAAAGATGAGGGAATGCCTTATACGTTAAGACAGATATTCCCCAAGGTACTTGTGGCCGGAGAAAATGCCGGAACACTTACAAAAGAAGGTGCCGCATTTATTGATGAGAGCGGAGAACTTGAAGCCGGCATTCCGATAGCTCCCTGTGAAGGTGACGCCGGAACCGGTATGGCAGCCACAAACGCCGTAAAAGTACGTACCGGTAACGTTTCCGCAGGAACGAGCGTATTTGCGATGGTAGTACTTGAAAAGAATCTTTCCAAGGTTTACAGAGAAGTCGATCTCGTTACGACTCCCGCAGGCGATCTTGTCGGAATGATCCACTGCAACAACTGTACTTCGGACCTTAACGCATGGGTTTCTTTGTTCAAGGAGGCACTTGAAAGCTACGGCGTAGAAGTCGACATGACTAAGCTTTTCTCAACGCTTTACAATAAAGCTCTTACGGGTGATGAAAACTGTGGCGGACTGGTTTCTTTCAACTACTATTCCGGAGAAGGCGTGACAAAGTTCGACGAAGGAAGACCGCTGTTTGTAAGAGAGCAGAACGCAAAGATGAACCTTGCAAACTTCATGAGAACGCACCTTTACTCCTCTCTTGCAACGTTAAAGATCGGCTGTGATATCATGCTTAAGGATGAAGGTGTCAAGGTAGATTCGATCACCGGTCACGGCGGACTTTTCAAGACAAAAGGTGTCGGTCAGTCGGTTCTTGCCGCTGCACTTAACGCTCCCGTTTCAGTAATGGAGACTGCCGGTGAAGGCGGAGCCTGGGGCATGGCCGTTCTGGCTTCTTACATGGTGCACAAAGAAAACAAAGAGTCTTTGGCAGATTACTTAAACAACAAGGTATTTGCCGACATGAAGGCAGAAACGTTAAATCCCGAACCCGCATTTGTAAAGGGATTTGACGAATATATCGAAAGCTACAAGAAGGCTTTGGCTGTAGAAGAAGCCGCTATCAAAAATACAAGATAAGAGGATCTTAGAATGTTAGAACAGTTAAAAAAGGAAGTATACGAAGCAAATATGCTGCTTCCAAAGTATGAGCTCGTTACATTTACGTGGGGAAACGTGAGCGGTATCGACAGAGAATCGGGCCTTTTCGTTATCAAACCTTCGGGTGTCGATTACGATAAACTCACTCCCGACGATATGGTGGTAATGAACCTTAACGGAGAAAAGGTCGAGGGTCGTTACAAACCTTCATCGGATACGCCCACACACCTTGAACTTTACAAGGCCTGTCCCGAAATCGGCGGTGTGGTTCATACCCATTCTTCTTATGCTACGAGCTGGGCACAGTCGGGAAGATCGATTCCCTGCTACGGAACCACCCACGCGGACT
>JAEEGI010004118.1_pt1 | contig 34273 bp, 32 predicted proteins | sample 8958751 | NCBI WGS metagenome assembly JAEEGI01 (sample SAMN16246545, study PRJNA631951) | gut metagenome | biome: gut microbiome; feature: rumen; material: KS-attached | host: Bos | place: Iran: Karaj | collected 2018-10
GATACCGGGATATACCGAAGAGCGGAAGTTTAAACAGTATGATCAAAATGTTTCCGGTAAAATCGAAGTCTGTAACGACGAAGATGTTTCAACGCCTGCAGGAACGTATTCCGCATGCAGACATATAGTTGCGGATATAAAGGGAGGTATGTCCTACTGGTCGGGGCACACCGAATTCTGGTATGCGCAGGGAGTCGGTCTCGTGAAATTCCTGCGGACCGTTACGGAGTGCGGCGAGCCGAAAAACGCCGTATGGATGCTTACGGCTCACGAAGGCGAGGACGAAGGGTATTTCCCGATGAAGGACGGATTTTTCCGCCGTTACGAGGCGCAGGGGCTTGAAAACGGATTCCGCGGAGCGGTGGAATACACCTGTGTGGAGGATTTGAAAGGTATGACGCTTTTTAAAGACGCTCTCGGAACGCAGGATAAAGACTTTTATCTGAAAATGAAATAAAACGGAAACGGCGCGGTCTGAAAACCAGACTGCGCCGTATTTATTCAACCGCACTTATTGTTCGTTTATTCATTTAAAAAATCAAGCACCGCCCTGTTAAATTCTTCAGGGCGTTTTGCTGCGATAAAATGATCGCCTTTTATGAAAACGAGACTGCTTTTTGGAATATTTTCGGCAATAAGGCGTGTATGAGATGTTTTTATCATATCGTTTGTGCCCGCGATCACCAGAGTTTTTGCGGTTATTGCGGACAGTTCTTCAGGGCGGATATTCGGTTCGTTGACCATAAGCCCGAGCATTTCGGCATTTCGTTTTGCTTTTTCGCTTTTCGCAGAAGATCTTTTCGCAATACGGTATCCTATCTCGATAGGTATCTGAACGGAACGTTTGACTCCGCCGGGATTGATGTTTGCGCCGTTAAGTATCAGTCTGTCAACTTTTTCGGGATACTTCAACACAAAATCCAGAGCTATGTTCCCGCCGTCCGAAAAACCGAGGATATGCGCCTTTTGTATTGAAATGCTTTCCATAAACAGTGATAGATCATCTGCAAACTGCGAAATGGTAAACGGCATATTTCCGCGCGGAGTCTGACCATGCCCTCTCGTATCTATTGCAAATACATGATAATACTTTGCAAATTCGTCGATCTGTCCTTTAAAGTATCCGCAGTTGTCACCGTTGCCGTGAAGGAGCAGTAAGGGCTCGCCCTGTCCTTTTTCAATAAAAAAATGCTGAATATCCATATTGTTTTACTCTTTTCGCTTTTTATCTGTAATTATCCGAAAACCCTGCCGCCAAAGACGACAGGGTGTAAAATTAAAACCGGGTTATTCAAACTGTTCGGGGAAAAGCATGCTGTATGCCGCGAGCATATCGCCTACCGCATTGTCGAAAAAGTCGTTCATGAGATTTTCATGTCTTTCAAGTATTTCCGCTGCGGGAGTATTTGTTCTGCCCAGATCGGAAGGAATATTTCTTACATCGCCGCCTGCGGAATAGAAATAGTTATACATGGCGTTATTAAGGATATCAAGAAATGCATCGCAGTCGCGTGAATCGAAGAAATTGTTTCTTCTCATATATTCTATTACCTGCTCGTGAGTTTCATAGCCGGGAAGCGGAGAGAATATCTCATTTACCGCAATAGCCGCCTCGTTGAGGTTATCAGTAAGAGATGGGAAAACAATCGTGCAAGTCATACCGTCATAAATACCTGCCGCGTGATCGGGAGCGACATCCGGACCGACAGGAGTATGAACGACCGCGTAGTTTTCAACTTTCTGAGAGACATCTCCGTATACGCCGAAAATATATTTCGTGGGCATAAAGGAATAACATGCCATATCGTTGCAGAAAGAATCTGTTACCGTAACGGGGTCGCCTTCAACAGAAAGATAATATGTATAAGCAAGATCACCGAATCTTATAAGCTGAATTTCTTCCGCTGCGGAGAAATACGACGGATTGTTGTAAAAGCCGCACGTCATGGAAGGCTTGCCGTTTACACGGGTAAGTCCGACACCGTTTGACGCGAGTATCATCTCGGCAAAATACGGAGAGTGCGCGGTAAGACCGTAAGTAATGGTTTCTCCGCCTTCTGTGACTGTGCATTTTTCGAGCTCGTCATTGAATGTGCTCCAGTTCCATACGCCCTGTTCATAAAGCTCTCTCGGATCGCTTGCTCCGACGATAGAAATAAGATCTTCGTTGACAACGAGCGGATATCCGAAAGACGAGTATATAAGATCCGGCCATGCCGCGGGAAGAATACCGTAAAGGTCGTCTTTATAGCATGCGCATTCCAGAAGATTGGGCGTGCCCCATTTATCGCTGTCGCGGTAGTCAATGATATCGCCAAGCTGTGAAGCTATACCGGAAAGGTAACCGGCTTTTGCATATGAATAGATATCAAACGATGTTATGAATGCGAAGTCGGCAGGGCTTGATCCCGCAGCCAGACTGCCCGTAAAATATGATGTGAAACTGCCCCATTCTCTGTAATCGATATTCACTTTACAGTTAAGGGATTTTTCGGTATCGGCAATACGATTGGTCGCAAGCTCTGCAAGACCTGTTCCTACCGGATATCCGAGTATGTTGTCGCCTGCAACGGCAGAGTTGCCTGAAAAGAACGAAACAAGAACTTTCAGCCCGAGTCCGTCAAAATTCAGTTCGCTGTTGCCGCTGAGATCAAGATCAAATACTTCCTCCTGTTCCTGTGAACACGAAAGCAGCGTGAGCGAAAGCAACGCCGCAAGAAGAAGACAAATTACCGTTTTTTTCATCAAAATGCCTCCGAGTATAAATAATTAATGTAATTATATCACCAAAGACACGTAAAGTCAACAGTTAAATACAATTTATTAAAAAATCTGCAATACATTTGCGGTTTTTTTATATATACATTTATATTATAGGCAGTTTTATGTTTGCAATAAGTAAAAAGCTGTTTGCAGCAATTATTATCATATTCAAACCGAATTCTTTCGTCCGAATGATATTGACAAATCGCTTTTAATCGTATAAAATTGAAACATAACAGCAAACTTGCGTATATTCGTATATACAGCAAACGAAAAAGAGAGGGAATAAATGGAGACAAAAAAATACAATGTCACAGGCATGAGCTGCGCGGCGTGTTCATCTCACGTTGAAAAAGCCGCCAGATCCGTAAAAGGAGTCAGCGATGTAAATGTAAGCCTTCTGACGAATTCCATGACCGTTACCGGAGACGGTTTCAGCGACGCGGACGTTTGCAAAGCTGTAAAAGCAGCCGGCTACGGAGCGAAAGCGGCCGGTCAGAATAAGGCGGAAATATCCGAAAAGGACGAAGAAACGGGAAAAATAGCAAAAAGGCTTATCGCATCAGTTATTTTGCTTTTACCTTTGATGTATATTTCAATGGGGCATATGTTTTCTCTTCCCCTGCCTCCGTTTCTGGAAGGGAATTACATCGCAACGGCGCTATGCGAAATGATCCTTTCTGCATCGGTCATGGTAATAAACAGCAAATTTTTTATCAACGGCTTTAACGGAATTATCCATCTTGCCCCGAATATGGATACGCTCGTTGCGCTCGGAAGCGGAATTTCTTTTATATACAGCGTTGCGGTAGTATTTTTAATGACTGCGGATGAACACGGCGGTGAGCATCTTCTTCACGGTCTTTATTTTGAGTCCGCCGCAATGATACTTGCGCTCATAACAATAGGCAAAATGCTTGAATCAAGAAGCAAAGGAAAAACAACGGACGCAATAAAACGGCTCATAGATCTTTCGCCTAAAACAGCAATGGTTATAAGAGACGGAAAAGAAATCGAGATCAATGCGGAAGACCTTTTACAGGGAGATATATTTACTGTTCGTCCGGGAGAAAGCTTTCCCGCAGACGGAGTTGTTATTGAAGGCGAAAGCGCAGTTAATGAGGCTGCGCTGACGGGAGAAAGTATTCCGGTCGACAAAACCGAGGGCAGTAAAGTAAGCGCCGCAACGATAAATCAGAACGGATTTCTTAAATGCAGAGCAACGCATGTAGGCAGCGAAACATCGCTCAGCAAAATTATAGAGCTTGTTGAAAACGCCGCCTCAACAAAAGCGCCTGTGGCAAAGCTTGCCGATAAAGTATCGGGAATATTCGTTCCCATAGTAATCGCGATAGCGGCAGTTACGCTTGCTGTATGGCTCATCGCCGGCAAAGATTTCGGCTTTGCGCTTGCAAGAGGGGTAAGTGTTCTTGTAATAAGTTGCCCGTGCGCCCTCGGTCTTGCCACGCCTGTAGCGGTAATGGTCGGAAGCGGCGTCGGAGCAAAAAACGGCATACTTTTCAAAACTGCGGCTTCTCTTGAAGCTGCCGGAAGAACACAGATCGCGGTATTTGACAAAACGGGAACGATCACCGAAGGACGTCCCGAAGTAACCGATAAAATCGCATTTTCCGTCAGCGAAAACGAACTGATTAAAATAGCTGCGGCGGTCGAATCGAAAAGCGAACACCCTATAGCAAAAGCAATAACCTCATATGCGGACGAAAACGGATCTGAGCGGTATGAAGCGACCGATTTTTCAGCGCTTCCCGGTCACGGAGTTTGCGGAACCGTGAACGGACTGCGTGTTCTGGGCGGAAATCTTTCGCTGATAAAAGAAAAAGGTGTCAAAACGGATTTTGCAGAAAGTTATGCGAAAGCTTTTGCAGAAAAAGGAAAGACTCCGGTATATTTTACGATCAATGAAACCCTTGCAGGCATTATAGCCGTGGCTGACAAGCCGAAACCCGACAGCAATGATGCGGTAGAAGAACTGAAAGACCTCGGAATACGCACTGTAATGCTTACCGGTGATAACAGGGCAACGGCGTTTGCAACAGCAAAAGCCACAGGCATCGAAAAAGTGGTAGCGGAGGTTTTGCCGGACGGAAAAGAAAACGTTATCCAAACTCTTTCCGAATACGGAAAGGTCGCTATGATAGGTGACGGAATAAACGACGCACCTGCGCTCACGAGAGCTGATACCGGTATTGCGGTAGGAGCAGGAACCGACATTGCAACTGACGCCGCCGACGTTGTGCTGATGCGCGCCGGAATACAAGATGTACCCGCTGCGATACGTCTTTCAAGGCAGGTTCTGAAAAACATAAAAGAAAATCTGTTCTGGGCATTTTTTTACAACATACTCTGCATTCCTCTTGCGGCGGGAGTTTTTATCCCGATAGCCGGAATTGAGCTCAACCCTATGTTCGGAGCGGCTGCGATGAGTCTGTCGAGCCTGTTTGTTGTAACGAATGCGCTGCGTCTGAATTTCTTTGACATAAAAAAACGCGGAAAATCAAATCGTATGCCGCCGGTAAGTCTTCCCGAAAACATAGGCGAAAACGGTTCGGAAATACTAGTTAACAAAAATGAATCAACGGAGGATAAAGAAATGACAAAAACGATCTACATTGAAGGAATGATGTGCCAGCATTGTGTGGCACATGTAAAAAAGGCGCTTGACGCGCTTGACGGAGTAAAAGAAGCGGCGGTTGATCTTGAAGGAAAGAAAGCCGTTGTAACGCTTGAAAAAAACGTTGACGACAAAACGCTTACGGCAGCCGTTGATGAAGCGGGATATAAAGCGGTAAAGGTTGAGCGCTGAAAGCAGAAAATATTTAATTATAAAAATGATGAGACCGAAAAGTCTCATCATTTTTGTTTGTATTTGCTCTGTATTACAAAATCGAAATTCAGTGCGGGTGAGCCCGAACATTTCACAAAAAACAGGATATGAAGAAAAATCTCACCGAAGCTGAGCAAAGAACAATTAGTGATACTGTCTCAAACTGAACCTGAGCGCGTATAACGGCGAATGCGGGCGTTCAAACTCAGTTGCAGTATTTGATGTATACGTCGCGTGCTGCGTCTTTCAGGGCGTTTACGAGCTCCTGAGGGGCAACGGCATGAACAGTGGCGCTGTTAAGAAAAAGCCACGATAATAGCTCCTGCGAGATCTCGGTATCAAATGTTGCAGAGTAAAGCCCGCTTGCTATTCCGCCGTATGGTTTTACAGTAACCGTTTTACCGAATGTGCCTACAACGGTGTTTATCATATCTTCATTGATACGAAGGGTGACCGTGACGGAATCAGGGGAATATGAGTCGAAAAGACCTCTTGAATAACACATCAGGTCAAATTCCATATCCCCGACAAATTCGCGGACATCCGTTATTTTATCGGGAAGAACGGAAACAGATTCTATTCTGTCTATATAAAAATGATTAAGTCCTTCAAGTTCCGGGCAGCCCGCAATGAGCATCATGGAACCTGAGCGGCATATAACTATATACGGACTTGCGCAATACGTCGTTTTTTTTGCCTTTCTGCCTTCTGTTACGCCATCTTCGTAAACAAATGAGATCTGCTTTTTTTCTGCGATCGCATTATGAACGGTATTGAGGTTTTTAACATACTGTTCGGGTTGACGGAAAGCTCTGTTTACAGTATATACGCGGCGCCGAATCTGTTTTTTTTCACGTTCCGATGCGAGATATTCTATCTTTTTTTTCAGCTCATCGCATCGTTTTCCGCTTATAAACCCTGTGGCGTGAACGGAATCCCACAAAGCGGCAAGATCGCTTTCGGAAAAAACTTTGTTTTTTATATAATAGCCTACTGATTTCGATTTGACAGCAACTATTTCAACGCCGAATTCACGAAGCGCCGCAATATCAGAATATATCGATTTTCTTTCAGCGGTAATTCCTTTTTTTGCAAGCTCAGCTATTATTTTTTCGATCGAAAGCGGCTCCTTTTCATCAGCAAGCCTGTAAAGAAGCTGCAGGATATAAAGAATTTTCAATTTTCTTCCGTTCTCGTTCATTCCGTTACTCCGAATTATTACAGTTTTTCATGATCATTTACGAATATGCATAAATAAATTATGTATGCAATTTTTTTATGCATCGTAATGCGGAAAAGCTTTACGTTTTTGAAATAATGCTACAAATAATAAAAACCGTTGAAAATACTGAATTTGAGCTCTTCAATGATTTTTGGACATATAAACGACAATTTTTTCGACAGATTTTTCCACTTTAAGAAAGTCGATTATTTTCGGATTTTTTTGACCTGCCTGTGGAAAACCCTGTTCAAACGTTTAATAACTACGCAATAAAATATGCAAAACTGTGGAAAACCCTGTTGAAAACGTGGAAAACCCTTGAAATATCACATTTTCAGCGCTCACAGGAAAAATCGTCAAAATCGTGCGAAATTGATTTTTTCGCTTATTTTCAGCATTTTTTTTATACGTTTAAAAATCCCGTTTATATACAACTCGTAATGTTGATAAACAGTCATTTCGAATAGTCCGAAAAACTCTTTTCGAATTGAAATTCATTCTGAAAAAGGCGCAAAAGATCATTTCATCTTTTTTACCTGTTTCAGGAATCTGCGCTCGTTTACCGATTTTTCTCTGCCGTAACGATGAACGGGCTTGCCGTGCTTTGTTTCGGAAAGAGTTTTCCCTTTTTTCTCGGGCGGGGTATAAGGCAATGAAAGACTTTTCATCAGTTTTGCTTTTTCCGCCTCCGTCATGGGACGGTACTCGCCCGGTTTAAGTCTGCCAAGCAATATCTCCCCTACGGCAATACGTTTAAGAAGCATAACTTCAAGCCCGACAGCTTCGCACATTCGTCTTATCTGTCTGTTTCTGCCTTCGCTGATCGTTATATGAAGAGCGGTCTTTACTATCCTGATATTTTCATCGGTATAGATATCGTCGCTGTCTTCATTTTCACCTTTTTCGGATGTCTGGGACTGAATTGCAACGATTGCAGGTTTTGTCATACCGTCGTCAAGCAAAACGCCGTCCCTCAGTTTTGCAAGCTGATTTTCCGAAACGTTGCCGCGCACCGTTACGCGGTATGTTTTATTGATATGATATCTGGGATGAGTCATACGAAGAGCTGCCTCTCCGTCATCCGTAAGGATGAGTATACCTTCACTGTCTCTGTCAAGACGTCCTACAGGATATACCCTTCCCTTGATTTTTTTAATAAAATCCGCGACGATCGGACGTTTTTCATCCTCGGACTCTCTTTTCATAGATGTTATAACGCCGCGCGGTTTGTAAAAAATAAAATACTGTTTGTCGCACGCTTTGATATACAGGCGTTTGCCTGAATACATAATACGGTCGTTTTCGGGATCGACATCCATGCCCACCGCTGCCTCTTTGCCGTTTACGAAAATCTTTCCGGCCAAAACAAGTTCTTCAGCAGCTCTTCGTGAGCACACTCCGCATTCAGCGATAAATTTTTGAATTCGCATAATTTCTCCGTTATTATAAACAATAAGAACACATCGGTCGGGAGCAGAGCCTTTCCTTTGTGTTCTTAAAACCAAATCGTTTTATTAAAGGGCTTTTTTAGCGGTTTCAACGAGAGATGCAAACGCTGCTTTATCAGAGACTGCAAGCTCGGCGAGCATTTTTCTGTTAAGGACCACTCCGCTCTTTTTAAGACCGCACATAAATCTTGAATAATTTATGCCGTTTGCCTTTGCCTCTGCGCTGATTCTGGTGATCCAGAGTGAACGGAAATCTCTCTTTTTGAGTTTTCTGCCTGTATAAGCATAAACAAGGGATTTCATTACCGCTTCATTTGCGGTTCTGAAAAGCTTGGATTTGCCTCCGAAATATCCCTTCGCGAGCTTAAGTATTTTTTTATGTCTTTTATGCGTCATGACGCCGCCTTTAACTCTTGCCATTTGTTTTTCCTCCAAAAATTAATAATTATATGCCACGACGCGATTAATACGGAAGCAGCTTTTTGATTGTGGGTGCGTTTGCGGGACTTGCGTATGTGCCTTTACGAAGGCCTCTCTTATATTTGGTCGTCTTTTTTGTAAGAATATGACGTCTGTATGCGTGATTGATTTTTACCTTGCCGCTGCCAAGAACGGTAAAACGCTTAGCCGCGCCTCTGTGCGACTTAAGTTTGATCTTGTTTGCCATTGGTTGTTTCTCCTTTATGTGAATTAATTATATGCTTTATTTAGATGCTTTCGGCGCAAGGAACATTATCATATTGCGTCCGTCAAGCTTTGCAGGTTTTTCTATTACTCCGATCTCTTCGCAGCCCTGAGCGAACCGGGCCATAAGATCCGTGCCCCACTCAGGATGCAGTATTTCTCTGCTTCTAAAACGCAAAGCGACTTTGACCTTGTCTCCGTCTTTAAGAAAACGAAGAGCGTGATTAAGTTTTGTATTAAGGTCGTGATCGGCAATTTTAACGTTGAGCTGAATTTCCTTGACGGAAATCGTTTTCTGACTCTTTCTTTGTTCTTTTGCTTTTTTTGCCTGTTCAAAACAATATTTGCTGTAATCCATCAGTTTGCAGACAGGCGGTGTAGCCTGAGGCGCAATTTTAACAAGATCAAGACCTCTCTGAATTGCCATTTTCTGCGCATCTTTGGCTGAAAGGATACCGAGCTGTTCCCCGTCTTCACCTACAAGACGAACAGAAGCGTCACGGATCTCCTCGTTGATTTGCATCGTTTTCGCGTTTATACAGGATCCCTCCATTTTAAAGAATAAAAATACGGCGAACAGAATCTGTCCGCCGTAAAAGAACGCATTTTGCGTTTCATACGATATTGACCCGCCGATAATGATCGGACAAGGTGAGACAGAGTCTGCTTCATTGTGCTTTGGTATTATATCACAGTTTATCGCTGTTGTCAATACGTTTATTTTGTAAAATTTCCGTAAACTTGTCGCTCGGTCTGAAAAGCAAAGCGGAATTGGATCCTTTTTCGATGTCGTAATAAATAATGCAGGTACCCGATCCTCCGAACAGGTCTCCGTTGCATCTCAATACTGTTTTTACATTTTCGCTTTTTTTCAGCTGCTTTATTTTGACGTCCGCAGTTATTTTTATAATATCTTCCAAACGGACCTGACATACTGTCGTTTCCTTTGAACCGATCTTCAGTTTTACGGATATGATATCTTCGTTGATCGTATATGTATATTCGTAAAAACGGCGACGAATATACAGAAACACAACGACCGCTGCAGCGATAAGCACCGCAAGCTCATAAATGCCTTTGAACGTCTCCCACCCTATCCATACCGGGACCGAAAGCAGGCAGAAAGCCGCGGTAACCGTTATGAGGATTACGAGAAAGCTTGTTTTTTTTGAAATATATACTTCACTGTACATTTTTTTCTCCGATTCTCTGTTGTTTTTCTTTTTTATGATTATACGGATATTGAATTCGATCAGATATAATATGTAAAGTCATTCAGATTTACAGTATGATGTTTTACGATGAAATGATATGCCGTGATCCGAGGAATGACTGCGGTCTGCATATAGTATTCTCTGCAACGAGGACCACAAAATAAGCTGATTACCTGAGTTTTAACAGATTGAAAATCTGAATCGACCTGATGGATCCGACAAAAAACCGGCAGTGTAAAAGCAATATGCTTTACAATAGTATCCGGTCGCAGCAACAGATCGTATTTATTTATGTGAGCGGTTTAAAGAAAAGACCCCTTTCAGGATCTTTTCTTCACAGAATTTTTTTTGCCCGCCGCAGGTTTTTTTGTTTTGTTTTTTCCCGTATCCGGCGCTGTCGGTTTTGCTTCAGAAGGCTTCTTCTTAATAAAGATGTTTCCATCTGCATCTTCAGGGACCCATAAATCGTCTGCCGTTAATTTTTCCCAGTTCGGTTTGATTGAATAAACCGCATTTGATCCCGTTTTTTTGGATATTCTGCTGATATAGCCGTTATCGATAAGCGACTGAAGCGCGATCTGAACTTTGGATTTATCAGCCGAGTAGTGTTCTGTTACGATATTGACAGTATCGCGGAAGGTTATTTTACGGTTTTTATCAGAACTCATTTCAAGGTAGCGCAGATTTTTCAGGATCATATCGTAATAAGGTTTGAGAATATCGGTTTCTGTGGGAAGTTCCACCCACCATGAAGCTGTCGCTTTGAGCTGATTGCTGAAAGCGCCTTTTACGCCGTAAATACCGACCTGTTTACGGCAAATCGTTTTAAGGTATGCTGCAACGGAATTAAAGTGAGCGTCACCCGTAAAAAGGATAAAAACTTCTGTTTTATCATCCGCAAAAGCCTTCTGATAAAGGCTGTCAAGCATTATAAAATCCGTGAAATCTTTTTCTGAATATGGGTTCGGGTTTTTTGTTTCAACAATACGGTTTGTATATTCACGTATTTTTGATATTTCCTTATTGAGCGACTCATTCGAAAAATCCGCAAAAAAAGTTATTTCTCTTACATCTGCCCGCTCGTTTATCATATTTATCCAGGCGCCGATATCCGGTTTTTTGTTGTATATTTTTTCCATCGAAATATACCAGTGCTCAAAATCAACAAACGCTGCTCCGCGTGGTTTTTTCTTTTTCAAAATGCCTATAAATTTCACCGCCTTTCTTTTATTATTGATCTATCTGAATATTTCAGTAACTATAAGATCACCGCTGCCCGCTCCGATATAACCGTCAGTTCCGACGAGAGGCTCATTACTTACGCCGATAGGGAAAAACGATGTAAGATGAAAATCATGAAGAGAGTATTTAAAACCTTTGATATCAACGCCTTCAGATTCTCCTTCGGATGGAAACACGGAAATATATGCTGTTTTGGGATCATACGCAATTTTTTTAACTGTATGAGCATGAATAAGGCTTATCCGCGTTTTTCCGTCACATATAATGCATTCGGCTCCGTTTTTTTCTATAAAACGAAGAACGGCTATTGCTCCGAGCGTATGGTCGAGCCTGCCCCCTATCCCGCCTGCAAGAAAGATTTTTTCAAATCCCTTTTCAAGTGCGAAACGCGCCGCGAAAAGAGCGTCAGTATCGTCTTTTTCAACGGGCAGGACTATCGTCTGAAATTCCGATGTTTCCGGCGGTTTGTTTGAAGAATCAAAATCTCCGAGAACAACATCCGGCAAAGCGCCTACTCTTTTTGCGTAGTCAATACCGCTGTCTGCGCAGATAATAAAATCTCCGTCTTCTTTCTCAAAAGGGAGGATATCGCTTTCAGACCAGCAATAAATAATTGCCCGTTTGTTTTTCATCAATTATTCTTATCCTCCCATGGCTTATATACGCCAAGCTCTTGATACATCCTGCAGTAATTTTCGTGGCGCGACTGCTTTATTTTACCTTGTCTGAGCGCTTCGATAACGCCGCAGCCTTTTTCCTTCGTATGAGAGCAATCGCTGAAAAGACAGTCATTTACATATTCTCTGAATTCCGGAAAACAATCTGCGAGGAACGCTCTGTTTTTTATATCGTAAGATTCGAATGACAGACTGGAAAAACCGGGGGTGTCGGCGATGACGCCGCCAAAGACATCAAAAAAACGGGACGAACGTGTCGTGTTTTTTCCTCTGCCCAGTCTTTTGCTTATATCGCCGGTTTTCAGGGATAAGCCGGGGGAAAGTCTGTTGAGGAGCGTTGATTTGCCTACTCCCGAAAGACCGCTCATTACGCATACGCAGCCGCTTATTTCATCGCGTATTTTATCAATATCATTTTCGGAATCCTGAGAAACAGTATAAATTTTGTACGGAAGACTGCCGTAAATATCGTAAAGGCCTAAAACATCGTTTAAATCGGACTTACTTAGAACTATTACCGGCTGAATGCCGTGATATTCGGCGACAGCGAGCATTTTATCTATATTGTAAAGATTCGGATCGGGCGAAGATACCGCAACAACAAGAAAAAGCTTATCTATATTCGCAACCGGAGGTCTGGTGAGAGAATTTTTTCTCGGAAAGATTTCGGTGATCACTCCGTCTTCCACATTGACTCTGTCGCCTGTAAAAATAAGAGTATCGTCTTTTCTGAACAGTCCTCTTGCCGTGCAGTTTACAGTGCCGTCATCGGTTTTTACGGTATAAACCCCGCCGACGCATTCGTAAATCGTTCCGATCATATCACTCGCCCGTATCGTAATATTCATCCAGCGCGGAAGAATCGTTATATTCCGGTTTATATGTTCCGTTTGCGATCGCATCTGCAACGCTGCCCATGCTTACCACAACTATGATCTCTTCGCTTACGTCTACGATCGTTTCTTTATCAATGCTCTGAGATATAACATATCCCGACTCAACAAAATCATCGTATCTGTATTTTATGGAATAATAATAGAGCTGAGAATTGAGAAGCATCTGTTTTGCAAGTTCCTCTTTATAGCCAATAAGTCCGGGAACACGCACACGGGTAGCCTCAGTTGTGAACGAAACATATATTTTGACCGTTGTTCCTACGGGAACGGTTGTTGAGGATGACGGTTCTGTTCTGATAACCTTGCCTTCATCTACATTTTCGCTCTGAGTCTGAACAGTTTCGTAAAGAAGATCGCTCTGTTTCAGCTTAACGATCGCCTGAGCCTCTTCCCAACCCTTTACATCAGGAACGGTAACGGTTCTTTTACCGTTGCTTACCACAAGTTTTACTGTAGTTCCCTTGCTGTAATTTCCCGGTTCGGGAGTCTGCTCCACAACAAGACCTGAGCCTATCGTATCATCGTATCGTGATTCCTGAGTAAATTCGAAATATGAACTGTATCGGGGATCGGTTGTTATTTCCGATGCTACCTGACCGACAAAGCTCGGCAGCTCGATAAGATCATCGTTCAGCTGTTCAACGACCGTAAACATTGCCCCTACGCCTATAAGCACAAGAATAACGCCGAGGAATATTCCTGCGGAAACAGAAAGAAAAACATTTCTTATATGACGCCATTTTCTTGCTTTTGCAGACTGTTTTTTCTTCTTCTTTTTCTTTGCAGGCACGGGAGCAGCTTTTTCGGGTTTCGGTTCCTCTGTTTTCGGTTCAGTTTCCTCATGTACTTCGGTATTTTTCGGTTCACTCGTGTTTTCGACCGGTCCGTCGGGATAATCAAATACCCAGTCTTTATTATCTTCGAGTATTTTTATATCTACAAGCATTTCCTTCGCATGCTGATAACGCTCTTCGGGATCTTTTCTCATCGCCTTGAGTATTATCTGCTCCATGCCCCTGGAGACTTTCGGATTGACCTCCGATGGACGGCGAGGATTGCTCTGAACCTGCTTTAATGCTACAGAAACGGGAGTTTCACCGGTAAAAGGCAGCTTACCCGTTACCATTTCATAAAGCATAACGCCTGTTGAATAAATATCTGATTTTTCGTCCGTCTGCTGGCCCTTGGCCTGTTCGGGCGAGATATAGTGAACGGAGCCTATGGCAGTATCGGTCATGGTAATCGTTTCAAAATTGGAAACATGCGCTATGCCGAAATCCATCACCTTTATTGTTCCGTCATCAAGCAGCATTATATTCTGCGGCTTGATATCTCTGTGCACAATACCGCGCTCGTGGGCATGACGAAGCGCACGAAGGGTTTGCTTAATATACCCTATCGTTTCGTTTTCGGGAATTGCGCCTGTAAACTCCATATATTCTTTAAGCGTTCTTCCCTCTATATATTCCATTACGATATATTGTATATCGCCCTCGAAATTAACATCGTAAACGTCAACAATATTCGGATGCGAAAGCATTGCTATGGCGCGTGATTCGTTCAGAAAACGACGACGGAATCTTTCATCGCTGAGAAATTCCGATTTCAGAACTTTTATCGCAACATATCTGCTTTCCACGGAATCGGCAGCTTTATAAACTACCGACATACCGCCGACGCCTACTGTTTCGATAATTTTGTATCTGCCGCCTAAGACGGTATTTATCAACTTATCCACCGGCACCTCCGCTTAAAGAGCAACAACCACTGCGGTGATGTTGTCATTGCCGCCACGTTCGTTTGCACAGAGAATAAGCTCATCGCAAAGTGCGGCAGGCTCGGCGTCACGTTTAAGAAATTCTTCAAGATCGTCGTCGGAGAGCATGTTTGAAAGTCCGTCAGAACAAAGAAGAAGTTTGCCCGGAGCCGCAATTTCTATCGGAGCCACCTCGACGGAGACATCTGAATCAACGCCGAGAACACGCGTGATCACATGCTTATACGGATGATGCTCTGCTTCTTTTTCGGTAAGTTCGCCGTGATCTATCATTTCCTGAACAACAGAATGGTCTTTTGTAAGTCTTACGATCTTTTCTCCGTTGAAGTAATAAGCGCGGCTGTCGCCGACATGGGCGATATAACTCTGTCCGTCATAAGACATTACGGTTACAATCGTTGTGCCCATACCTCTGAGAGACGGTTCGCTTATCGAACGGGAAAAAACGGCTTCATTTGCTCTGTGAATGCAGAACTCCAGAAGCTGCGCGATATCCCTCTCCTGAAGAGAAGCCTCCTGCGCAAGACTTATCTGTTTTTGAAATGCCGCTATTGCGGTTTCGGAAGCAACATTGCCGCCCACATGTCCACCCATACCGTCACATACAACGGCGCAGAAATTTCCTCCGCCAAGCTCGGTATAGGCATATGCGTCCTGATTTGTCTGACGCACCTTGCCGACATCGGTTTTTCCGAAAATGATCATATTTGTTTCCTCCGATGAAGAAAATAATGCTTGATTCTGTATGAAGATAATATGTTGCTGTTTGATTTATATGTTTATATGTTTTTTCCGCCGGACTCGGTTTTATGTCTTAGCTGACCGCATGCGGCGTTGATATCGCTGCCAAGAGTGCGTCTGACCGTCACATTGATGCCTCTGTTTTTCAGAGTATCGAAAAACCTTCGGATATTTTCGGACGAAGACGGATAAAAACCGCGTTCCGTGACGTAATTTACGGGGATCAGATTAACGTGTGCAAGCATTCCGCGCAGAAGATTTGCAAGAGTTTCCGCATGATTTACGGAATCGTTGACATCTTTTATAAGAGTATATTCAAAAGATATGCGGCGTTTTGTTTCTTCCGTGTAATTTCGGCATGCTTCAATCAGCGTTTCGATGTTCCACTTGCGGTTTACGGGCATGATTTTATTTCTTGTTTCGTTATCCGGCGCATGCAATGAAACTGAAAGCGTCAGCTGAAGTTTCTTTTTCGCAAGCTCGTTTATTTTAGGCACAACTCCGCATGTAGAGACCGAAACATGGCGAAGGCTCATTGCCAGTCCTTTGGGATTGCTGATATTATCAAGAAAAACAAGAATATTGTCGTAATTATCCATAGGCTCGCCTATACCCATAACAACTACCGACGAAACGCTGTATTCTCTGTTTACTGTGGCGACCTGTGCAAGCATTTCACCTGCCGTAAGATTTCGTTTAAGACCTTTCAGCGAGCTTGCGCAAAAAGCGCAGTTCATTCTGCACCCCACCTGAGAGGAGATGCATACGGAATTTCCGTGTTCGTAATTCATCAGAACAGTTTCTATATGTTCGCCGTCGGCAAGAGTAAAAAGATATTTTACCGTTCCGTCTGACGAAACAAGTTTTTTTTCTGTCTGCAAAACAGTAAGGTATGATTGTTCGGCGAGTGTTTCACGCAGCGATTTTGAAAGGTCAGTCATTTCGTCAAACGAAGAAACGCCTCTCGATATCCACCTGAAGATCTGTTCCGATCTGTATTCGGGAAGTCCATTTTCAGAAACGAAATTTTTGAGCTCGTTAAAATTAAGAGATGATAAATCTGTTTTCATCTTCGTCTTCCGTTCGATATAAGAATGAGTCGTAAAAACTGGGCAAGAGACACGGCAACGGAAGCGACATAAGTCATTGCTGCTGCGGACAGAACCTTTTTGGCAAGCGGGAGTTCCTCGCTTGACAGCGCGCCGCACATCTCAAGTTGTTTCATCGCTCTTGAGGACGCGTTGAACTCAACAGGCAAAGTTAAAAGCTGAAACAAAACAACAACGAAAAACAGAACTATACCGATATTCACAAGAAGACTGCTGCTGAAAATAAATCCGAGAATAATGATCGGCATCGAAAGACCTGATCCGAAATTGACAACGGGAAGAAGTGAATTTCGGATTTTTATGGGAGCGTAATTCTCGTAATACTGTAAAACGTGTCCGGCTTCATGCGCGGCTATGCCAAGCGCGGCGACGGATGAACTGTCGTAGACACCGTCGGAAAGACGGATGATATTTTCTTTGGGGCTGTAATTATCTGTAAGCTGCCCCTGTGTGTGGGTTATGGTCACGTCGTAAATTCCGGCTCTTCTGAGTATTTCCGAAGCGATCTCCGCTCCCGTCATTCCTCTTGCGGAAAGCACTGATGAATATTTTGAATATGTGCTTTTTACGGATGCAGACGCGATAAGCGACAATATGACTGCAGGAATGACAAGCACAAGATACCATGTATCAAAATATAAATAAGGCAAATTTTTACCTCCGTTTTGCGTTGTTAATGATCAAAGTGGAAATTTCTGTTGCCGCGCAGGAGCGCTTCGTCGGACATTCTTTTCTTTCCTTCCGGCGCAAGCTCTGTAATGCGGACCCAGCCGTCTGCCGCCTTCACGGTAATAAATCCGTCATGAGGACCGTCCGCTTCGGTCGCCGAATAAATTTTTACCGTTTTTCCTTCTGCGAATGCTATTGCGCCGGGAACGGGGCTCAGTCCTCTTATTTTATTGATTATGTTTTCTTTTGTATCAGAAAAAGATACTTTTTTTGTTTCGGCGGTTATCAGAGGCGCATAACTGAAATCTCCCGTCTGTTTTACGGGCGTAACGGTGCCGTCCTCAAGTCCGTAAAGGGTTTTGCATAAAAGCTCTCCTCCGATAACGGCAAGACGGTCGTGAAGAGTTTCGGCATTGTCTTCATTATATATCGGTGTGGACTGCTGCATCAGAATATCGCCCGTATCAAGGCCCTTATCCATAAGCATTGTGGTTATGCCTGTTTCCTTTTCTCCGTTGATTATAGCAAAATTGATCGGAGATGCGCCTCTGTATGCAGGCAAAAGAGAGGCATGAACATTCACGCAGCCGTATTTCGGATAAGACAAAACATATTCGGGCAGAATTTTACCGTATGCCGCAACTACAATAACATCCGGATCATACTTTTCGAGGATCGGCATCAGCTCGCCGTTTTTGAGTTTTTCCGGTTTATATACATCAAAGCCCTGCTGTTCGGCAAATTCGCCCGTTGCGGTTGGGTATAAAGTATATCCTCTGCCCTTCGGTCTGTCGGGCTGAGTAACAACGGCGCATATTTCAAATTTCGCGGCGATCAGAGCCTTCAGAGATTCGACCGCAAAATCCGGCGACCCCATAAACAGAATGCGCATCAGTCTTTTTCCTCTAAATATTCTATTACATGTTCACGGAAAAGAATTCCGTTGAGATGATCTATTTCATGGCAAAGACAAACCGCCGTAATGCCTGTTCTTGTTATTTCGAACCATTCGCCTTTTGAATCCTGAGCTTTTACCGTTACCTCTGCAGGTCTTTCGGTTTTTCCCCATACCCCCGGCACGGAAAGACAGCCTTCGTTTGCATTCTGTTTTCCGCTTGCATTTGTTATTTCGGGGTTTATAAGCGCAACAAGCTGCTCGGTATCACCGTCTACAATAACTATAACACGGCGCAGCACGCCGATCTGGGGCGCTGCAAGCCCGAGTCCGTCCGCATCCGTAAGAGTATCTTTCATATCCTTTATAAGCAGTTCAAGACGTGAATCGAATGTTGTGACCGGTTTTGATATTTTAGAAAGGCTTTCATATCCTTCCTTTACTATTTCGCGAAGTGCCATTTTCAATACTCCTGTTTACCCGATATTTGCCGGGTTCATATCTATATCGATGCGAATTTCCTTATTCGCAGGATTTTTTATAAATGATAAATATACATCTGAAAGAATTTTCCTCTGGCTGCGATTATCGATGCATTTAAGAAGGATCCTTACACGCGGTTTTGTTTCAACCATGGGAACATGCGTTGCCTTTGCCGGGATAACGCGAAGCGGCATATCTCCCTGCGCGGTGCGCAATTCGTTTTCAAATCTTTCTGCGGCATCAAAAGCCCTGCTTTCGGTGGGCGCGATAAAAGAAACCTGACATATATCGCAAAACGGAGGATACAGCATCGTTTTTCTGAATGCAGTTTCGTTTCTGTAAAAACCTGCGTAATCCTGATCGAGCGCATACCGGAAAACACGGTGTTCCGGATAAAAAGACTGGATTATCGCTCTGCCTGTTTTTTGCGATCTGCCCGCTCTGCCTACGACCTGAGTCATAAGCGAAAACGTTTTTTCAAACGCCCTGAAATCCGAAGAAAACAGCATCGTATCGGCAAGCAGCACGCCTACAAGAGTGACATTCGGGAAATCGAGCCCTTTTGTTATCATCTGCGTGCCGAGAAGAATATCGCATTCGCCGCGTGAAAATGCAGAAAGAATTTCATTTCTGCTACCTTTTTCTGAAACGGTATCCGCATCCATCCTGAGTATTTTTGCCTCGGGAAAGATAGATGCAAGATCCTCTTCTGCCTTTTGTGTGCCAATTCCCGAATATTTCATCGTTTCGCCGCCGCATTTCGGGCATTTTGAAGGGACCGGAACAGAATAACCGCAATAGTGGCATACAAGCCGCTCGTTTTTTTTATGATACGGCATCGTTACGCCGCAATAAGGGCATACAACAGGTTCTCCGCAGTCGAGACAGCTGACAAATGTGTTATACCCTCTGTGATTCATAAATAAAACGGTTTGTTCTTTGTTTTTAAGGTTTTGCGATATTTCGGAAACAAGCAGTGAGCCGAAGGGCGTTGAATTGCCTTCCGAAATTTCGTCGTGCATATCAACAAGCAAAACTTTCGGCAAAGGACCGCCGTTATAGCGTTCTTTTATTTCGGAAAAGCCGATTTTTTGAGACTCCGCAAGGCGGTATGCTTCAAATGACGGAGTGGCAGAGGCTATGAGAAGAAGAGAATTTGACTTTTTTACTATAAAAGCAGCCACTTCACGCGCCGAATATTTCGGCGTCATTTCGGATTTGTATGTTCCCTCCTGCTCTTCGTCTATGATAATGATTCCGGGATCGTTTATCGGAGCAAAAAGCGCGGAGCGAGTGCCGACAACGATTTTCTTTTGACCGTTTGCTATCAGTCTGAATGTTTCACGCCTTTCGGCAGGGGTAAGAGCGCTGTGAAGAACGGCAAGACTTTTTCCGTAACGGTCATACAACCTTGAAACTATCTGATAAGTCAACGCGATTTCGGGAACAAGCAGCAATGCGGTTTTGCCGGCAGACAAAACATCGTCTATAAGTTTTATATAAACAAGCGTTTTGCCGCTTCCCGTAACTCCGAAAAGGAGATGCGCTCCGCCGCTTGAAAATCCTTTTTTTATTTCCTCATAAGCTTTCTGCTGTTCCTGGTTAAGAACCACTTCTTCAGACTGGTGTCTTTCAATGTCCGAAAGAGGATCCTTTATTTTTGTCTGCCTTTTTCTCGTTTTCATTTTTCCGAAAGGCAAAACGAGCGAAACGGCATCCCAGTAAGTGCAGAAATAGCGTTCCTTTATATATAAAGCGAGACTCAATCTGAATTCGGAAAGCGATGATATATCCGTTTCGTCTGTTCCGAGAGAAATGATCGGCCTGATCTTATCGGAAGGCACATCGGTTTTTTCGGAAAGGGAAATGATCACGCCCTGAGCTTCTTTTATTCTGCCGAACGGAACGGTGCAAAGAAGTCCTGCCCTGACAGACGGCACAAGCTCTTTCGGAACGATATATGTATAAAGCCCGTCTGCGGAGATCGGAAGGTCTTTTATCGCAACGAGTGCATAAAGAGGAACGTCATCCGTCAACATGCTCTCTGTATGTTGCCTTTCCGTTTGCAAAAGACATTACCGCCTGCTTTATAGGCTTTTCTTCGAGTTTTTCACCGTTTTCTTCCGCTTTTTCGGCAAGATAACGTGCCTGTTTTGCAACGGCAATAACAAGCGAGTAGCGGCATCTGTGGTCGCCTTTAATAAGATCGTTTACACTTGGATACAACATATTACTTCTCCTGTTTTAATTCGGATCATTCTCCGATATTTTCATTTATACGTCCGCTTATCGTTTCAGGCGATACTGCGCTGAGCACGACATGCGAACTGTCTGTTACGATAACTGATTTTGTTTTACGTCCGTATGTGGCATCTACAAGAAAGCCTTTTTCCCGCGCGTCCGCTATTATACGTTTTACGGGGGAAGAATCGGGCGATATGACGGCGATTATTCTGTTGTCGGCAATACTGTTGCCGTAACCGATATTTATAAGTTTCATAAAATCACTCTATATTCTGTATCTGTTCTCTTATCTGCTCGATTATTGATTTAAGCTCAAGAACTATGCGGGTAACTTCAAGATCACCTATTTTTGAAGAAATGGTGTTTACCTCACGGTTCATTTCCTGTATTGAATTATCGATATACTTGCCTATCGGTTTATCTGCGCAAAGAGCTTCTTCAAGCGCTGCGGCGTGTGAGCCCAGACGAACGACTTCTTCGTCTATTGCGATTTTATCCGCCATAATAGCGACCTCTGTAAGGAGACGCTGTTCGTCAACATCGGCGCCGCCGAGTAATTTTTCTATGCGCTTTCTAAGCTTTGAGGCATATTCTTCCGTCAACACAGGCACTCTTGCGTTTATTACGGCAACACGGTCCTTTATTGTTTCGAGTTTTGCTGAAATATCCGCACAAAGACGGGTGCCCTCAGCCTCACGCTGTTTTATAAGCGCATCGACCGCCTCTTCAAGGACCGGTTTTACGGAAAGCCACATCTGCGATGAGTCGGTTTCATCCTGCGAGACCGTAACGACATCTGACAAACGAAGAACGGTGCTGGCAGAAATATCGTTTGTAAGTCCGAACTCTTCAGCAACAGCCGATATCTCATCAAGATAGTTCTTCAGCAGCTTTTTATCTACCGACACCTTTTTATTGCTTTCTGCTGCGGAAAAATCGAGATTTAAATTCAAATCGAGTTTGCCTCTTGAAAGACGCGTTGAGATATATGAACGAATATTATCTTCAAGCTGCATATATGCTCTCGGAATGCGTGCGTTCAGCTCGAGGTAGCGGTGATTTACGGATTTGATCTCTACCGTAATCGCGACCCCGTCCGTAACTGCGGAGGCCCTTCCGAAGCCTGTCATGCTTTTGACCAAAACAATACCTCCCGATACAATATGATTTCCGAAATTCAAAAATGACTGAAAATACATACTTACAGTAATAATATATCATTATATATTGTAATCCTTTTTTCAAAGTTTGTCAAGTTTTTTAAAGTAATTAATTATAAGAAACCGTATATGTTCACTGTTTTGCCACAAATTTTAAAGAAAATTTCCTTGACCGCCTCCCCTTTTATGTGTATAATGTAAATAATCATCAGAAGCATAAGGAAAGAATAAATATGATCTGTAAAAAATGCGGCACAGAAATACCCGATGATTCCCGATTCTGTTTTTCATGCGGTCATGCTTTTACGGGAAAAACAAAAATAAAAAGGATCGTTATAGCCGCGCTTTGTGTTATCATTGCTCTTTTGCTGCCCGTTTTTGCGCTCTTTTGCGGAATTCACATAGGCAAAACATCGACCGATATTTCGATTAAAACACCTGCTGTCGCTGAAATTGCTGCGGAAAGGCTGAAGGAAGTAACTGAAATTCCTGTAGAAATTGAATTTACTCAAAGCGAACTAAACACAATTGTAAAGCAGTATGAGGAAAAAATGCTGCCTTTAAAAAACGTTGTGATCTCTCTTCCCGAAAGCGGCGGAGCGCTGATCGAAGGACAGATCGAAAAAAGCGGCCTTTCAAATCTTTTCGGCACTGAACTGCCGCCGTTGATACTGTTGCTTTTACCTGACAACATCGATCTTGCAATTGCCGCAGACCCGTCAGTGAAGGACGGCAGAATAACGGCGGGCATAAGCTCCGTTTCGGTATCAGGACTTTCGCTGGGCAAAGAAACGCTCGAATATATAGGCGCAGACGATATAATTGCCGATATCGTTGATTCTGCTGTCGGAGAAAAATACGGCGAAAAGGTTAAAATCGAAAACATTTCGATCGGAAATTCAAAATCAGGAGAACGGGCAATTAAAATTAAAATCAGATATTATATCTGGAAATAGCAGCGAATCTGAATACTTAAATTTACCACAAATCGATACCGCATAAATGTCTTTTCAGGAAAGCATAAAATAATTAATTACAGGAAGGGAAATATGGCTGTCAGTCTTATCCGGGCACAATGTCCTAATTGCGGAGCTACGCTCAACATTGAAGAAGGCTGTAAAGAAGTTTGTTGCGAATATTGCGGCTCGAAGGTCTTACTGCACAATGAAAACGAGGCAAGCGTTAAACAAGCGGAAACGGATCGTATTATTCGTATGAAACAGATGGAGCTTGCCGACAAAAAATATGCCGATGCATTAAAAACAAAAGCTCTGAAGATCAAACTATCTCTGATTTTTGCGATTGCCGGCGTGATGATGATTTTAATCGGTTTTTCTGCCGGACAAGCATCGGGCGATTCCAATTCATGGCTGTTCATACTTGCGATAATGGGTATTTTTTCTCTTTGTGCCGCCGGTTTTTTATGGATATCCATAGTAAAAGATGAAGAGGATTTAAACTCAGAAGATAAAGCAAAAGTTCCGTCTTCAGTATCTGATTTTGCGAAAAAAGATTACAGCGCAATTGCGGCAATGTTTGAGAGCGCGGGTTTTACAAATGTCAGATGCGTCCCTCTTAATGATCTGGCTATAGGATTATTAAAAAGGCCCGGAATGGTAGAATCAATAACCGTCAACGGTGAGACTGTCACTTCCGGCGGCAAGAGATTTCCCAAAAATGCTCCGGTCGTAATATCTTATCACAGCATGATCCGTTAGCTGAATAAACCATTACGCAATGAGCATAAAAAGCTTTGCGCTTAAACAGCGAGCCATTGAACTTTTACTGCTGCCGGCAGAATACCGGATCGCTTTTGCAGTTGTTTTTCGGAAATAATCAGCGTTAACTTTACCGACAAAGCGTAATGCCAAAACCTGCATAGCCGGACGGAAGAAAAATGTCAGCGCAAAGCTTAAAAATCAATACAATTCAACAACACCCGAATATATAATACCCTCAGCCTCCGGTATACAGAGGTTGAGGGTTTGTGCATTATATTTTCAGATACAAAAAGTCCTTTTACATTTTCACGAATATTTTTGCCACTTTTCTTGCTGTTTTGTACAGAGGACCTTCAAGATACTTTGAAGCTTCTTTCAGTTGTTTGCGTATCTCAATTTTCTGAGGACAGTGTTTTTCACATTTTCCGCAGCCTACGCACTGCGAAGCGGCAGTCGAGGTCGGACGAAGAGCCGTGCACATAAAGTAATCGATCAGGCCGGGAATTTTGCCCTCGCTTTTTGCTCTGTTATATGCGGCAAACGTTCCGGGAATATCCACATTTTTCGGACACGGAACACAATAGCCGCATCCCGTGCAGCCGACTTTAATTTTAGAATTGATCGCTTTTACAACATCAGAGAGCATTGCCTTTTCGGAGTCACCCATCAAGCCTGTTTTTGCCGAAGATGCCGTGGCAACGTTGTCAAGGATCATCTGCTCGGAATTCATCCCCGATAAAACTACGGTGACCTCCGGCTGATCCCAGAGCCAGAGAAAAGACCACTGGGCAGGCGTATGTGAAGGGCTATACCTTTCCATGATCTTTTTTGCTTTTTCAGGCGGATCTGCGAGCTTTCCGCCGCGAAGCGGTTCCATGATCATTACGGGCAGTCCTTTTTTATTCGCATATTCAAGACCTCTGCGTCCCGCCTGAGTGTTTTCGTCCATATAATTATACTGGATCATACAAAAATCCCAGTTTCGCGCATCAACAAGCGTACGGAACATATCGGAATTGCCGTGATAAGAAAATCCGACTTGTTTTATCTGACCGCTTTCTGTTTTTTTTGCAAGCCATTCCTCTACTCCGAGAGAAACGAGCCTCTTCCATGTGTCGATATCGGTAAGCATATGCATAAGATAATAATCGACGTGATCGGTGCGCAGGCGTTTCAGTTCTTCGTTGAATATTCGTTCAAAATCCTCATTTTTTTTGATCAGATAATGAGGCAGCTTCGTTGCGATGTTGATTTTATCGCGAACTCCGTTTTTTTCGAGTATTTCACCGAGAACAGATTCGCTTCTCGGGTATATGTAAGCCGTATCGAAATAATTTATGCCTTTATTTATTGCGAGCATCACTTCTCGCTCGGTCTCCGCAAAATCTGTTGCGCCCATTTTTTTCGGGAAGCGCATGCACCCGAAACCGAGTATAGAGAGCGAATTGCCGTACTTATCGGTGCGATAGTTCATTTATTTTACTCCGAAAACTGATAATTAAATGATTATCCGAATAATTCTGTCTGAATGATCCGTGCAAATTCTTCAAGCCCGGTTTTATCGTCCTCAGACAAGCGGTTTTGCAAAGGACTGTCTATATCAAGAACGCCTATTACTCTCCCATGCTGTCTTATCGGGATAACTATCTCCGACTCCGACGCTGAATCGCAGGCGATATGCCCGGGGAATTCGTGGACGTTTTTTACAAGGATCGTTTCGTTTTTTTCCGCTGCAGTTCCGCAAACACCTTTTCCCAAAGGTATTTCGATGCAGGCGTGTTTACCTTGAAACGGACCGAGAACAAGAATACCGTTTTCGATAAAGTAAAATCCCGCCCAGTTAATGTTTTCAAGTCCGTAAAAAAGAAGAGCTGCTGCATTTGCGAGGTTTGCCGTGCGATGAGGAACGCCGCATATGACAGAAGAAAGCTGTCGGCATAATAAATCGTAATCCATTTTATCCTCACTGTATGATAAAATAATATGCTATATAATACCACATTCCGAAATTTTTTTCAATAGGTCAAAATCAACTTGTAAAAACAAAAAAAATATGCTATACTGTTTTGAAGACATTATAACAATGAGGACAACGAATGACAAAAAAATTCAGACTGCCGTTTGAGCTTGTTCCGGTAATTTTATCGCTTGCATGGCCTACCATGCTTGAACAGCTTATGCAAACTGCGGTTCAGTATATAGATACTGCAATGGTGGGCTCGCTCGGCACGGAAGCGACAGCGGCGGTAGGCTCTACTACAACTGTAAACTGGCTGATCGGAAGCACGATTTCAGCTGTAAGCGTTGGATTTCTGGCATTTATTGCTCAGGCAAACGGCGCAGGGAACAAAGAAAACGTAAAAAAAGCTTCAGCACAGGCAACGCTCGCAGTTCTCGTATGCGGACTGTTTTTTACCGTTCTTACTCTCTCATTGAGCGAACTTGTTCCGAAAATGATGCAGGTAGATGAAAATATACGCAGTATTTCCGCTCAATACTTTTTTATTTTATACGTTCCCATGCTTGCGAGAACAGCGTCTATCATTTACGGAACAGTATTGCGTGCCGTAGGCGATACGAAAACGCCTATGCGTGTTGGGATACTTGTGAATATAATAAATGTTGTGCTGAATTTCTTTTTTATTTATCCAACGCGCAGCGCAAACATATTTTCGCTTGAGATCACTGTTCCCGGAGCAGGGATGGGCGTAATAGGAGCTGCCGTAGCAAGCGCGATATCCTTTGTTTTCGGCGGAGCATTCATAACTGCGGTCGTATGGCGTCATCCGGAGCTTTCGCCCAAGGGACAGTCGCTGAAACCGGACGGAAAGATACTCAGACCTTGTTTGAGGGTCGCGCTGCCGAATGCGATACAGCGCTTTGCGACGTCATTCGGATATGTATGTTTTGCCGCAATGGTAAATTCACTCGGGGAGGTTTCAACTGCGGCGCATACAATAGCAAACACAGTGGAATCAGCTTTTTATATACCAGGCTACGGTATGCAGACAGCTGCCGCAACCCTTGCGGGCAACGCACTTGGAGCAAAAGACGAAAAAAGAATACGCGATCTCTCAAAAATGATCTTACCGATAGAAATTCTTCTTATGATCATTTCCGGAACGCTGCTTTTTACATTTGCGCCGAACATGATGCGTATTTTTTCAAAAAGCGAAGAGGTAATCATTCTCGGTTCAACGGTCCTTCGTATGGTCGCAGTTTCAGAGCCTTTTTACGGTTTTTCGATAATAGTTGAGGGAATGATGCAGGGAATGGGCAAAACCGTTATGCCGTTTATCTGCAACATCATAGGCATGTGGGGAATTCGCATAGTCGGAACATTTATCTGCACTCAGCTTTTGTCTTTCGGTCTTGTTTCGGCATGGACGTGCATGATACTTCACAATATGGCAATGTTTTTTATGTTCCTTGCATACTACATTTCGGGACGGTGGAACCCGCTTGGCAGACATAAATAACGATAAAAAAAGAGCTTCCGAAGAAGCTCTTTTTTATTTATACTTTTATCAACCAAGTCTTTTTCTGAATTCAGCAAGCTGATTGCGAAGTTCTGCCGGAGTATGATCGCCTACTTTATTGTAGAACTGTTCAACACCGTCTGCATCTTCTTTCCAGAGGTTCTTGTCAACAGAAAGAAGATCAGCAAGAACGTCGCGTGTGATACCGCTGTCTTCAAGGCCTTCGATATTGATGTCTTCAGGGTTAGGCAGATAACCGATGGGGCTTTCTACAGCGCCAACAGTACCTGCAACTCTGCCGAGTATCCAAAGAAGAACACGGAGGTTGTCGCCGTATCCGGGCCAGATAAAGTTGCCATGATCGTCTGTTCTGAACCAGTTGACGTTGAAAATCTTCGGAGGATTGGGAATCTTTTTGCCCATTTCGATCCAGTGTGCCCAGTAGTCTCCCATATTGTATCCTACAAACGGAAGCATAGCCATCGGGTCGCGGCGAACTACGCCGACAGCTCCTGCAGCTGCAGCTGTTGTTTCGGATGCCATTGCAGAGCCGACGTATACGCCGTGATTCCAGTCAAAGGACTGATATACGAGCGGAGCTGTTTTTGCACGGCGGCCGCCGAATATGATCGCGTCAACGGGTACGCCTGCGGGATTGTTGAATTCTTTTGAAATGCAGGGGCAGTTTTCAGCCATTGCGGTGAAGCGTGAGTTAGGATGGGCGCCTTTTGTTCCGTCTGTGCCGTCCCATTTTTCACCGAGCCAGTTTTCCGCATTTTTCGGAGGATTCTTGTCGAGTCCTTCCCACCAGACTGTGTTGTCTTCAAGATTATGAACAACGTTTGTGAAAATTGTCTCTCTGCGTGTTGCGGCAAGAGCGTTGGGGTTGGACTTAACATTCGTTCCGGGAGCAACGCCGAAAAAGCCGTTTTCGGGATTTACAGCCCAAAGACGTCCGTCAGGACCGATTCGCAGCCATGCGATATCGTCGCCTACGCACCATACTTTATATCCCTGTTTTGCAAATATTTCGGGAGGAATAAGCATAGCGAGGTTTGTTTTGCCGCATGCAGACGGGAAAGCAGCGGTTATGTAATGGATCTCACCGTTAGGATATTCGATACCGAGAATAAGCATATGCTCGGCAAGCCAGCCTTCTTTGTGTGCAAGATAGGAAGCGATCCTCAGTGCGAAGCATTTTTTACCGAGAAGAACGTTTCCGCCGTAACCAGAGTTTACTGAGCAGATGCTGTTTTCCTGCGGGAAGTGAACGATGTATCTGTTTTCTTCATCGATATCTTTTTTGGCGTGAAGACCTTTTACGAAATCGGGGTTGTCGCCGAGAACATCAAGAACATGCTGTCCGGCACGGGTCATGATAAGCATGTTGAGAACAACATATATCGAGTCTGTAAGTTCGATACCGATTTTTGCAAAAGGAGATTCGGGCATGCACATTGAATAAGGAATAACATACATCGTTCTTCCTACCATGCAGTCCTTGTAAAGAGCGTTGAGTTTTGCGTGCATTTCCGCGGGTGCGCACCAGTTGTTGATATTACCTGCCTCTTCCTGTGTTTCGGTGCAGATGAAGGTTCTGCTTTCAACACGTGCAACGTCGTTTTTCGCGGTTCTGTGAAGGTAACATCCGGGGAGTTTCTGTTCGTTTAACTTGATGAGCTCACCTGTAGCGCAAGCTTCTGCGCGCAGAGCGTCTCTCTGTTCGTCAGACCCGTCGATCCATACGACTTTGTCGGGTCTGCAAAGTTTGACCTGTTCGTCAATCCAGCTGAGAACAGCTTTGTTATTTGTCATTTTATGCCCTTTCCGGTAAAAAATACCATATATGATTTATAATAACTATGATAAAACCGGGGGAAATCCAATCCCACCTCATTTTACATTATATCAGCGTAATGTGATTTATAAACAACAAGATTGTGACTTTTTGATAAAAGAAATTTACGGTTTTCAGACATAAAAAAACTGCCGGACGCATACCCGGCAGTTCGTATTGATATTATACTAAGAATTGATGACCGAATTCCAGATAGAAGTATAAGTTGACATATAGTCTGAAAGATCTTCAAATACTTCGCATTTTGCGAGCATTTCATCGGAAGGATAAATAACAGGGTCGTTTTTGATCTCTTCGTCGAGTTCTTCAAACGCTGCCGTATTCGGCGTTGAGCTTTCAAGGTATTCAGCATTCATAAGCGCGATGTCGGGGCGGCAAAGGAAATCTATAAATTTTTCAGCCTCTTCTTTGTGTTCGGCGTTTTCAAGAATGCATGCGGTATCCCACCAGACATTAGTGCCCTGTTCGGGAATGACAAATTTAATGTCTTCGTTAAGGTCACGAACAAATGTTATATCGCAGGACCACATAACGGCAAGCCATCCCTCTTCTTTTGCCATTTTTTCTTTGACATCATCGGATGTGTAAGCAAGAACGAGAGGTTTTTGCTGAATGAGAAGATCTTTTGCTTCGTTAAGTTCGTCCATATTCTTTGTGTTGATCGAATATCCGAGGCGAAGAAGAGCAACGGCAATAGAGTCGCGTTCGCTGTCCATCATGAATATTTCGCCGGCATATTTTTCATTCCAGAGAACATCCCATGAAGTAACTTCGCTTTCGTCAACATACTTGGGGTTATATGCTATGCAGACTGTGCCGCCTATATACGGAACGGAAAAGAGATTCTTTTTATCATAACCCATTCCCTTATAGCTGTCGTTGATATACTTATAATTAGGGATATTATCGAAGTTGATTTCGGCAAGCATGCCCTCGTCCGCCATTTTCTTGACCATATAGTCGGACGGGAAAACAACATCGTAAGAATATCCTTTCATATTCTTTATTTTGTTGTACATGTTTTCGTTGGTATCAAAGACGTTGTATAAAACCTCGATACCTGTTTCTTCGGTAAACATTTCAATTACTTCAGGATCCATATATTCCTGCCAGTTGTAAACTCTGAGCTGAGCAGAGCCTGACGAATTACAGGAAGAAAGCAATGCAACAAGCATTACCGCGGCAAGAAGTCCCAAAACAATTTTTTTCAATTTCTTTCTTTTCTCCTTTGAAATAAATATATTAACCGCTATGCGTCGGTTTTCAAAAATAAGATTACAGATATCCGAGAAGAAGTTTCTGTCCCTTTTTGGAAAGTTTGCTTATATCGTCTATTTCGTAACGGTTGTCATATGAATCGATAATAAGTATTTTTCCGCTGTTTAACTGCTTGATGCTTGAATAGATATCGCGGATATCGAACGCAAATTCTCCGCGGTCTGTAAGCACTTTCCACTGCAGGATGCCGTAAACGTTCTTCTGGTCGTAAATATCGAGTATTTTGGGGATCATGTAGTATTTGTTCAAAGAGTCGAGCAGCGCTTTGCGTGATTCATCATCAAGGTTGGCAATATCCTTTATAATAAGATATTCCGTTATCTTATCCTTTCCGCGCTCGTCCTCTTCAACACGGACTATGCTGATATTTTTGTAAATATCCGAAATCGGGAAATACCTGCGGGGTTCAACATCTTCGTATACCGTTCCGTCCGGCATGGTAACCTTAAGCAAAACGCCCATGCTTCCGGGCACGATATGAATGTTTTTTCCGCTGAAAAATCTGACTGAATTATCCATAAAATCACCGATCTGAAATAATCATTTGCCGTCGCCTTCAAAAATACCGCCTTCGTCGGAAAGCTCTCTCGCAAGCGACTGTATTTTGACAAGCTTGTAATATCTGCCCTGTTTTTCCATAAGCTCGTTATGCGAGCCCATTTCGGAAATCTTTCCGTCTTCAACAACAATTATTTTATCAGCCTTTTTAAGCGTGGAAAGTCTGTGGGCGATCATAATCGTTGTTCTGCCGTTTATAATTCGTTCGATAGCTTCCTGAATTATGCTCTCTGTTTCAGAGTCAACAGAAGCGGTCGCTTCGTCAAGAATAAGGATCGCAGGGTCTTTAAGAACAGCACGGGCGATAGAAATACGCTGGCGTTCGCCGCCTGACAGTCCTACGCCGCGTTCTCCGAGCATTGTATCGTAGCTGTCCGGAAGTTTGGTGATGAATTTATGCGCATTTGCGACCTGTGCGGCATAAATAACATCTTCAACCGGCGTTGTAGGATCCGAGTGAGCAATATTTCTGAAGACAGTGTCTTTGAAAAGAAGCGGTTCCTGAAGAACGTAGCCGACAGATGAACGGTAAAACTGTAAGTCGATATCCTTGATGTTTGTGTCGTCGATATATATTTCGCCTTCATGGTTTTCGTAATAGCGCATAAGAAGGTTGACGATCGTTGATTTTCCTGAGCCTGTTGTGCCTACTATACCGACAATTTCGCCGGGCTCGATCGTAAAGTTGACGTTTGAAAGTATCTTTTTGCCCTTTTCGTAGCTGAAAGAAACATTTCTGAATTCGATTTTGCCTTTTATTCCGCCCTCGGGAATATTTCCCTTGCCAAAATCCTCTTCGGGTTCCGCATCAAGTATCTCAAAAACACGTTCCGCGGATGTGAATGCGCTGATAAATGTTTCGTTAAGGCTTACAAAGAACTGAACGGGGTTATAGAACATCCACATGTAGTTGATGAAAGCAACAAGTCCGCCGGCTGTAAGAACGGAGGAACCGAGGAAGGAGGCTTTTGTCAAAACCATATAGCCGCCGAGTCCCCAGATAACAAGGCTGCCCATCATCATAACGAGACCGGTAGCGCTGTTGTAGATAGAGGAAATGCGCGCCGTCTTCAGGTTTTCGTTTATAAGGTCTTTATTGGTTGAGGTAAAGTTGTTGATCGATTTTTCTTCGGACGTAAACGCTTTTACAACTTTTATTCCCGGAAGAGTATCCGCAAGGATCGAGTTGATCTTCGCGCCGCGTTTCCATATGCGGTAATAGTACGGATGAATAAATTTCGAGAATATTTTTGCGCTTATAACAACTATAGGAATGGGTAACAGCGAAAGCAGGGACAGCACGGGGTTCATTGAAACCATAACCACAACTATACCCACAAGCTGTATTGCCTGAGTGAGAACTTCCTGCGAAATACGCATTATAAAGCCGTTCAGATTTGCCGTGTCACCGTTTATACGCGAAATTACGGAACCTGTTGAGGTTTTATCGTAATATTTGATCGGAAGATACTGCGCTTTTGTGTAAAGCTCGGTTTTAAGGGTATTCGTGATGCGCTCTGACGCAATTCTGAGTATATATCCGCGGAAAGCGCCGACGATATTCTGAAAAGTATTGATAATAAAGAGAAAAAGGACGATAAGGAAAAGCTCGTTGATCCTGGCGTCCATTTCCGGAGTTCCTTTGACAAGATCGGAAACATTGACAAGAGTCTGGTCTACAAGTCTTGCGGTAAGAAGCGGAGGTATAAGGTTTGTAACGGTAGTGATCACCGCCATAAGCAGAGCAACGATCAGAAGGACCAGGTGAGGTTTTACATATACGAGAATACGGCCGAGTATTTTCTTTTTATCGGCGCATTTTATACACGGAGCATTTTTATAAGGAAGACGCGCCCCGCATTTCGGGCAGTAAAGCTGGCGTTTTTCATAAGACTCATGAACGCCTTCTATAAGCGCGGTTTTTTCTTTACCTTCGTTGAGATCGTTTATATACTGCGCGATATTATCGAAGTATTCGGTTACCGAGTAAGAGCATTTGTTAAGCTCAAGCAGTTTTCCGTCTTTCTTTATTCGGAAAAGAGCGTTGCCGTACATTCTCTTGACATCTGCTTTTTCGATTTCGCTGATATTGAACCTCAGCAGCTTTTCTTCTCGCATCTCATCGTAAGAGATAAGCTGTCTGTCAGTGATCGCGGCAAAGCTTTCGCCGTATCGGCTGCCTAGCACAACATCCGAAACAACATAGAAATAAACTGTTTCGTCACTTTCGGTAACGGATCTGACAATATCGGCGAATTTCGCGGGAACTTCTTTGTTTTTACACGGAAGACATTCAAGAACCTCTTCGAATGTCATCTTCTTTTTTTCTTCAGCCATAATGGACTCCTTGAGGCTTCAGCGTTTTTAAAACGAAATTACCGAGATTATATCACTTTTTTTCGGATATTTCAACAACTTACGGGAAAGTTAAAACTTTTTTCCGTTGCATGCAATTTGTCGTAAAAACACGAAACATATTTGTGCATTTTGCACAAAAAATCATAATTACGCTCTGCGCTTTTTTTTGTCTGTCTGTGGATTTTTCAGATTGGAAATAAGAAGAACGGCAATAACGATCACAAAAATGATAGTTGAAAGCGCGTTTATTTCCGGTGTGATTCCGCGTTTTGTCATTGAATATATTTCAAGAGAAAGCGTTGATACAACAGGACCGCTTGTGAAAAGGCTTATTACGAAATCATCCATGGACATAGTGAGCGCAAGCAGAAAACCCGAGACGATGCCGGGCATTATCTGAGGAACGATAACGTTTACAAGCGCCTTTGTAGGCGTTGCGCCGAGATCGAGCGCCGCCTCATAGATATTGTTATCCATCTGTTTGAGTTTCGGCATAACTGAAAGGATAACATACGGAATATTGAAGGAAATATGCGCTATTATCAGCGAAGCGTATCCGAGGTCTATACCCAATATATTGTAAAGAAGAAGGAGAGATACGCCGGTGATGATATCCGCATTGAGTATGGGGATATTCGTTACATTCATTATTATGTTTTTCGGCATTTTCTTCATATAAAAAATACCGATCGCCGATACCGTGCCGAAAACGGTCGATATAACGGCGGAGGAAAGGGCGACGATTACTGTTGTGAGCAGCGCCGCCTGAATACGCGCATCGTTTATAAGCTCTTCATACCATTTCAGAGAAAAGCCTTCCCAAACACCGGTGGAACGGCCGGAGTTGAAAGAAAAAACGATAAGCACGAATATCGGCAGATATGTGAACACAAAAATCGCGGTAAGATATATTATACGCGACACCTTGGTGATCTTTCGTTTCGGACTG
>JAEEGI010004122.1_pt1 | contig 34251 bp, 29 predicted proteins | sample 8958751 | NCBI WGS metagenome assembly JAEEGI01 (sample SAMN16246545, study PRJNA631951) | gut metagenome | biome: gut microbiome; feature: rumen; material: KS-attached | host: Bos | place: Iran: Karaj | collected 2018-10
TCTCCTCACAAGCTCCTCGGGCCTCTTTGCGAGGATCTCCTTGGGAGTGGTGAAGCGCTGTCCGCCCGGATAGCCCGTGTAACGGGTGTAAACGCGGTCGGTCATCTTTTTGCCGCTGAGGGCGACCTTCTCGGCGTTGACCACGATGACGTTGTCACCGCAATCCACGTTGGGAGTGAAGCCGGCTTTGGTCTTGCCACGGAGGACAAGAGCAACCCTGGAGGCCAGACGACCAAGAGCGAGATCCGTCGCGTCAATGACAACCCACTGCTTGTCTACAGTTGCTTTGTTAAGCGAGACTGTTTTGTAACTAAGTGTGTCCACTGTCTTGATCTTTAATAGTTATACTTATAAAAAAATTGCGATCCCTTAAAAATAAGGGGCCGCAAAGATATAAAATTATTCCGAAAAATCAAAATGCCGCCTACGCCGCCAGGAAGTTAGCCTGCACGAAAGCGTTCACCGCAGTTGCTGCAAAGAGCAAGAAGATGATGGTGGCAAAAATGACTCCGATAACCTTGACGCGCTTGAACCATACCTGGTTGTTCCAGCCGACGGTCTGAAGCATGCTCCAGAAGCCATGGCAGAGGTGGAACCAGATAGCCACGAACCAAAGCAGATAGAGGGCAAGCACCCACCAGTTACCGAAGGTTGCGTTCAGCAGCAGGTAAGGATTGTTCTCGTAGTTGCCGATTCCGAACATCTCGGGGAGCTGCATCTTTGCCCAGAAATGGGTGAGATGTACGCAGATGAAGCCGAGGATGATAATACCGAGCACGAACATGTTGCGGGCGCTCCAGCTGTCGGCAGCTGCCTTGCTGGAAACCTCGTAGCGCTTGACACCGCCGCGGGCCCTGATGTTCTGCCAGGTAAGCCAGCATCCGTAGAGGATATGCACGAGGAAACCAAGGGCCAGGATGGGCACCATGATGTCGATGATGCTGGTGGACATAAAATCGCATCCGAGTTTGAACAGGCCGTCACCCTCGGAGAACAGGTTCTCGTCTGCAGCTACAACGCCGTATTTGCCGGTAAAGCTGTCGATCACAGAGAAAAAGTTGATGGTTCCGTGGAGCAGGAGGAACAGTACGAGGAAAGCTCCGCTGATGGCCTGAATGAATTTCTTGCCGATGGATGAGTTGAAAATGAACATCTCTTTTAATACTTTTGGTCTGCAAATATAAGGCATTTCTTGCAAGTTTGCGAATTTTCCGATATTTTTGTTCTCTGCAAACCAATTAGAAATTTCAATGTATAAGAGAGTTCTTCTGAAAGTCAGCGGCGAAAGCCTGGGCGGCCCTGCGGGCAAAGGCCTGGATGAAGCGAGCCTCACCAAGTTCGCCGGCGAGATAGCCGCGGCGGTGAAGGCCGGATACCAGATCGCCATAGTGAACGGCGGCGGGAATATCTTCCGCGGTATCCAGGGCATAGGAAAAGGATACGACCGCGTGACCGGGGACCGCATGGGCATGCTTGCCACCGTCATCAACTCTCTGGCACTCTCTTCCGCCCTCCGTTCCCAGGGCATAGCCGCAGAGGTTTTCACCGCCACCAACATGGCCCCCTTTGCCAAGCTCTACGACCGCGACAATGCCGTCAAGCTTATGGAGGAAGGCGGAGTGGCCCTGATCTCCGGCGGCACCGGCAATCCCTTCTTCTCCACCGACTCCGGCGCAGCCCTGAGGGCCCTCGAAATCAAGGCGGATGCGGTACTGAAGGGAACCAGGGTGGACGGAGTCTATACCGCCGATCCCGAAAAGGATCCCAGCGCTACCAAATACGACGAACTCACCTTCCAGGAGGCCCTGGTAAAACACCTGAAGGTTATGGACCAGACGGCCTTCGCCCTCTGCGAGCAGGGTCCGGTGCCCATCGTGGTGTTCGACATCAACACCCCCGGCGGCCTGCTCCGGGTTCTCAAAGGGGAGAAGATAGGCACCCTGGTGCACGCCTGACCGGCAGCGCCCGCGGATCGAACCAACTGAAACGAATGATAAATAAATGACGATATGTTAACTGACAGAGCAAAAGAAATACTGAGCGGCGCCGAGCAGAAGATGCAGGAGGCCGTGCTGTTCCTCGAAGAGGACCTGAAGACTTACCGCGTTGGCAAGGCCAGCCCTTCCATCTTCAACGGAGTTACCGTAAACTATTACGGCTCCCCCACTCCCCTTTCGCAGGTCGCATCCATCAGCACCCCTGATGCCAAGACCCTGGCGATCCAGCCTTGGGAGAAGAGTCTGATAGCCACCATCGAGAAGGCCATCATCGACGCCAACCTCGGATTCACCCCCCAGAACAACGGCGAAATCATCCGCTGCACCGTTCCCGCACTCACCGAGGACCGTCGCAAGGAACTCGTGAAGAAGGCCAAGGCCGCAGGCGAAAACGCCAAGGTGGTGGTGCGCAACGCCCGCCGCGATGCAATGGAGCTTCTCAAGAAGGCCCAGAAGAACGAGGGAATGAGCGAAGATACCGAGAAGGAAGGCGAGGCCGAAGTCCAGAAGGTCACCGACAAGTTCGTAAAGGGCGTCGATGACCTCGTAGCAGCTAAGGAAAAGGAAATCCTTACAGTCTAGACAGGATTCCGGCGAACGCAGCGGCATCGCTTTCCTCAACGAAAGCGGCCTTCACCGGAACGGCGAACAGGCGCTTGCGTACGCCATCATCCACTTTCTTACAGTCGAGGACGCGGACAGCGTCCTTTTCTGTTGTCAGCAGGGCTGCGGTGGGATATTTCCGCACGGCAGCGGCTATCCTCCCCATATCCGCCCGGCCATAGGCGTGGTGGTCGGGGAAGTTCAGCACTTCTACTATCTTATAGGTATCGCTGAGATATGCGCGCAGGGCGCTGTCGTCGGCGATTCCGCTGAAAAGTATCACTGTCTTGGAATAGATGTAGCGCGGATCGGCCTCCTCCTTCCACACCGGCACGGGCGCCTCGTATTCCACCGTGGTGAAGAGCAGGGGCATATCCTCGCGCAGGCGGAGCTTGCCGCGCCACTCTTCCCTCTCCTCCGCATCCATCTCCCGCGGGCATTTGCTCACTATCACCACATCCGCATCCGCTATCCTGGAGGGAAGGTCGCGCAGCCGCCCGAAAGGCAGCAGGCGGTCCTCGAAGATGGGCCTGTGACTGTTCACCAGCACTACATTCAGGCTGGCGTGCAGTTTCTTATACTGGAATGCATCGTCCAGCACTATCAGGGAGGCCCCGCTTTCCGCCAGCTTGGCGCAGCCCTCCACCCTGTTCTTGTCCACCGCCACATCCACGGCGGGGAACTTGCGCTTTATCTGCAGGGGTTCATCCCCCGCAAAAGCCGCGGTGCTATCCACCTGCACGGTCTGGAAGCCCTTGCTCTTGCGCTTGTACCCGCGCGAGAGGACTGCCAGCCCGCTGCGGCCGGCCTCCTGCAGAAGGCGGAGGATCATTTCGGTATGAGGAGTTTTTCCTGTTCCTCCGACTGTTATGTTGCCCACACAGATGGTGGGTACGGCGGCTCCGGGGGCCTTCTTCCAGGCTTTTGCGGCGCGCTTAAGAATCAGACGGTGTATCAGCATAAGTTTCGGCGATGTTGTCCAGAATTGTGAATAGTTCGGAAGAATCGAGGGTGGTGACCATACGCATACGGGTCTCCTTGAAATCCGGCAGGCCCTTGAAGTAGCAGCTCAGATGCCGGCGCATCTCATAGATTCCGCGGGGTTCCCCTTTATACTGCAGGGAGAGGGCCAGCTGGCGCTTGGCGAGGGCCACCTTTTCGGCCACCGGCAGAGGCGGGAGCTCCTCCCCCGTCTGCAGGAAATGCTTGATTTCCCGGAATATCCAGGGATGCCCGAAGCTCGCGCGGCCTATCATTATCCCATCCACCCCGTAACGGTCGAAGGCCTCCTTGGCCTGGCGGGGGTTGGTGATATCTCCGTTGCCTATTATGGGGATGTGCATGCGGGGATTGTTCTTGACCTCTCCGATCAGAGTCCAGTCGGCGGAACCTTTGTACATCTGGCAGCGGGTGCGGCCGTGAATGGTCAGGGCCTGGATTCCCACGTCCTGCAGGCGTTCGGCAAGTTCCACTATGATCTTGGAGGAATCGTCCCAGCCGAGGCGGGTCTTAACGGTCACCGGCTTGCCCACGGCCTCGACGACGGCCTTGGTTATGGCCACCATCTTATCCGGATAGCGCATCATCCCGGAACCGGCCCCTCGGCCTGCGATCTTGGTGACGGGGCAGCCGAAGTTGATGTCTATCACGTCCGCTCCGTGCCCGCCTACCAGTTCCACGGCCCTGTCGGCCATACGGGCGGCGTCCACCATCGATTCGGGAATGTGCCCGTAGATCTGGATACCCACCGGCGCCTCCTCTTCGAGGGTCTTCATCTTCGCAAGAGCCTTGCTGGCGTCGCGGATGAGGCCGTCGGAGGGGATGAATTCGGTATAGACCATATCTGCCCCTTGCTCACGGCAGAGAATGCGGAACGAAACGTCCGTCACATCCTCCATCGGAGCGAGCAGCACAGGCCTGTCTCCTAAATCTACGTTCCCGATCTTCATATCCTGCAAATTTACTTCAAGCGAGGGGAAAAACAAATAGAATTGTTATTTTTGTAAGTATGGAAAACATCTATTCTGAGAGGATTGCGCAGCTGCGCACTATGATGCGCAGCCGCGGATGGGATGCGGTGCTGCTGACCGGCTCCGACCCCCACGGGAGCGAATATCCGGCCGAGCGCTGGAAGTGCGTGCAGTGGCTCACAGGCTTCACCGGCGAGGCCGGGGACGTGGTGGTCACCCTCGACCACGCAGGTCTCTGGACCGATACCCGCTACTTCATCCAGGCAAACCAGCAGCTCGAAGGCACGGGCGTGGAGCTCCACAAGATGCGCGTGAGGGAGCAGGTGCCCATCCCCGAATGGATAAAGCAGAAGTTCGCCGGCGAGAACGAGGTGTACATCGCACTCGACGGGCTCTGCGTGGCGGCGGACTTTGCGCGGGAGATAAAATCCGGGCTGAATGCCGGAGGGGCCGCCTGCCACCTGGTAAGCATCCCCAACCTCATAGATGCCATATGGCCGGACAGGCCTGGAATTCCCCAGACCCCCATATTCACGGTGGATCCCGGGGAAAGCCGCATCGAGCGCCTGGGCCGCCTGCGCGACTGGATAGCGGAGAAGGGCGTGGACTACGTGCTGCTGAGCGCGCTGGACGACATCGCCTGGACCCTCAACGTGCGGGCATCCGACATAGAATACAATCCCCTGGTAATCTCCTTCCTGCTGGTCGGCGCCGAGAGTGCGGACTGGTTCGTGCTGAAGGAGGAGATAGAGGATGAAGGTTCGGAGAAAACCTTCGCAGAGCTGCGCGAGGACGGGATTTTCCTCCGCTACTATGAAGAAGCGGAGATTGCCCTGAGCGAGGTGGACGGGAGCGTCGCGGCCGGCGGGCTGAACTATCATCTCTCCGCCCTGATCGGCCCTTCGCGGCTGGTGGAATGCGCCTCGCCCGTGCAGGCCTGGAAAGCCGTCAAGAATTCCATAGAGATAGGGGGGATGCGGGACTGCCATCTGCAGGACGGCCTTGCCATGGTCCGCTTCCTCCACTGGCTGGAGCGCTGCATACAGAATGACAGGGCCATTTCCGAATGGGATGCGGCCGTGAAGCTGGGCCAGCTGCGCTCCTCCATCCCCGGATATCAGGGGGATAGCTTCGAGACCATATCGGCCTACGGGCCTTCCGCGGCCCTGCCGCACTATATCACTCCCCGCACGGGTGCTCCCCTGCTGGAAGCCCGCGGGCTCTACCTCTGCGATTCCGGCGGGCAGTATCTGGACGGCACCACCGACATCACCCGCACCTGGGCCCTGGGGCCCTGTACGCCGCTGGAGATGGAGGATTACACACTGGTGCTGCGTGGGCACATAGCCCTGGCATCCGCCGTATTCCCCTTGGGCACGCCTGGATGCAGGCTCGACGCCCTCGCGCGCGAACCGCTATGGAGCCGTCAGAGGAATTTCGGGCACGGCACCGGCCACGGGGTGGGATGGTTCCTGGGAGTGCATGAAGGCCCTCAGGACGTGCGTCAGAACCTGAATTCCGCCGGATTCGAGGCGGGGATGGTGGTGTCGGACGAACCCGGCATCTACCGCGAGGGGCTGTTCGGCGTGCGGCACGAGAACCTGCTTCTCTGCGTCCCGGCCGGATCGAATGAATTCGGGGAATGGCTGCGCTTCGAGCCGCTGACGCTGTGCCCCTTCGACACATCGGCTCTGCTGACGGAGCTTCTCACCCCCGCCGAACGGGAGTGGCTGAACGATTATCACGAGCTGGTCTGCGAGCGCCTGAGCCCGTATCTGGACGAGTCCGACGCCGCCTGGCTGCGGGAGAAAACGGTGGCAGTATAGCCGGAGAATGCCGGGCTATTCCGGGCGGAAGCGGGATTCCAGGGCGCTTGCGATGCGCACCAGGTCCTTCACCGGGCCTTCGAGCTCGAAGCCGGTGCCGCAGCGGGTGAAGGTGATGCGGTCTTCCAGCATACGGAAGAGGCGCATCACGGGGGACTGGAGGCGGAAAGTCATATTCTCGCCCTCTTCGCTTTCAAGCACATATCCGCGCTCGTGCATAAGGTCCACTACGCCCAGGCGGATTTCTTCGTAGGCCCCGGGGACGAATGCCTTGCGGGTGCCGAAACCCAGTCTGGGATAGATGATTGCGAACACGGCCAGTATGCCTGCGATCTTCAGAAGGGAGGTCGTCCCCTCGCGGAAAATGTCGTTCACCGAAGAGCCTATCACCCCGAAAACCGAGAGCAGGACCAGTACTATGCAGAGGAATATTGCCAGATAGGCAAAGTATTTGATGGAGCGTACAAGGTATTTCATACTGCGAATTTAGGGAAATTTCATTACTTTTGCACGATAAGCATAATTACTATGGAAAAAGAAGATCCGTTGATGAGACTTGAGCGCGAAGAGCGCGAACGTAAAGAAAGAGGAAAGAGCCTGAAGCCCGTGATGTGGATTCTGGCTGTCATCGCCATAGCCCTGGGCGGAGTGCTCGCATTTGTCTGGTCCAGCAAGAACAGCTTGGTCAAGGACCTTGAAGTGGACAAGCAGCAGCTTACGGAGCAGATCATCAGCTTGCAGGGCGACTACGAGTCCCTCTCCAGCGACTATGATTCCGTGAACGCTCAGCTGGATTCCTCGAAGGAGGAAGTTGCCCAGCTGGTGGAGCGCATCAAGAAGACCGAGGCTACCAACCGCGTCAAGATGCGTCAGTACGAGAAGGAACTCGGCACCCTGCGCAGCATAATGCGTGGGTATGTCAAGCAGATAGACTCCCTCAACACCCTCAACAAGAAGCTGACCGTGCAGGCTGCCAACGCCCGCCGCGAAGCTGCCGAGGCCAATACCCGCAACGCCGAGCTCAACGAGCAGGTCAATGCCCTCACCGAGAAGGTTGCCGTCGGAGCCATCATCAAGGCCCGCAGCATACAGCTGGTCGCCTATGGCGCATCCGGCAAGGTAATGGACCGCAGCAGCCGCGTCACCCAGATGGTGGTCAACCTGACCCTGGCCGAGAACGAACTGGCCCAGACCGGTCCCGTGCGCATCTACGTGCGTGTCAAGGATCCGGATGGAATCCTGCTGATGGACGGCACCGGCGCGAGCTTCACCTATGACGGAGAGGCCATGCCCGCTACCGCATCCCGCGAAATCGACTACAACGGCAAGGATGTGGACGTGAGCATCTACATCAATAATACCGGTGAGTTCACCAAGGGTATCTACACCGCCGAGGTTTACACCGTGCAGGGCCGTCTCGGCAAGGCAGAGGCCATGCTGAGGTAATGATCTATCTCCACGTCCCTTTCTGCAGGAGTTTCTGCACCTACTGCGATTTCTATTCGGAGGTCGCGTGCAAGGGGAGGGACGAGGCCGCTTTCGCCCGCTGGGCGGATAGTGTCTGCGAGGAGATCGAGGCGCGGCGGCAGGAGATTGTTTCTACCCTGGATCTAGATACTTTATACATAGGAGGAGGTACGCCCAGCGTGCTTCCTCTTTCTGTTTTGCGGCGGATTCTATCCACGCTGGCGGGAGTGCCGTTCGCTCCGCTACCGCCACGCACAGGCTCACTCAAAAATCTTCCGCGAACGGCACATCCCGCCGCCATCCCCCTTTCCGCCCGCGACGGGCAAAGGGCCGGGTTGGCGCCCCCAAAAAAAGGGGCGGCCAAACCCGGCATTGCCCGTCCGTTAGGCCCTGGCTATGAGGAGTTTACCATAGAGGTGAATCCGGAGGATATAGTGGAGAGGGGGCCGGAGTACGTCCGCGGACTGCTGGAACTGGGCGTCACCCGCATCAGCATGGGAGTGCAGTCGCTCGACGACCGCATCCTCCGATGGATGAACCGCAGGCATTCGGCCGATGGGGCGCGCAAGGCTTTCAGGACCATCCGCGACACCGTGCGGGAGGAGAACATCCCCTGCGATGTGAGCATCGATCTCATTACCGGAGTACCGGGGATGTCGATGGAGATACTCGAGAGTACTTTGGATGAGGTCGTCGGCTGGCGGCCGGAGCATATCTCCGCATACCAGCTGAGCATCGAGGACGGCAGCGCGCTGGCCCGGATGATCGAGAAGGGCGAGGTGGCGGAGCTGGACGAGGAGGCTTGCCGCGCGCAGTATGACCTGGTCTGCCGGAAACTGGCCGAAGCCGGATATCATCACTACGAAATATCGAACTGGGCCCTCCCCGGCCACGAAGCCATACACAACTCCGCCTACTGGACCCGCCATCCCTACGTGGGCTTGGGCCCCGGTGCGCACTCGCTGGTGGGGAACCGTCGGAGCTGGAACAGCCAGGTGCTCAGCGGCTGGACTTCGGAGGGCGAAGACCTGACCCCCGAACAAATCCACGAAGAAGAGGTGATGCTGCTCGCACGTACCGACCGCGGCCCCATCCCCGAACGCGACTGGTTCATCGCCGACGAAATCATCCCCGACCTACTTTAGCCGCGGCGTGCGGGGGGCCCAGCGGACGGGGAATGCAGGTACCGGGACGCCGTTTTTCTGGCGGCACGGACCTGCCCTTACCCCGGCGCGGAAGGAAACAGCCGCGGCGGCGGGAGCGGCGGTGATGGTGGTGGGTCGGCTGTGCAGTAGCTGGGCGGGAATGAGCGTGATACATAAGCTATTGAAATACAACAAGTTGCTTAATCAAGGCTACTCGATTCAAAGCAGCCTTGATTGCGTAACGCACTGAAGGGCAGCCACTTACGTAGCACGGTCAAAATGCTGGACTTCACCTTTCGAGAAATGCACACCCCATCGCGGCGAAACGAACAATGCCGCGGCGTGCGGGGGCCCAGCGGACGGGGAATGCAGGTACCGGGACGCCATTTTTCTGGCGGCACGGACCTGCCCTTTCCCCGGCGCGGACGGAAACAGGAGCGGCGAGACAAGGCCGCAGAAAAAACGCCGCGGTGGCTTTACTGCAGATGCTTGGCGGCAGCGCAGAGGGCGTCGTAGAAGTCGGGGCCGAAGCGGCGGATGAGGGGGCCGCGGAGGAACTGGTAGACACGGATGCCCTCGCGGCGGCCGCGCTCGAAGGCGCAGCGGCATATGTCCCAGCGGTGCAGGTTCAAGGCCATCCCGCCTCCGCGGAACTTCTTCACGCGGATCGGATAGAGGGCGCAGGAAATCGGCTTGACCAAACCCGCCTTCTCGATGGCGCAGAGGCAATTATCCTCCTCGAAACGGCAGAAAGCACACTCCTCGGTACCCGGCACCAGCGGGGTAACCAGGTCGCCGTCGCGATCCACCGCAAAAAAGCCCGAAGCCTCGGCAGAGTTGCGGCCGGCCTCGGACATCAGCGCAGAAAACGAAGGATAATCCCTCTCCAGCCCGGGGATCTCCTCTTCCTCGAGAGGAGCTCCGCTGTCGCCCACTATGCAGCAGGCACCTTTGCACACAGGATAATCGCAGGCGAAGTACTCGCAGACCACATCTTCGCTCACGAGCACGTCACCTATCTGGATGATAGTACCGAAATCTTCCCTTCTCATTTTATGACATATTCTACCTTGCTGCCTTTCCCCAGCGCGGAAATCACATCCTGGACATCCTGGGCGGTAACTTTCGACAGATAGGTCGAGTAATTGGAAATCATATCCTTCCCCTCGGAATAGCGCCGCAGCACGGCGGCCATCATATAGTCGGGATCCGCGAGCTCACCCGCCATCTCGGTAGAGAGGGCATCCTTCAGGCCATTCAGGTCGGAAGGAGAGAGAGTGGTGGCGGAGATGCGCTCGAGGGCATCGCGCAAGCGGTCCATCACCTCCATCGGATCGGCCGGTTCCACGTCGGCAGGAAGCCCTTCGGACGGACAGGCCTTGCAGTTTATGTAGATGGCTATGCGTTCGGTGGGCAGCAGCCGGAGGTCGGGGACCACTTCGAAATACTGGCCCAGGGGGGCGAGGTCCACCACGAGCTCGCGGCGCAGATGCTCCACGGCTATGCGGAAGGCGCACCAGGACTGCATGGTGAAGGGCCTTTCGGCTGCCATCGCGATGTTGGCGCCCGTGCCTTCGCCGAGGGAGAGTTCATCGCGGCCGACGGTGTATGTGGACCAGCCTGAACGCATCTGATAGGTCATCTTGGAACGCACGGAGAAGTTCTTCCCGGTGCGGAATCCCCCCAGCACGCGGCACAGCAGCTTCTGCAGGCCGTAGGCGGAAAGGTTCCCTTCTATGAAGATTATCCCGTCCTGGTTCTTGGCGAACTGGGCGGAGAAGTAGCGCTCGGCTTTTTCGGGGAGATTTCCTCCCAGCCGGCCGGTGGACTTGGTGTCGGGATAGAAGAAGTCCGGGCACATTATGCTGTCGGTCACGGCGTTGATGCCCTCGGAAGAGAGGCGGAAGTCCTCCTGGCGCAGGGCCTCGCTGCGGCGGTAGTAGTCGAAGGTCGAGAGGTTCAGCCGGCGGTTTTTCTGTATGGAGAGAAGGCTGCGGAAGAGCAGGGTCATACGGTCGGAGGGGACGGTGCCGCTGATTCGCATATCCGCGGCGGTGACCTTGCAGGACATGGTTATCCCGTTGGATTCCAGCATATTGCGGAACTGCATGGCATCCATCCCGCAGATGTCGTAGAGGCCGAGCATATCTCCCACGAAGGCACTTTCCCCTTCCGCGATTCCAGGCACCTCGGGATACCCGCCGCGTATCATCTGCGCATAGCGGATGCGGGAATCATCCGTCTTCTTGAAAAGCACCTTCATCCCGTTGGAGAAGGTCCAGAGGCTGCCTCCGGTCTGGGGGTCGGTGACCTCGGATTTCAGGCGGACCTTGCGGTCGACGGGATAATAGAGGGCCAGGCTGTCGCCGAAACGGACGGTCGTGCCGGCGCCGGAAGACTCCTTCCATCCCTTCTGGAATATGTCCTGCAGGGCCCCGGTGGAGAGGGTGTCCGCCGGCGTACCGTAGCGGACGGTGAGGTTCCTGCGGGGATCGAGCAGGGCGGAGGCGAAGCGGTTGAACATCGACAGGTCCTGGGTGACGGATATCTTCCTTCCGCTGAAGAACTTCTCCCTCTCCTTGCGGGAGGCCAGGCTGGCGCCATAGAGGTAGTTCGCCTTGCAGGTAGATACGTATTCCCGGTTGGAGATGGAGGCGGCGCTGTTCTTCGCGGCCCAGGTGATGAAACGGTCCTTGGCGTCGAAGAATTCCTGGGGAGTGACTCCGTTCCTGTCTATGTCCGCCAGCACGCCGGCGATGTATTCAGTGGCCAGGGGGACATCCTTCTCCCGCACTCCCACGTGCAGGGAGTAGCGCTCGTTGCCCTCCGTCCTGGAACTGTCCAGATAACGGAAACGGACGTAGGCGAGGGGGATGTCCTTCGCAAGGAAGAGGGCCTCTATGCGCTTGCGCAGTATGTCCCCGAGTTCCCGGGAAAACATACTGGACACCAGCGGCTGAGGGGTGCTCATATACTTGAGCGGGGTGCGGGGAGAGTCGTAGATGACCTCTATTTCCGACAGGTCCCTGCTGCTCTTGCCGTAGTGGATGAAGCGCGGGCGGTCGGCGGGCACCCAGACATAGGGAGCCTTTTCGGGCGCGGGGCTGCGCTTGCCGACGGTGAGCGACATCAGATACAGGCGGTCCTTCATCCTGGCGGCGTCGATATCCCCGCAGGCGATTATGGCCTGCTCCCCTTTGTACTTGGAGATAATGTCGAAGAGAAGTATTATCGTGGAATCCAATGCAACGGATTGGAAGGTCGGGACATCTTCAAAACTGTAAACGGCCGAAGCCCCTTCGTAGGATATATATCCGTGGCGGGTGTAGCCGACGCCCTTGGAAGAGAGGAAAGAGTAGTCCAGAGCGGCACGCGCATCTTCCTGATTCTCAAGGCCTTTCTGCACCAGGGCAAAATTGGCATAGCCTTTGGAAGTAGTATTGGGAACTATGTAGTATGTGAGACCGTTGGCGAAAGTTCCGGTATTTATGCCAGCCTCCTGCCCGAAAGTAGGGAGTTCCTGGGCCGAAATCCCGGGGGATGACGCCAGAAACAGCACAAGGATGGCAATATGTAGGAATGTTTTACGCATAAACAGTTCTGCCAAACACAAAAATACAACAAAATTTACTATTTTTGCGAAATTGCCAACAAGGATTGAACCAAAACAAATTTATAGAGAAATGAAAAAGCTTATCATCATTGTAGCATCGATGCTTTGCGCAGGAATGGTTTACGCACAGGATCTGGCATCGGTGACCGAAATCTACAACAGTGCTATCACTGCGAATGAAGCCGGGAACGTTGAAATGGCTCTCCAGAACTTCAAGGATGCTCTCGTGCAGGCCGAAGCCCTCGGCGAGGAAGGCGCTGAAATCGCCCAGAACTGCAAGAGTTCTATTCCCATCCTTATGTTCTCCCTTGCCAAGAAGGCAGTCAATGACGCTGAATACGACAAAGCAATCGCCGGCCTGAAAGAGACCGCCGAGGTTGCCAAGAAATACGGTGCCGACGATATAGCCGTCGAAGCCACCGGCCTCGTTCCCCAGGTGCTTATGCAGAAGGCGAACGGATTCTTCAACGACAAGGACTTCGCAGCCGCTGCCGACGCTTACAAGGCAGTCCTCGCAGAGGATGCCAAGAACGGTATGGCAAGCCTGCGCCTCGGTGCCGCCCTCAAGGGCCTCGGGGACAAGGAAGGTGCTCTCGCAGCTTTCCGCGAGGCTATCGCCAATGGTCAGGAGAAGGCCGGTGCCAAGCAGTTCGTGAACCTCCTCCAGCAGGAAGCATCCGCCAACCTGAAAGCCAAGAAGTATGACGAGGCCATCGCCAACGCCCTTGCTTCCAACGAGTTCGGCGAGAATGCCAAGGCTTTCCAGATCGCAGGTACCGCCGCTTCCAACGGTGGCAAGCTCAAGGAGTCCATCGAATACTTCGAGAAGTACATCCAGATTGCTCCTGACGCCAAGAACGCCGGCGACATCCTCTTCAGCATCGCTGTTTCCTACCAGAAGCTGAAAGACAACGCCAAAGCCAAGGAGTACTATCAGAAGGCAGTGGCCAATCCCGCCAAGATCAATCCCAAGAATCTTGAGGCCGCGAAAGCTCAGATCGCTGCCATAAAATAAGAAATATGACCTGCCTGGAACTGCTATCTCCGGCAAGGAATGCTGACATCGGCATCGCTGCGATCGACAGTGGTGCCGATGCCGTATATATCGCCGGTCCGCAGTTCGGGGCCAGGAAGGATGCCGGCAATCCCGTCGAGGAGATTGCCAGGCTCTGCGCCTATGCGCACAAGTTCGGGGCGAGGGTATTCGTAACCGTGAACATTCTGCTGCGCGATGCCGAGATGGAGGAAGTGCACCGCCAGATGCTCGCCGAGCAGGAAGCCGGGGTGGATGCCTTCATCATCCGGGACATGAGGATATGTTCCTGGAAGGATATCACCGTCCCCCTGCACGCATCCACCCAGTGTGCCATACGCAGCGTGGAGGATGCCCTTCGCTTCCAGCAGGCCGGCTGCAGCAGGATAGTCCTGGAAAGGGAACTTCCGCTTTCGACGGTGCAGCAGATATGCAAGGCCGTGACGTGCGAGGTGGAATGCTTCGTGCACGGGGCCCTTTGCGTGTGCTACAGCGGGGAATGCAGGCTGAGCGAGTATCTGGACGGGCGCAGCGCCGACCGCGGGGAATGCGTGCAGGCCTGCCGCTCGATGTACGACCTGGTGGACGGGAGCGGAAAGGTGCTGGTGAAGGACAAGGCCCTGCTGTCGCTGAAAGATCTCAACCTCCACGACAGGCTTCCGGAGCTCGCGGCGGCCGGAGTCTGCTCTTTCAAGATAGAAGGAAGGCTGAAAAGCATATCCTACGTACGCAATATCACCCGATATCATTCCCAGGCGCTGGACGCACTGGTGGCCGCCGAGCCCGAAAAATACGCCAGGGCCTCGTTCGGAAGGGTTTATGGCGGAGTTGAGCCCGATCCCTGGAAGACTTTCAACCGCGGATACACCGAACTGTTCTTCGACGGAAAGAGGGGCAGCTGGTCGTCGATGGACGCCCCTAAATCGATGGGAGAGTTCATCGGAACCGTGATGCGGATCCGCCGCAGAGGGAAAGAGATGAAAATCGCCCTCAGAACGGCCTCCAAGGGCCTTGAGCTCCACAATGGCGACGGCTTCGCCTTCGCCGGTAAGGGCGGAGTCGTAGGATTCCGAGGGGACGTATGTTCAGGTAACACGATTGTTTGCAAGGCCGTCGAAGGGGTGCGCGAAGGCCTGTCTTTATACCGTAATACGGACACCCTTTTCGAAAAGGAATTGGACAAGAATCCCTGCCGCAGGGAGCTTCCAGTGGGTCTTTCGGTAAAAGTGCACGGGCGATGGAACATAGATGTTACCGTACATTCCGAAGACGGACGAGAGTTCACCAGCCCGTTCAAAGCCGACCTCGAGAAGGCGGAGAACCGGGAAAGGGCCGAAGCGATGCTCCGCGAGCAGCTGGGGAAGCGCAGCCTGCACTATAATTTCCGTGTAGATTCCCTGGTTTCGGAGTCTCCGGGCGGAGCGCTGCCTCTCCTGAGCGCATCGACCATCAACAGTATACGCCGCTTGATAGCGGAAGATCTGGATTCCATCCCGGTCAAAGCCATTCCTATGGCCTCCGGTGACAGATCCGCAGCAGAGCCGGCTGAGGCCGAGGCAGTGCCGGACGAACCTCTTATGAAGTCGAAGTACTGCATTCGCTACGAACTGGGCATCTGCCCCGTACATCAGGGCGCCAAGCCCTCCGGGCCCTTGTTCCTGCTGAACAACGGCCGCCGTCTCTCCCTCGGCTTCGACTGCCGTTCCTGCGAGATGACGGTCGAAAAGCAGCTATAGCGACACCATTGAGAATTCGGCACCTATTTTCTTTATCGCCGACAGTATTTTTTTTGTCGTCTTTTCACCGGGGCAAGTCACACCGCTTTTGTACTGCCGCATTTTAGATTCGTTGATTCCGGCATAATCAGCAAATTTGCTGACATTGATTATGTCGAAATAGTTGAAGAACGACGGTAGATCATAGGTGAACTCCACAGCGATGGACAGCGGGTATTTAAGCCCATTGTCTTTGGCATCGTCAATGGCCTCTTCAATACTTGCAGCAAAATCAGCGCGGGCCTCCTCAACGGTATTACCAAACCCCCCAAGGTAGGCTCTGCCTATTTTGGCATCCGATCTGACGGAATAGTATCCGTCATTTCCCTTTTCGATTGTAGCCTTGATTTTCATTCTTTTATTCCTGCCTGTTTTAACAGCATTCTTAGTGTCCCCACCGGTATTTCCTTGGCCCTGTGTCTAGGAATAATCACCAATGACCGCGTGACAGGTGAATACCACTGGTCGTGTCTTTTGCCGCTTCTGAACGGGTAGCAACCGTTCTTTCTAAGTATTTTTTCCAACTCTCCACGTCTCATCTAGCAACAATGCAAAGGTAACGATTTCGTTACTAATTACAAAATTAATTCCATTTATTTTCAGCAATATGTCCTGCGAGATGACGGTCACTCAAGGGCAAAGGTGAGGCGTACGTCACCGAAACGCCCTTCTATGGTCTTTCCTTTCGAGAAATAGGTAGCACCGAGCTGGCCGCGCCACACTACGTCGTCCCGGGAATTGAAGGGGATGTCGATGTCGAAACCGTAGGTCTTGGATTTTATCTTGACCGCAGCCGCGCACTTCCAGTTGGTACGGGTGCCGCCGTCATCCTCCACCACCAGGAAGGCCAGTTTGTCCAGCTGATCCGAGAAATCCGTCACCAGAACCGCGTTGAAACGCTTCTTGACTCCCACCTCGTAGCGCTTTACCACCACCACGAAATCCGTCACGGTAGGGGAATAGTTGCGCAATTGCTCCTCGGTAGTGGCATAGAAACCGTCCACTCCCCCGCACCACACGTGGAACTCGCTGGCACCGGCGAACCAGCTGTCGTAGTTGCGCAGCATAGTGAAATCCTTTATATATAGGTTGTACCTCGGAGAGTCGTCATCCTCATCTTCGTCCCATACCGACCGGGTGCGCAGCAACGAGCCCAGGGGCGTGCAGTGCGAGTCATCATTCTGATTGATTACCCACACGGGGCGCTCCCGCGCCACGTTTTCATCGACGAACACGGAATCCGTCACCACATACCCGCCTCCAGAGCCCGACACCACATAGGCATAGTTCGACTCCGAACCATCCCCGGGATCGAAGGTGATCAGCGGCAGGCTTTCCCCGTCCCAATTCTCGGAATAAGGCCAGTAGATCTGCATCTCCGACTCCATTAGTTCGTCCAGATACCGCTGCACGTCGTCGGCGCCGGCCTTGGTGCCGGAACGCAGGCGGACGGCAAGATAGTCCGCTATCATATCCTTAAGAGGAGTCCCGTAGGCCGCGGCGGCCTTGGAGGCGGCCTGACGGCCGCTTCCGACTCCGGCCCCCGGCACGGTCAGAAGGTCGGCCATCATATATTCCTCGTCGTATCCGTTGTCCGACGAAGCGCTGACGGCTTCATAGACTTCGGTCATCTGCTCGCTCCCGATGGGAAGCGAAGATAGCATCCTCGCCACCTGACTCCTGTCCATAAGCGGACCCGCAGCTTGGCGTCCAACCGTATCGTCACCCCGGTTGCAGGCGTTTGCGCAGAGCAGCACCGCTGCCGACGCAAAAAGAACGGACAATGTTTTCATACCCCACTTTCGTTTTTGCAAAGTGAGTGATTATTATCCGTTTTAGCCGTTTGTAAACGTTTATTTGAAAAAAAAGCCCACTGAAGCACTTCAGTGGGCTAAGAGAATTCGGGTTTATCCGTTTTCTATTATATCCGAAAGAAAATCGGTAATGTCCATCCCTGCCGCTCGCACCATCTTGGGGACTAGCGAAGCGCTGGTCATACCCGGGATAGTGTTCACCTCGAGGAAGTAGAGCCCGTCGGCGGCGTAGATGTAGTCCATACGCACCAGACCGGCGCAGTCCAGGTTCTCGTAGATGCGGGCCGTGGTATCCTGGACCAGCTTCACAATGTCGTCGGAAGCTTCGGCAGGGCAGACCTCGCGGCTGTGGCCGTTGTACTTGGCATCGTAGTCGAAATACTCGTTCTCGGTGATTACCTCGATGATGGGGAGGGTGTGCACCACTCCGGAAGTACGGTAGGCGGCGCAAGTGAACTCACGCCCGGTGATCCCCTGCTCAACCAGCACGGTAGGGCCCTCGGAGAAGGCATAGCCCACGGCCGTTGCCACGTCGGCAGGGTCCTTGACCATCGAGACTCCGAAGCTCGAACCACCGATGGTAGGCTTCACGAACACGGGGAACTTGAGGGTGGATGCGACCTGCGCGGCGAAGGCCTGGAGGTCGGCTCCCTTGTGCACGAAAGCATCGGGGGCGCACTTGACTATGCCGAGGTCGCGTATATAGCTCTTGCAGGCATATTTGTCGAAGGCAATGGCACTGACTGCCGCGGAGCAGGAGCTGAAGGGGATGCCCAGCATCTCCAGATAGCCCTGCAACTGCCCGCTTTCGCCGGGAGCTCCGTGCTGCACTATGTACACATAATCGAATTTAACCTTCTCGCCGAGCACGGTCACGCTGAAATCCGTCTTGTCCAGCTCGGGACGCGCACCCTCGGGGAAGGTGACGCGCATCGCATCCTTCTTCTTGCAAGCCACGAGCTGCCAGCGCCCGAAACGGGCGAAAATCTCGTAGACATCGAACTTGTCGCCATCGATGCGGGATGCGACGAACTCTCCGCTGCGGCAAGCCACCTCCCACTCGGAGGAATCGCTGCCGTAGATTACGGCTATAGTCTTGTACTTTGCCATCTTATTCGAAATAATAATCTTCTTCTGTCTTATTCTCGGCCTGCCCCTCTTCGGTGGTCTCTATGTCACCGCCGGTGCAGTCGAGGTTGAATGCCGCTCCCGCAGGAGCGAGGAAGCGGTCGGCTTCGCTGAACAGCCCGTCCGCAAGGCACTTCTTCATCCATATACCCCAGATAGGCAGGGCCATATTGGAACCGCTGCCCAGCGCAAGGGAATTGAAGTGGATCTGGCGGTCCTCGCCTCCCACCCATACACCGCAGGTGATGGACGGAGTGTAACCGATGAACCATCCGTCGGAGTTGTCGTTGGTAGTGCCGGTCTTGCCGGCTATCTCCCCCTTGAGCCCGTAGGCAGAGCGCAGGCGGGCACCGGTGCCGTGGTTCACGACACCCTCCATCAGGTTGACCATCAGATAGGCGGTATTCTCGCCTATGGCCTCACGCTTGCGGTTGGTGAACTCGGAAAGGACGTTGCCCTGGCTGTCCTCGATGCGGGTCACGTACATCGGAGTGATGTACACGCCCCTCGAAGGCAGTGCATTGTAGGCAGCGACCATCTCCTGGATGGAAATGTCGGCAGCGCCCACGCAGAGGGCGTACACCTCCTCCAGGTGGCTGTGGATGCCCATCTTGTGCATCATCTCGGCCATTGCGTGAGGGCCGAACTGCTTCATAAGATAGGCGGATATGTTATTGGAGGAATGGGTCAGGCCCCACTTGAGGGTGACCGTCTTCCCTATCCATTCATCCTTGTCGGTAGAGCGGGGGGTCCAGTCGGTGCCGTCCCCGGCGATGAAGGACTGGGGGACGTTTATGACCTTGTCGCAGGGCGACATCCCCTCCTGCATGGCGAGGGTGTAGAGGAAGGGCTTGATGGTGGATCCCACCTGGCGCTTGCCCTGGCCCACGTTGTCATACTTGAAATAGCGGTAGTTGGGGCCGCCGACATAGGCCTTCATATGGCCGGTGACGGGCTCTATGGCCACCATTCCGCAGCGCAGTATGCTCTTGTACCAGAGGATGGAATCGTTCGGGGTCATGACCGTATCCACGAAGCCCTTATTGTTCCAGGCGAACACCCGCATCTTCACGGGCTTGTCGAACTGCGCGAGTATCTCCGACTCGCTCACGCCGGCCTTGCGCTGCAGGCGGTAACGGTCGCTCCAGCGGCGGGCGTTGCTCATCAGGCGGTCGCGGGTGGCCTTGTCAACATCCCCTGCGAAGGGTGCGTTCTTCTTCCACTTGTTCTCGCGGTCGAAGGCCTTCTGCAGGTTCTTTCCGAGATGCTCGGCCACCGCCTGCTCCGCATTCTGCTGCATACGGTAGTTGATGGTGGTGTAGATGCGCAGGCCGTCCTTGTCGAGGTTGTACTTCTCTCCGCCCGGCTTCCTGTTCTTGTTGAGCCAGCCGTAGAGCTCGTCGTCGCGCCAGCGCAGGGAATCCGCGGTATAATCCTCCGGATACTGATAGTTGCTGCGCTTGGGCTTCTCCGCGTTCATATCGCGGCGCAGAAGGTCGCGGAAGTAAGGGGCGAGGCCGGCATTATGGTCCCTCACCTGGTACACCAGGTTGATGGGAAGCTTGGAGACGGAATCCGCCACGGCCTTGGAGATGTACCTGTTCTTGGCCATACGGCCGATTACGAAGTTGCGGCGCTCCAGGGCCCTTTCGGGATTGAGGGCCGGATTGTAGCGGGTAGGCTTGTTCACCATTCCCACCAGGGTCGCGGCCTCCTCGATGGTGAGCTCGGAGGGAAGCTTGTCGAAGAAGGTCTCGGATGCTGCCCTGATGCCGTAGGCACTGCTGCCGAAGAAGACGGAGTTCAGGTACATGTCCAGGATCTCATCCTTAGTATAATTGCGTTCGAGCTTTACGGCGGTGATCCATTCCTTGAGCTTGATCCACACCATACCTACCTTGCCGACCCCTTCCTTGCGGGGGTAGAGTGTCTTGGCGAGCTGCTGGGTGATGGTGGAACCGCCGCCTTGGCTGCTGTCGTGCATGAGTATGGTCTTGAACGCCACGCGGAGCAGGCCCTTGGTGTCGATGCCGGAATGATGGCGGAAACGGGCGTCCTCGGTGGCGATGGTGGCTGCTACGAGATTGGGAGAAAGCTCATCGAAACTGACGAAGGTGCGGTTCTCGATATGGAAGGTGGTGAGCACCTCGCCCCCGTCCGCGATTACCTGCGTAGCCAGCTTGCTGTCCGGATGCTCCAGCTCCTCGAAAGAAGGGATGCGGGCGAAAAGCGTGACGAGAAGAAGCAGGAACGCGATCAGCACGAAGGGAGCGGCGACCAGGATCCAGAACCATTTTATGATTTTTTTCTTTGTTTCGTCTTTCATTTTTTAATCTTCGATTAGAAACACAAAGTTAGTTTTTTTTGATGACAAATTTTGAAAATTAGAGAGTTTGTGCTTTACTTTGCAGAAAATTCGAATGTTATGGAGGGAAATCTTGTTATAGTTGAGTCACCTACTAAAGCCCGGACCATCCAAAGGTTTCTCGGGCCTGGTTTCACTGTGAAAGCAAGCGAAGGGCATATCAGGGATCTGCAGGAAAAGCAGCTCAGCATAGATATAGAAGGAGGGTTCACCCCTCAGTACGTAGTTCCGGACAACAAAAAGAAAGTTGTAGCCGAACTTAAGAAACTTGCATCCGAAGCCGAGATAGTCTGGCTGGCTTCCGATGAGGACCGCGAGGGAGAAGCCATCTCGTGGCATCTGACCGAGACCCTGGGCCTCGACAAGGCACGCACGCGCCGCATCGCATTCCACGAAATCACCAAAGACGCCATTCTGCGCGCCATAGGCAATCCCCGCGAAGTGGATATGAATCTGGTGAACGCCCAGCAGGCCCGCCGCGTGCTGGACCGCCTGGTAGGTTTCGAATTGTCACCTATACTCTGGAAGAAGATAGGCCGCGGGCTTTCCGCAGGCCGCGTGCAGAGCGTCGCCCTCCGCCTGGTGGTGGACCGCGAACGCGAGATAATGGCCTTCACTCCCGAAGCCTACTACCGCGTGGAAGGCAAGTTCGCCGCCGGATCCGCATCCCTCAAAGGCGTGCTCGACACCCGCTTCAAATCCGCAGCGGAGGCGGAAAGGTTCCTGCGCGACAGCATAGGAGCATCCTACTACGTAGAGGATGTGGAGAAGACGGACGGCAAGCGCTATCCGGCTCCGCCCTTCACCACCTCCACCCTCCAGCAGGAAGCTTCCCGCAAGCTGCACTTCCCCGTAAGCACCACAATGCGCCTGGCCCAGACCCTCTACGAGAAAGGTCTCATCACCTATATGAGAACCGACTCCACCAACCTCTCCGCCCTCGCGCTCGGGACCGCCAAGAAATTCATCCTCGACAACTTCGGGGCCGAGTATTCGCATCCCAGGCAGTACAGCACCCACAGCAAAGGCGCCCAGGAGGCTCACGAAGCAATACGCCCCACCTTCATAGAGAACGCCGACATCAGCGGCACGTCCCAGGAAAAGGCCCTCTACAACCTTATCTGGAAGCGCACCGTAGCTTCGCAGATGGCCGAGGCCTCCCTGCTGAACACCACCATACGCATAGCCTCCGACAAGCGCAGCGAGCGCTTCGCCGCCGAGGCCTCCGAGATAGTGTTCGACGGATTCCTGAAAGTATATATGGAAGGCAACGACGAGGAGAACGGGGAAGAAGGGCTCACCGTAGTGCCCGACATCCGCAAGGCTGACGCACTGACAGCCAAGGAGATAGTGGCCGAATGCAAGTTCACCCGCGCCCCCCAGCGCTACACCGAGGCGTCCCTGGTGAAGAAGCTCGAGGAGCTCGGCATCGGCCGTCCTTCCACCTACGCACCTACCATCACCACCCTCACCAAGACCCGCGGCTACATAGCCTCGGGCAACAGGGACGGAGTGCGCAAGGAGGTCACCAATTTCAAATTGAAAGGGGGCGACCTCAGTTCCACCACCAAGAAAGAGACCGTGGGCGAAGACAAGGGTAAGCTACTGCCCCAGGACGTAGGCTTGCTGGTGACCGACTATCTGGTGGAGAACTTCCCTACCATAATGGATTACAACTACACCGCCGACGTGGAAAGCACCCTCGACAAGATTGCCGAAGGGGACGAGGACTGGAAGGCCTACCTGAAGAGCTTCTATCCCAGCTTCCACCAAATGGTGGACACCAAGCTCCACGACGGGCAGTACACCCACGTGGAGAGGGTCCTCGGCATCGACCCTGCCGACGGGCAGCAGATAGTGGCCAAATACGGCCAGTACGGCCCCTACGTGCAGAAGGGCGAAGGCGAGAACAAGCGTTTCGCCAGCCTCGACAAGACCCAGCTCATCGAGAGCATCACCCTCGCAGAAGCCATCAAGCTCCTTTCCCTGCCCAGGAACGTGGGCAGCTACGAAGGGATTCCCATAATTGCGACCAAAGGCAAATTCGGGCCCTATCTCAAATACGGCACGGTGAACGTCACCCTGCCCAGGAAGGCCGATCCCCTGGCCATCAGCCTGGAGGATTGCATCGCCGCCATCAAGGCCCAGAAGGACGCCGCTCCCGAGAACAACATACTGAAAGAGTTCCCGGAAGAAGACATAACGATAATCAACGGCCGCTACGGCCCCTACATCAAACACGGCGGAAAGAACTTCCGCATCCCCAGGCACGCCGACATCGCGGCGCTGACCCTCGAGGACTGCAAAGGATTGGTTAGAAAAAAGTAATAGCGTATGGGCAATTATCAGATTGACGATGTAGATAGGAGGATTCTCTCCTTCCTCGTGAAGGATGCCAGGATGGCATACCTTGAAATTGCAAGAGAGTGCGGCGTTTCAGGTGCCGCAATTCATCAGAGGGTCCGCAAGCTCGAAGCGAACGGTGTCATCACCGGTTCCCGCCTGCTTGTGAAGCCCAGCGCCCTGGGCCTCAACGTATGCGCCTTCGTGAGCATTTCCATCTCCGAAGCCAACAAGTATCTGGAAGTCACCGAATCGCTTAAGAAGATTCCCGAGGTGGTGGAATGCCACTTCGTCACCGGCTCCAGCTCCATGCTCATCAAGCTCTACTGCTTCGACAACGACCACCTGATGAGCGTCCTTCTGAACACCATACAGAACATTCCCTACGTGCAGAGTACCGACACCATGATCTCGCTCGACGAAGCCTTCGAGCGCCAGGTCTGGGTGAAAGACTACAAGAGCACCAGTTTCAGATAAGAAATCCGGCCACGGAGAGATCCTCCGGAGTCGTAAGCTTTATGTTGTTCCTCTCTCCTTCGATGTAGGAGAGGGGAATTCCGTATTTGGCGGCCACCGAAGCATCGTCGGTATAGGACGTGTCGAAAGGAAGCCCGTAGGCGGCCTTTATCTCCTCGGAAAGGAAGATCTGCGGGGTCTGCGCGCCGTACACCCGGCTGCGGTCGGGATCGGGCTCTCCGGTGGGAACTATCCTGCCGGAAGCATCCTTCACGAGGCTCTTAAGGGTATCGGTGACGGGGAGTACGGGAATAAGGGCGCGGCAGGATTCCATCCTTTCGAACATAGTGCGGATTAGTTCCTGGGAGATCAGCGGACGCACCCCGTCGTGAATGGCCACGACCGCCCCGTCGGGAATCACCTTGAGGGCGTTGCGCACGCTGTGGAAGCGGGTGATTCCGCCCTTGACGATGCGCTGGGGGATTTCCAGGCCATACTTGATGCAGAGTTCCTCCCATCGCGCCATATGGGCGGCAGGAAGCACCGTCACCACGTTCACGTCGGGGCAGGCCTTCACGAAGGCAAGGATGCTCCACATCAGCACCGGGCGGCCCTTCAGAAGGAGGAACTGCTTGGGCTCCTGAGCCTTCATCCTGGTACCGCTGCCGGCGGCCGTAAAGATCACATACTTTTTTCTTCCCATAATCTATAAAGCTGATGGCAAAATTAACTAAATTTATTATATTTGTTAGTCTAATCATTTTAAGATCGGAAATGGGTTTTTCTTTTTTGAATCAGGAGCTGGCAATCGACCTCGGCACAGCCAATACCGTCATATACCAGAATGACGAAATAGTATTGGACGAGCCCAGCATCGTTGCCATCGACAACAATACCAACAAATGCATCGCCATAGGCCAGAAAGCCAAGCTGATGCAGGAGCGCACGAACCCGGGCATCAAGACCATACGCCCTCTGCGCGACGGTGTGATCGCCGACTTCAACGCTGCCGAGATGATGATACGCGGGTTCATCAAGCAGGTGAACAGCAAGCGTCATTCGCTCTTCACCCCCAACCTCAAGGTGGTGGTAGGCATCCCCTCCGGATCCACCGAGGTTGAGATACGTGCCGTGCGCGACTCTTCCGAGCACGCCGGCGGCCGCGACGTGTACCTCATCCACGAGCCTATGGCATCCGCCCTTGGAATAGGGCTGGAAGTGCTTGCTCCTAAAGGCAGCATGGTGGTGGACATAGGCGGCGGCACCACCGAGATCGCAGTCATCTCCCTCGGCGGCCTGGTAATCCAGGACAGCATACGTACCGCGGGCGACGTCTTCACCTCCGACATCCAGTACTATCTGCGCCAGCAGCACAATATCAAGGTCGGTGAAATCACCGCCGAAAAGATAAAGATCGCGGTAGGTGCGGTCATCCCCGACCTCGACGAGGCACCGGAGCCCTACATCGTGCGCGGTCCGAACCTTATGACCGCCCATCCCGTGGAGGCCACCATCACCCACGACGAGATAGCCCACTGCCTGGACAAGTCCATCGCCAAGATCGAGACCTCCATCCTGCACGTGCTCGAGCTGACTCCTCCGGAGCTCTACTCCGACATCGTGGAGAACGGTATCTTCCTCTCCGGCGGCGGCGCCCTGCTGCGAGGCCTCGACAAGCGCCTTACCGATAAGGTCAACATCCCCTTCCACGTTGCGGAAGACCCTCTGCACGCCGTGGGACGCGGGACCTGCCTCGCCCTCAAGAACACCGAGAATTATCCCTTCCTGATGAGATAGCGTATGGCTGGCCGGAAGTCATACGGACAGCTTTGGAACGCGGCAGTCTTCCTGATTTTGGAGATTGCCGCTATCCTTATGCTGACCCGCACCGGCACGCTCCAGGACATATGGATCAGCCGCGCCTCCCACCGCGTGCACGCAATGCTGTGGGGCACGGGCGAAAAGCTGCGCAACTACTTCACCCTCGACGAGCAGAACAGGGACCTGGCCGCCAGGAACATGGAGCTGGTGCAGACCGTGCACTTCCTCGGGCAGAAGGCCCTCTCCTACGAGAAGGGCTCGGTCTATGACACGGTGACCGCCAACTTCCACCTGATCCCCGCCACCATAGTCAAGGTCAGCCGCAACACCCAGCACAACTACATAGTGCTCGACAAGGGTTCGGAAGACGGGGTCAAGCCTCAGACCGGCATAGTCACCACCAAAGGCGTGGTCGGGATGGTGCATACCGTGGGGAAACATTTCTCGTACGGCATCACCCTGATGAACGCCCGTATGAGCGTCAGCGCCAGGATAGGCCGCACCGGAGTGACCGCCCCCCTGGAATGGGACGGAGTCAGCACCGACGGTGCCGTGATGAAGGGTCTTCCCCTGCACAACGAGGTGGCCCCGGGAGATACGGTATGGACCAGCGGCTACTCCAGCATCTTCCCCCCGCAGATACCGGTAGGCGTCACCCGCAAGAGCAGGATGGTGGACGGAAGCACCATAGAGGTGTCCGTGCGCCTCTTCCAGGATTTCTCGGCCCTGCGCTATGTAATAATTACGGAGAACCTCGACCGCGACAGCATCGCGGCGCTTGAAAAGGAGGCAACGCAATGAGGCCCCGCTTCGTCATAAGTTTCATCGCGATGATAGCCATCCAGATAATGCTCGGAGGGCTGCTCAACCTCACCCAGTATCTTGTGATAAGCATACTGCCGGTGATGATCATCTGCCTCCCCATCACCTTCAGCACCAGCCGCGTGCTGCTGGTCGCATTCCTGACCAGCCTGGTGGTGGACTTCTTCACCGATGGGGCCATGGGCCTCTCCGCCGTGGCACTGCTGCCGGTGGCGGTCACCCGCAACGCCCTCATACGTCTTGTATTCGGTTCCGAACTGCTCTCACGCAGGGAAGATATATCCATCCATAAACAAGGGACGGGGAAAGTGCTTCTGGCCATATTCCTCGCCACGACCTTGTATTTCCTCGTTTTCGTACCGGTCGATTGCGCCGGCACCCGTCCTCTCTCGTTCATCGCCCCGCGTATACTTCTGTCTGTTGCCGTCAGCACGGCCCTTTCGTACTATGTAGCAGGGGTGCTAGCCCCGAGGGAGGCCGACAGATGGAACTGAAACGCAACGACAAGCTCATAATCGGGCTCTGGGCGGTCATCCTGATACTGCTGGCCCGTCTTTTCATAATCCAGATAGTCGATGACTCCTACAAGAGGGATGCGGACAATAATTCGATGGTGTACCATACCATCTACCCTCCCCGCGGAATCATCTACGACCGCAACGGAGAGGTGCTGGTGGGCAACCGCATCTGCTACGACATACTGGTGACGCCGCGCGAGGTGAGCGCCTTCGACACCCTGGCACTGGCATCCGCCTTGGACCTGGACACCCTCTGGATACGGGAGCAGATGGCCTATTACAAGAAGTACCGTTCACGAATAGGCTGGCAGACCCTTCCCTTCGCGAAGCAGGTCAGCATCGAAAAATATATGCGCTTCGCCGAGCGCGCCTACGACTTCCCGGGCTTCCGCGGGCAGGTGCGTACGGTCCGGGAATACCCCTTCAACGCCGGCGGCAACCTCCTGGGCTATGTGTCCGAGGTGAACGAACGCGACCTGGAGAGGCACCCCGGAGTGTACAAGAGCGGGGATTACATAGGGAAGACGGGGCTGGAGGCCGCGAGGGAGATGGACCTGAAGGGGGAGAAGGGCTACCACGTGTTCCTGCGGGACTCCCGCAACAAGGTCCAGGACTCCTACAAGGACGGAATGTACGACAAGGAAGCCATCCCCGGCAAAGACATAGTGACCACCATCGACGCCCATCTGCAGCAGTACGGGCAGGAGCTGATGAAGGGGAAGAAAGGCAGCCTCATAGCCATCGAGCCCTCTACGGGCGAGATACTGGCGATGGTGTCCAGCCCCTGCATCGACGTGGACGTGCTCTCGAACATGGGGGCGAACTACGCCCGTCTGGCGGCCGATCCGGGCCGGCCCATGTTCAACCGCACCGTGCAGGCATCCTATCCTCCCGGCTCGGTATTCAAGCTCGTGAACGGGCTGATAGGGATGCAGGAAGGCGTGCTGGAGCCCTGGTACCAGTATCCCTGCAACAAGGGCTACTACTACACCAAGAAGCGCAAGCTGGGCTGCCACGGGCACCGCAGCCCCCTGAGACTGGACGAGGCGGTGATGATGAGCTGCAATGCCTACTTCTGCTACGTGCTCAAGAACCTGCTGGAGAATCCGGCCTACGATTCGGTGGATGACGCCTTCGACAAATGGAGGGAGTATGTGATGAGTTTCGGCTTCGGGCACAAGCTGGGCAGCGACTTCCCCTCCGAGCTGGGCGGAAACATCCCCACTTCCAAACTCTACGACAAGCGCTACGGGAAAGGCCGCTGGCGCACCTCCAATGTCATCTCCCTCTCCATAGGCCAGGGAGAAATCGGCGCCACTCCCCTGCAGATTGCCAACCTGGCCGCCATAATGGCCAACCGGGGCTGGTACTACATCCCCCACATAGTGAAGGACTCGGAGGGCCTGGAAATCGATCCCAAATACCACGAGAAACAATATACGATGGTGGACACCACCCACTTCCCCAAGGTCATCGGAGGGATGTGGAAGGCCGTGAACGCGGCCCCGGGAGAAGGAGGGACCGCCGGCCTGGCCGCAGTGCCGGGGCTGGACATCTGCGGGAAGACGGGTACCGCCCAGAACCCCCACGGAGCAGACAACTCCGTATTTATCTGCTTCGCTCCCCGGGAGAACCCGAAGATCGCGGTCGTGGGATACATCGAGAATGCCGGATGGGGCGGGTCCTGGGCCTGTCCGCTGGCATCGTTGCTGATAGAGAAATATCTGCTCGGGGAGACTACCCGCCCCGAACTGGAAAAACGAATGATGAACACCGTATTCAATGTTGCAGGGAACTGACAGAGGTTTGCGTAGTTCGGTAGATTGGACTCTCATCTTCATCTACCTGCTGCTGGTCTTCATAGGCTGGCTGAACATCTATGCATCCATACATACCCCCGACATGGGCTCGCCGCTGGCCTTTTCGCTGCGAAGCGGCAAGCAGTTCGTGTGGATACTGACCGCCTTCGCGCTGGCAGCCATAGTGCTGTTCGCGGTAAGCCCCAGGCTATGGGAGGTGCTTGCGACGCCGGGCTACCTGATAGTGGTGGTACTGCTGGTCGCGGTCATCTTCCTGGGCTCCGAGCACAAAGGCTCGCATTCCTGGTTCTCCGTGGGCCCCATCAGCTTCCAGCCGGCGGAGATATCGAAGATAACTACATCCCTGCTGCTGGCGGCCATAATGAGCCGCCAGGGATTCTCGCTGAGCCGCAGGAGAGATTTCTGGATGGCGGCTGTGGTGCTCGGGCTCCCTATGCTCATCATACTGGCGGAGAACGAAACGGGCTCGGCGCTGGTGTACGTGGGCATGCTCTTCGTGCTGTACCGCGAAGGCCTCCCCGGGATAGTACTGGGGCTGATAGGCCTGGCGATAGTGCTGTTCATACTGACGCTGAAGACATCCGTCTGGGTGTCGCTTGCGGTGCTGGGAGTGATAGCCCTGCTGTACCTGTGGTGGGCCCTCAGGCATATGAGGCCGCTGTCGCGCGAGAGGCGCTTTTCGCTTAGGATGCTGGCACTGGCCACGGTGGTGTTCGCCGGGCTGGTGTTCTCGACGGATTTCGCATTCAACAAGGTGCTGCAGGACCATCAGCGCCTGCGCATCGAAGTGCTCCTGGGCCTGAAAGACGACCCGCACGGAGTGGGATACAACGTGCGCCAGTCGATGATAGCCATAGGTTCCGGAGGATTCTTCGGAAAAGGATTCACCAACGGCACCCAGAATACCGGCGGATTCGTGCCGGAGCAGAGCACCGACTTCATCTTCTGCACCGTGGGAGAGGAGTGGGGCTTCTTCGGCTGCCTGATGGTGCTGGTGCTGTACGGGATACTCATAACCCGCATAGTGCGGGATGCCGAGAAATCCAGGGAGGCCTTTACCAGGATATACGGTTACTGTGTGGCTTCCTGCCTGTTCATGCACCTGTTCATAAACATCGGGATGACCATAGGCCTGATGCCGGTAATCGGCATACCGCTGCCTATGCTGAGCTACGGAGGCTCGTCGCTCTGGGCCTTCACCCTGATGATTTTCATATTCATCGCGCTCAGCCGTCAGGAGAAAAAATATTTTTAGTTTTCTGGGGTTTTTTATATATTGCGGACGGACCGATAATTCTTAACACAATGAAAACTAAACTGATAGACAAACTGAGCGATATCAGCCGCATTCATCGCCGCGCGGCATTTACCGATGTTCTCAAGCACACTGCTCCCAAGTCTTCGGAATTTCTGAATCTGGCCGGGAAGCGCTATTCCTGCCGGGGTTTCGACGGCCGTCCGGTTCCCGACGATCTGGTGGAATCGGTGCTGGAGGCCGCCCGCCTGGCGCCTACTGCCGTGAACAAGCAGCCAGTGCACGTGTGGGTGGCAAGAACGCCCGAGGTTTTGGAGAAGTTGGCTGGCGCAACGCAGTACCTCTACGGCGCGCCGGTGGTGTTCCTGGTCGGCTGCAAGCCTTCCGATGCCTGGGTACGCAAGTACGACGGCAAGAACGGAGCGGAGATCGACGCCGCCATAGTGGGCACGCATATAATGATGGAAGTTGCCGACCTTGGGCTAGGCTGCACCTGGGTAGGTTCGTTCGACCCGGCGGTGCTTGCTGCGGCCTTCCCGGAGCTCGAAGGCTGGGATATAGTGGCCCTGTTCCCCACCGGCTACCCTGCCGCGCAACCCTCCTCCAACCACACGGCCCGCAAGTCTTTGGAAGAGTTTGCGAGCGAGTTGTAATTTTTGCTATCTTTGCAGTCCGCGAGTTCGTCTCGCGCCCGCCTTGGTGGTGGAATGGTAGACACGAGGGACTTAGACAAATTTGAGTGCACTCCCCGAAAGGAGAGATGTAGAATGTCGTAAATTCAAGGAAACCTTAACAGGTAATGCTGATGGCGATCTTGAGCCAAGCCTTTGAAAGAAGGAAGGTGCAGAGACTAGACACGACACGCCTAAAGGGGTCAACCCCATGGCGAAGGAATAGTCCGGACTACGAACGGGTGGCCGCTATGCCCCCGGTGGCGAAAGCCATAGCAGCAAGAAAATCCCTTGGCCCGAAAAGGCCGTGCGGGTTCGATTCCCGCCCGAGGCACATTAAAGACTTTGTATGTTGTTTATTTTCAAACACTTACAAAGTCTTTAATTTTTCTATCCACCAAATTTGGTCGCATTTGGTCGCGTTTTTATTTCCCAATAATCCCCAATAATCCCCAATAAAGATAGAAGCCCCACGACAAAGGCAACAAAACATATAATTATTTCAGATATTCATCTATCTTTGCAGTGAATAATAGTGCAATCATGAATAAATTGTATATTATATGGCTTTGTTGTGTTTCCCTGCTTTGGGGATGCGGCAAACATAACGCTGAAGAAAAAGATAGTTATAACGGTCCGCCCTTAATCCAGGTACAACTCTTTGATTCCAAGTACTATGCGATAGACGAGAGGGTCATTTCCGTGTCTTTCTCCGGTGAAGGGCAGGAGATAGCTTGGGCAGAGGATGATGTCGCCCTTCAGCCCCGAATCCGGCACGGAAAATGGAATGCGGAGGTGAAGGAAATTTCCGTTGATCCCGGACATTTCTCCGGCATTTTCACCGTAGTCACCAGCCGGTATACCTACTCCTTTTCCAAAGTATTCGAAACCGCACAGAACAAGAAAGTGGAAGTACTCCTCGATTTTGCGGCTCCCGACCAACAGCCCAAACGGAAGGTCGGAGTGCTCGGAGACTCCATTTCCTCCTTTAAGGGCGCCATGTGCAATAACACCTATTCCTGCTTTTATCCCGATGAAGATCCGAATGTCGCTTCGGGCAACAATGAAGCGGTCGACAGTAAAACGAAGACGTATTGGTGGATCCTGGTGAATGACCTGATGAAAAACGGGACCATGGACGCCAATTCCTCGTGGGCCGGGAAAAGGGTTATTCATGAGACGAGCAACGGCTTGCCCGCCGGTCTTGTAGACAGGGTGGTCGATTTCATCGATCCGGACATTATTCTGATTCACGGCGGGACCAATGACAAGAACAAGGGTACGCCGCTGGGCGATTATGACTATGACCTGCCGATTGATGAGTTGGATGAAAACTGTTTCCGAAGCGCATATATCAAGATGGTTAGATTGCTTCAGGAACGCTACGAGGGGGTTCAGCTCATCCTAATTGTCGGCGACATGCTAACCTCCGATTACGAAAAATCCATTGTGGAAATCGCCGCGCACTACAAAATTCCGTATGTCAATTTCGTCGGATCCCAAATCTCAAAGTGTAAGGGCAGTCATCCCGACTATTCTGGAATGACGTATATGGCGCAGACTGTTTACGGCAAATGCAAGGACTACCTGCCCTAATTACTTTTTCTCGGTCACTTTTGGTCACCTTGCAGCACATTCGGTCACTTTCGGTCACCTTTTCCGGGAGTTATTTCACCACACCGCACAATGACTTAACTCACGGGAAATCAATTCCTTCGGTTACTTAAAACAACTCACGATAGCCACCGATTCGTATACCACCGCCCGAGGCACAAATAGACTTTGTAAGCTGCTGAAAATCAGGCACTTTACAAGGTCTTTCTTTTTGTGTCCACCATAATTGGACACATTTGTACCACATTTTTTATTCCATTGCATTTTTTAACATATAATTTGGATACCAAAATGGTATTCATTATTTTCGCAAAAAAGTAAAACATTATGACTGTTGTTAGCATACGAGATAGAAGAGACTGTCGTAAAGGTGGATGTGCTATCTGCCTATGGGCATTATGATGATAAATGACATTATGAAAAAGATCTTCTTATCTATATGCTTTGTGTTTCTGTGCGTAATTGTCTGTTTTGCGCAAAAGAGCGAGATTGTTCCAGACATCAAATACCATACGTGTCACAACCATGGATTTGGAATAAAAAAGTGGACTAAACTATCAGACACTCATGTCCTGTACACTATTCTATACTTTGGATTCGAGGGAAATCCAGAGTATTTTGCTCTTGAGTTATCGGACTCGCTGAAGCCCTATTACAACAACTACAATCCTGATTATGGTTTTTCTCTGATGTTATTGTCTTCTATGAAAAACCAAAAGAGGATTGAAAAACAATTAGGAGTATCTTCTTATCCTGATATCGTTCTTATTGATCCTAAAAGGCGTATTATTGCTCGCTCAAATAAGGCTTCAGATATCATTGAGTATATCACAACTCATCTTTCAATGTTTTCCACAACAGATTGGAACATGTTCATTCTTACTGCAAAGAGAATGTACGAGTCCGGTCAAGCGGAAATAGCACAAAAGATTGTCAGAGATTGTATTATGCTATATAAATGGGATAATGACTTTTCTCCAGAAGCGCATAAAGCCATTCCTATGATTGTGGCATCAATGAAGGAGGATGACTATTATACTTCATGTGTCGCTGAAATAAAACTTCGATATCAGAAAGGCATTTTATCCAAAGAAGATATCGCTCCATTCGAGTATCTATTCCCATCTATCCATACGGGGCCGGAAATGCATCTATAAGATTCCTTTTTCGGTCACCTTTTCCGGTGATTATTTGAATACACCGAATAATCTATCAACTTGCTGATAAACAAAACTTTCGATAGCCACCAAGAATACACGATAGCCACCGATACAGCTATATCCGCCCGAGGCACACAAAAAAGCATCGCTCCGGCGATGCTTTTTTGGTGCCTTCGACCGTTATTTCCGTGCCCGGGCAGATTTTCGGGCGTTTTCCTGCCCGCACCGCGGCGTTTCCATCCGCGGCGGGTATTTTCGCTGCATGGGCTGCCGCAGATTCAAAATACTTTACCTTTGTGCATCGGTCAGGGATAGACTCCAATCGGAGTCAACCTAAATCAGGAAATGACAATAAATTGGAATTTAGCGTCTATTCAATGTCGAGGGTTAAACTTCCCATCAAATCTATAATAGAGGCCCGGCTCAATCTCTTTGTATTCATTGAGATGGGAAGATTCAGGATTTGGAGTTATGTCATCAAACATCATCAAGGCATCTTCTTTTCTTGCTGAAAGAAGAACCCGATACATTTCATCCTTAGGTTTCCAGACAATGTTCATAAGAACATCATTTTCGCCATTGACATATACTTCCCTTACGTACAATCGTTTAGAATCAATCTGCCAAATCTGTTTATATGTGTCGCATATGTCTTGAAACATCAAGGCAAGAGGAGTATCGGTAGCAAGATCTTCTCTAAATGGGCCCTTTCCAAATTCAATGGATAAAGAGTCAATTTCGCGGTCCTTGTAGGCTCGCTGGAGTTTAATAATCTTATCACTACCCAAAGGATATCTCACCCAGTATTCTTCGCCTTGATAACCAATCCAGTAGATGCTACTTTCACGTGTATCGCACACTGAATAATCGTTGTGTCCCGAAAAATCGATTTCGTGAATGTGGACGAAACGACTCTCCGGGGAAACGCAAGACGATATCAGGAAAAGCAAAAGTGGATAAAGGACTCTCTTCATGTAATTCCGATTTATCTGACTGCTAATTTACTGCATTTTGCTCGTTTGGCAATATGTAAGA
>JAEEGI010004123.1_pt1 | contig 34240 bp, 33 predicted proteins | sample 8958751 | NCBI WGS metagenome assembly JAEEGI01 (sample SAMN16246545, study PRJNA631951) | gut metagenome | biome: gut microbiome; feature: rumen; material: KS-attached | host: Bos | place: Iran: Karaj | collected 2018-10
ACCTCCTAAAAACTTTTAATATGCCGTAACTAAGGAAAAGGTCGGAGTGTCCAAAACCTGAGTTACAGTAATTTTCGTACCGATATATAATAACACAGCTACAAAAATATGTAAACTATGTATAAATAGGCTTTTTCAAACTATTACTGTATCAAATCTTCGATTGCGTATTTGTTTACGCCTGCTAATTTTCCGCTATTTACATAAATAGTAGAAAAATCATAATTCAAAGCAAAATAAATCTGTCCAGTTTCTTCATCAATTTTACCCAGCGAAATAAATGTCGAATATCCATTTGCATCTTTGATGATATACACCGGAGAATCCTGATTCAAGCCGTATTCATCGCCATTCCCATCTTCATCCTCATTAGCGATTATATCCACAAATCTAACATCTGTAATATAATTTAAAAGCTTTTCAATTCTTTCTTCATTTATATCAATACTAGGGTCATCTGTATAAACCCAGTCATCACCATCTCTTTCAAATGTAAGCAAAATATTATTGCTATCAGTCATCTGGAAGCTATACACTTCTTCATTATCAAGCAATATAACATTTTCGCCCTCGTCTTCTATTTCACTAGCTTCATCTAAAACTTTAGCCTGATCTTCAGAGCCATCAAGATTTTGAATCATCTTTGCAGGCGACTTAGCATTAAAGGTGATTATCAAAACTATCACAAGCAAAATAATCGCTAAAGCTAAAAATATACCTTTATAATACTTTGAAATAAACTTCTTCATCATTTCCTCCATAATCAATTCTGTATCTAGTATAACAAAAAAGTCTAAACAAACAAAGAAGCCGGAGCCATAGCTCCAGCTTCAAAATAATTATCTGTAGATGATATCGTCTCTTCCAGGTCCATTTGAAACCATTGTGATTGGGAAGCCGATTTCCTTCTCAATGAATTCAATATAGTTTCTGCAGTTTTCAGGAAGATCTTCGTATTTCTTGATGCCGCGAATATCTGTCTTCCAACCAGGAAGTTTCTTAAGAACTGGCTTAGCCTTTTCAAGCTTGCTAGTAACTGGGAAATCAGTAGTAACTTCACCATCGATTTCGTATCCAACACAAACTGGAATTTCATCCAAATATCCAAGTACATCAACAACTGTAAATGCAACATCTGTTGTACCCTGCATTCTGCAGCCGTACTTAGAAGCAACACAGTCGAACCATCCCATACGACGTGGACGACCTGTAGTAGCACCGAACTCGCCACCGTCACCACCGCGACGTCTAAGCTCATCAGCCTCATCACCAAAGATTTCTGAAACAAATGCTCCAGCACCAACTGCTGATGAATAAGCCTTACATACTGTAACAACCTGCTTTAACTCCTGAGCTGGGATACCAGCACCGATGCAACCATAAGGTGCAAGTGTTGATGAAGATGTAACCATTGGGTAAATACCATGGTCTGGATCCTTTAAAGTACCAAGCTGGCCTTCAAGAAGGATTGTCTTATTTTCCTTAAGTGCATTCCAAAGGTATGCTGAAGTATCGCAAACATATGGTGCAATCATATCGCGGTATTCATGCAATGTCTTAAGGAGTTCCTCTGGATTAAGGAGTGGCTTATGATATAAATGCTCAAGAAGAACATTCTTCTGGTCACATGTACGAACAACCTTCTCCTTCAAAAGCTCATCATCGAAAAGCTCCTGAACCTGATAACCGATTTTTGCATATTTATCTGAGTAGAATGGAGCTATACCGCTCTTTGTTGAACCGAAAGATGCCTTTCCAAGACGTTCTTCCTCGTATTGATCAAAAAGGATGTGATATGGCATAACAATCTGTGCTCTATCAGACACAAGAATGCGAGGTTCTGGTACTCCTTTCTCTACAATAGAGTTAATCTCTTTGATAAGGATAGGAATATTCAATGCGACGCCATTTCCAATGATGCTAGTGGTGTGATTATAAAATACACCTGAAGGTAATGTGTGAAGCGCGAACTTACCATAGTTGTTTACGATAGTGTGTCCTGCGTTTGCACCACCCTGAAAACGAACAATGATATCAGCATTCGCTGCCATCATGTCTGTAATCTTTCCTTTGCCTTCATCGCCCCAATTGGCACCTACAACTGCTTTAACCATAACAATCCTCCTAAATTACAATTAAATTAATTTATATCAATCAATTTCTTAGTCACCGTACAAGCAAGTGCGCCTGGTCCAATGTGACATGAAACTGAAAGTGATAACGGATCTATCCAGATTTCTTTGCCTGGGAATTCAGCTTCTAATTCTTCTTTAAATTTTTCTGCGGCTTCCTGATTCTGTGTGTGAGCTATAGAAATCACAACATCATCAAGATTGTCTGTATGAAGGACATTTTGCATATCCTTTTTTAATGCTTCAATCATAGTCTGCTTTGCAGCCTTAACTGTACGAACCATTGAATACTTATCAAGCTTCTCTCCGTAGATTGAAAGTACTGGCTTAATCTTTAACAGTGAACCGATTGCAGCAACTGCTGGAGTAAGTCTTCCGCCCTTTTTAAGGTATTCCAGTGTATCTACAGTAATGTAGATAGTAGATAAAGACTTAATTTCCATAAGAGCATCACAAATTTCCTGTGCACTCTTTCCTAAATCTGCAAGCTTTTTAGCCTCTAGTGCTGAAAGCTTCTGTGTAACTGAGATACGCTGGTTATCTACAACTACAACCCTGCCATCGTAATCCTCTGCTAGCATCTTTGCTGTAGCGCAAGATGAAGATAAACCGCTAGACATAGGAATATAAACAATTTCATCATACTCTTTAAGAAGCTTATCCCATGTATCCATAAGATTTCCTGTGATAGGCATTGAAGTAGTAATCTCGCCGCCCTGTGTAAGCTTCTCATAAAACTGGTCCTGAGTTAAATCGATATCCTCGTAATATAACTCGCCATCAATATAAAAAGGCATAGGTATAACAAAAACTTCATAGTCCTTGGCCTGTGCCTGTGTAATGCCACTATTGCTATCTGTAAGAATTGCAACTTTGCTCATAAATCACCTCAAAAAAAACTCTGTGTTAAATAAAAACACCGCTGATTATTCTAACATAATCAGCGGTGAAAAGAAACAACTAAAGCATAATTTTAGTACATGCCACCCATTCCACCTGCGGCAGCAGCGGCAGCTGCAGCATCAGCAGCAGGATCTTTAATGTCTGCAACAACAGACTCTGTTGTAAGAAGTGTTGCAGCAACAGAAGCAGCATTTAAAAGAGCTGTTCTTGTAACCTTAACAGGATCAAGGATACCAGCCTTAACCATGTTTACATACTCTTCGTTGTAAGCATCGAAACCAATACCAACTTCTGACTCACGTACCTTGTTGATAATAACAGATCCCTCAAGACCTGCATTTGCAGCAATGTAGAATAATGGAGCTTCAAGAGCCTTAACAATAACGTTTGCACCTGTCTTCTCATCACCAGAAAGTGTCTCAGCAAGAGCTGCAACTTCCTTCTGAACGTGGATGTAAGCAGATCCACCACCCTGGATGATACCTTCCTCAACAGCAGCACGTGTTGCGTTAAGAGCATCCTCCATACGAAGCTTAGCTTCCTTCATTTCTGTTTCTGTAGCAGCACCTACGCGGATAACTGCAACACCACCTGCAAGCTTAGCAAGTCTTTCCTGAAGCTTTTCTTTATCGAACTCTGATGTTGTCTCATCAATCTGTCCACGAATCTGAGATACACGAGCCTCAATTGCAGCCTTATCACCAAGGCCATCAACGATAACTGTGTTCTCCTTGTTAACCTTTACAGACTTAGCGCGACCAAGCTGCTCAAGAGTAGCATCCTTAAGCTCAAGGCCAACTTCCTCAGAAATTACCTGACCACCTGTAAGGATTGCGATATCCTGAAGCATTTCCTTACGTCTGTCACCATATCCTGGAGCCTTAACAGCAACAACATTGAATGTTCCACGAAGCTTGTTAAGGATAAGAGTTGTAAGAGCCTCGCCCTCGATATCCTCTGCAATGATAAGAAGTCTAGCACCTGACTGAACAACCTGTTCAAGAAGTGGAAGGAGTTCCTGAATGTTAGAAATCTTTTTGTCTGTAATAAGAATATATGGATCATCAAGGTTTGCTTCCATCTTGTCCATGTCTGTGCACATGTAAGCTGAAATGTAACCTCTGTCAAACTGCATACCTTCTACAAGGTCAAGCTCTGTCTGCATTGTCTTTGATTCCTCGATTGTGATAACACCATCGTTAGAAACCTTTTCCATAGCGTCAGCTACCATCTGACCTACTTCATCATCACCAGCTGAAATTGCTGCAACACGAGCGATCTGCTCCTTGCCATCTACAGCCTTAGACATTTCAAGAATAGCCTTAACAGCACAATCTGTAGCCTTCTTCATACCCTTTCTGAGAACGATTGGATTTGCACCAGCAGCAAGGTTCTTCATACCTTCCTTTACCATAGCCTGTGCTAATACTGTAGCTGTTGTTGTACCATCACCTGCTACATCGTTTGTCTTTGTAGCAACTTCTTTTACAAGCTGTGCACCCATGTTTTCGAATGCATCCTCAAGCTCAACATCCTTAGCGATTGTAACACCATCGTTAGTGATAAGTGGAGCACCGTAAGACTTTGAAAGAACAACGTTACGTCCCTTAGGTCCAATAGTAACTCTAACTGTATTTGCTAATTTATCTACGCCTGCCTCAAGAGCCTGTCTTGCTTCAGCGCCATACTTAATTTCTTTTGCCATAATAATCTACCTCTTTTCCTAAATATTATTCTACAACTGCAAGAATATCATTCTGACGAACGATAATGTACTCCTCGCCTTCAAGCTTTACTTCTGTACCAGCGTACTTTGAATATATAACCTTCTGGCCTTCCTTAACCTGCATTGTGATTTCCTTACCGTCAACAATTCCGCCAGGGCCAACAGCTATAACCATAGCTTCCTGTGGCTTCTCCTGTGCTGCAGATGCAAGAATAATACCAGACTTTGTAGTCTCTTCTGCTTCGCACTGCTTTAATACAACGCGATCTGTTAATGGAACTAATTTCATTTTATATTACCTCCTAAATTAAGTATCAGATTCATTTATTAGCACTCCATTCAGTCGAGTGCTAACCACAAAAAGTATAATAGGATTCTCTCGAATCAGTTGCAAGTAATTAAGGTTAGTAGTTTTCGAAAGAATCCTATAAAAAGCTCCTATTTTCTCTTTATTTCTCGTTTTTTCTCATTATTAAACTTTTAGGTAGCTTAGAAAGCAGAGAATGCTTAAGACTATCGCCACCTGCAGCCACAAGTTTGCCAAATACATCCAAAATCAAAGCCTGATTCTTCGGATCAAGAGTTTGTATCTCTTTTGTTAGCGACGCAATAGACCTGACTTTACTAGATGTAATCTGTGAAAGCCTTGTAGCCCCTGATGAGCTAATAAGGGATGAAAAGAAAACATCACCAAATGCCGCTCTGGTCTCATAATCAAACTGAACAGCCCATTTCTTGATAACTTCATCAATTAAAACTGAAGACGAAGCAACTGCATCTACCTGTTCAAATTTATTGCGTTTTATCTGCCAGCTCATTGGGTCATGTTGGTTAATCCCCTTTGCATCACTGACAACAATCTGCATCTTAGCCTCTGTATACATAAGCATTCCAATAATAGATTCTTCTGGAATAAACTTATGAACTCTATTAATCATAGCTTTGTAAGCAGGCTTTTTGAGGACTTCCGGAATAAATCCAGGTCCATCAAAATTGTATACTTCTAAGATACTATCCTGTATATGGCCCCTGCAGAATGTGCTTCCATAAACAGCAAAATTACCACCCTTTGAGTGGCCACCAATTCGAAGCTTTTTCATTGTCCTTGCAAAATTGGTATTGAGATAATCTGCCGCCTGAAGCTGCCCTCCAGTGCCTTCAGAAAAACACATGTTAAAATCTTCTTTCCATCCAACAAGTGTATCGTCAGTCCCTCTAAATGCAACAAAAATAGTGCCATCTGGCAAATAAAAGCTGCAAACAGCAAACTGAGTCTGCTTTTTAGCATCAACATCATTAACAAAACCAGCAATCTTCATTCCGCCAAATCTTTTAGATTTAGCCATTTTAGGCATAATAAAGGGAGCAAGTTTAGTCAAAGCTGTTCTTGCCATCAAACCTTCTTCTGTGAATTTTTCAAAGAATTTTTTATTGAGATCTTCTATTGATATTTTTTCTTTTAGGCCAGGACCAGGCACTAAACCATCAAAAGGTGCATACACCAGCTCGCAAAGAGCCAGTGCATCCACCTCATTAAACGGATCTATATTGAAAGGGACATCCCCTCTCCAGTCAAGATAATCAAAGATGTTAGCCATATAACATACTATTCCTCAAATAAAGCATCTGAGCCAGCCTCAGGCTGTGACTTTGTTTCTTCTGTAAACTCAACTACAGGCTCTTCTTCAAAGATAGATTCATCTACTTTGTTTTTGCCTGAGATTGGAGAATCCTCCATGTTGCGATTAAAGTTTCTATTAGAATCCTTTTTATGATCCCTAAGGCCAATCACCATAAGTAACAATGAAAATAGAGAAAATGCTCCTACCACTACTAAGTAAACGCATGCATAAACATTTCCATCAAAAATCTTGATAGGTGTTAAGAGCAGGTAAATGCTTGCAGCAATTGTAGCTGCTCCGAGAATCAAGCTTAAGAACCAAGAGCCTCTTTGAATGTGGAATAATGCAAATGACTGCTGAAGCATGATAGCACCAAAAACCACACCTATAAGACAAACAAGGGCATCAATAAATGCTGATACAATATCCGCATTTACGATAAAAACTGCACCTATTACAACAAGGATGACACCCATTGTAAAACCATAGCTAGTAATTCTAGTAAATTCATGATTAAAGAAATATTTAATCATGTAGTACATTCCAAAACAAATAAATAAAATACCAAAACCTAAAATAGAGAATGAATATACCACTTTTGAAATAAACTCTACATTAAGTGTGAGCAAACAAATACCAACAGCCAGGTAAGCAATCGCTCCGATAATATTGGCAATCAAGCCTGCCTTTGAGTCCTTAATTTCTTCTTGTGTGTGAGCCATAGTCTCCTCCTTAGTATTGATTAAGTGATAATAATCAGTATTTAACCAAATAATATAGCAGTAAGATTTATTAAACAGTGAGCAATAATGCACATGGATAAACGTTTATTTTTAACATACATTATTCCAAGGGCTGCTCCCATCAATACTGCATATATGAATTGTACTATATTATTGTGTAGAATTCCAAAACAAATTGAGGAAATCACTACCGCTGGAACCGGGCCATACCATAAGCATAGCTGGCCTGTTAGAATCCCTCGCATTAATAATTCCTCCAATATAGGAATTACTAAACAGTTGCATAACACCTTCATTAATAAATCGCCATCAGTAAGTATGCTGTTGGCTCTTGCAAAGCCTGCCGACGATTCAACCAAACCACTATGGGTCAGAGCCACGTTAAGTAAAACTGCCACAGCTACCGTTGCCACAACCCATATCGCATATACGAAGACTTGCTTTTTATTTTTAATAGGCTCCGGAATAAGCTTTGGAACATTTGAATAAATAATATACATTGGCACAATGCAAACAATGCCTGCAATAAGCAGACATGAAAGCTTGCCGTATTTATCTCCTATGATATCAAGAAGCAACGAAACTCCCATCTGATATACAAAGAAATAAACAAGCAATGGATATATAATTTGAATGATTCTATTCTGTCTAATTTGCTTCAATGTATTCAAGCACCTCATTCGGATAGTCTAAAATAGTAACAGCGCCAGCATCTTCCAAATCCCATTTCGAGCCAAAGCCCCAGGAAACACCGATGCAATCGATTCCCCTTTGCGCAGCACCTTCTGCATCAAACTTAGTATCACCAACGAGAACTGTCTCCTCTTTTTTGTGCCATGGTGCACGAGAAAAACATAAGTCTATTACTTCTGCTTTTGTGTCTATGGATGCATCCAATGTAGCCCCACAAATATCTGTGAAATAGTGGTCGATACCAAGCTTTGCCAAAAGCTTTCTAGCAGTAGGTTCAGGCTTTGATGTGCATACAAAAAGGCAATAACCGCGCTTGTTTAATGCAGCAAGAAGCTCCTCTATGCCTGCATAAACTTTGGCATTAAACATACCATTTTCCTTGTCGTAATACTGTCTGTATGCGGCAACAGCGCCATCAAAATCCTCATCCTTTATATGCAAAAGCTTTGGAAAAGAATATGTAAAAGGTGGCCCTACGCATTTACGAAGTGTAACAAAATCCGGAATATCGTATCCGTATTTTGTAAGGGCAACCTTCAGCCCCTCGATAATGCCAGGAGCCGAATCTACAAGTGTGCCATCTAAATCAAAATAAACATTTTTTATCATTTCTTAACGCCCTTTGTGTCTCTGCTTGCGATGTGAAGTCGTCCGATTGAAATTGTTTTGTCTTTAACCTTAACATCTACATTTTCGCCTTCACCAAGAATGTAAATATTAATAAGCTCGTCGCCTTTGCCAAGTTTCATTCCGCGTACACCAACTGCTGTCTTTTTCTTTTCAGGAATTGTATCTCCCTCAATTCTAAGGAACATATCCTTTGCAGACTGCATTACAACAGAGCTACCAGGATTGAGCTTGCCAACACAAATTACCTTATCGTCGTCAGCAAGTTTGGTTGCAGCAATTTGCTTTCTAGTAACGTCAAATTCTGCACCCTCAACAACCTTAATCATAGATTGCTTAGTACCGAATAAAAGTCTTGATTGGATAATGTTAGCCATTGAATCTGCAAAGATAAGATTCTGCTTTGTAAGGTCAATCTTTGAGCCCTTTTCAGCTGTGTCGATTGGCTGTCCCTTATCTCGGAACTTACCAAATGGAAGGCTAAGAACCTTAATCGCATGCATATCACCATCATCTGTAAATAAACAAATCTTATCTATGTTTTTACAGAAGATTATCTTTTTAGATTCAGTCTCTGCTGCTTCTTTGTTACGCTCGAATGTAGGCATATCTACTACACGAGCATATGCAAATCTGTCGATAAGAACGGCCACATCAATTTCTTCGATTGGCTTTTCTTCTACAACAGCCTCTTCTACGTTATCAATAACTGTACGACGCTCTCTAGCGTACTCCTTCTTGATAGCCTGTAAATACTTGATGATAACCTTTGCCATCTCAGCACGGCTTTCAAGAATCTTTGTATAATCAGCGATTTTCTGCATTGTCTCAGCATAATCACCACGCAATGCTTCGATTTCCAAACCGATTAATCTGTGGAGACGCATATCAAGGATAGCCTGAGCCTGACGTTCTGTGAACTTAAGCAAAGCTGCATCCTTTTTCGACTGCTCGGACTTGAACTTGATACCTTCTGTGATACCTTCAACAAGACAAGCCTTTGCCTGCTTAACATCCTTTGAACCACGAAGGATTTCGATAATAAGGTCGATAACATCGCAAGCCTTAATCAAACCTTCCTGGATTTCCTTTTTCTCACGCTCTTTGCCAAGTAAATGAGTGTACTTTCTAGTGCAAAGCTCATACTGGAAGTTAACATGATGTCTGATGATTGGAACGATGCCGAGAGTCTCTGGCTTTCCATCAGCAACAGCAAGCATGTTTACACCAAATGTATCCTCAAGACGAGTCTTCTTGTAGAGAAGGTTAAGGACATTCTGTGCATCCGCACCCTTGCGAAGCTCAACAATAATTCGCATACCATCCTTTGAAGACTGGTTTGAAATATCTGTAATATCGTTGGTCTTTTTAGACTCAACAAGTGAATAGATATCGTTAAGGAACTTTCCGATGTTGGCACCAATCATAGGATAAGGAATCTCCGTAATTACGATTTGTTCCTTACCACCTTTAATCTTTTCGATTTCTGCCTTACCACGGATTTTGATTTTTCCAACACCTGTAGAGTAAATCTCAAGCAAATCATCCTTGTTAGTGATGATGCCACCAGTTGGAAAATCAGGACCAGGAATTATTTTAAGCATCTGAGCTGTGTTAATATCTGGATCCTTCATGTAGGCAATAACACCATCAATAACCTCACCAAGGTTGTGCTGAGGGATTGATGTAACCATACCTACGGCAATACCATCGGAACCATTGATGAGGATGTTAGGAACACGAACAGGAAGAACCTCTGGCTCCTTTTCTGTCTCATCATAGTTTGGTACGAAATCTACAACGTTTTTATCAAGGTCCCCAAGATAAACCTCCTGGGCAACCTTAGCAAGACGAGCCTCAGTGTAACGCATAGCAGCGGCACCATCACCTTCGATGGAACCAAAGTTACCATGGCCATCAACAAGTGGAAGGCTCTTCTTGAAATCCTGTGTCATAACAACAAGTGCTTCGTAGATTGAGCTATCACCATGTGGGTGATATTTACCCATAGTATCACCTACGATACGGGCACTCTTTTTATATGGTTTATTATAATCAACCTTTAACTCGTACATATCGTACAGGGTACGACGCTGTACAGGCTTAAGACCATCTCTAACATCTGGAACTGCACGTGCAAGGATAACCGACATAGAATAGTCTATAAAGGATTTCTGCATAATCTCAGAATATTCGGTTCTTATAATCTCACTAGGCATCTATCTCTGCCTCCTTTGCGTGTTTGTAAATAAAGTCTTTTCTAGGAGCAACGTCGCTACCCATAAGAAGCTCTGTTACCTCGGAAGCCATAAGAGCATCCTCAATTTCAACAAGCTTAAGCTTACGACGCTCAGGATCAAGTGTAGTTTCCCAAAGCTGATCCTTGTCCATCTCACCAAGACCTTTGTATCGCTGAAGAGTGAATGTCTTTCCATTCATCTTTTTACGATATTTATCTAGAGCAACATCATCGTAAAGGTATTCTTCCTCGCCCTTTGTAGGAATAGCCTTGTAAAGAGGAGGCATAGCGATGTATACGTGTCCTTCCTTGATGAGCTCTGGCATAAATCTGTAGAAGAATGTCAGAAGCAATGTACAGATGTGGGCACCATCAACGTCGGCATCGGCCATGATTACGATTTTGTCGTAACGAAGCTTTGAAATATCGAAGTCGTTACCATATCCCTCTGAAAAACCACATCCGAAAGCATTGATAAGTGTTTTAATTTCAGCATTTGCAAGGACCTTATCCATTGATGCCTTTTCAACGTTAAGAATCTTTCCGCGGATAGGCATGATAGCCTGGTACATACGATTTCGAGCCATCTTTGCAGAACCGCCAGCGGAATCTCCCTCTACGATAAAGATTTCACACTTGCTAGCATCTCTTGATTCGCAGTTAGCAAGCTTACCATTCTGGTCGAAAGAAAACTTCTGCTTTGTAAGAAGGTTTGTCTTTGCCTTTTCTTCGGATTTACGAATCTTTGCAGATTTCTCTGCACAAGAAATAATTGCCTTTAATGTATCTAAGTTTCTATCGAAATAGAGAACAAACTCATCCTGACAAATCTTCTGAGTAGCCTTTGAAGCATCTGGATTATCAAGCTTTGTCTTTGTCTGTCCTTCGAAGCGAGGATCTGGATGCTTGATAGAAACAATCGCTGTAATTCCGTTACGAACATCGGCGCCAGTGAAATTAGCATCCTTGTCCTTTAAGATGCCAAGCTCACGGGCATAGTTATTAATAACAGTTGTAAGAACTGTCTTGAAACCTGTGATATGTGTACCACCCTCAGAGTTGTAGATATTGTTACAGAAACCAAGGATATTCTCCTTGAATTCGTTACAATACTGGAATGCAACCTCTAGCTCGATTCCATCAGAACTACCGCTGAAATAAATAACATCGTGAAGTGCCTCGGCTGTTTTATTTATTTCCTTAACAAAGCCCTTGATTCCCTCTGGCTCGTGGAATGTAAGGTACTCAGGCTCCTCGCCACGTAAATCTGCATAATTGATTGTAAGACCTGGATTAAGGTATGCAGTCTCATGAAGACGTGACTTTATATCCTCCTCCTTGAAATAAGTCTTTTCAAAGATTTCTGGATCAGGAAGGAAGTTGATTTTTGTACCATGCTTTGTTGTCTTGGCAATCTTTGGAAGAAGACCATCAACAAGCTTTTCTGTAGGTACACCTCTTTCGTATCTATCGTGGTGAACGTAACCCTCACGGGAAATATCTACAGTCATGTATGTACTAAGAGCATTTACAACTGAAGAACCTACACCGTGAAGACCGCCGGAAGTTTTATAGACACTGTCATCAAACTTACCACCTGCGTGAAGTGTAGAGAAAACAAGACGTGCAGCAGGCACACCCTTTGCATGCATTCCAACTGGAATACCACGACCGTTATCCTCTACTGTACAGCTGCCGTCCTTTTCAAGAGTAACATGGATAGTGTCGCACTCACCGGCCAAATGCTCATCTACTGAGTTGTCCACTATCTCATATATAAGATGGTTCAAGCCCTTTCGTGATGTTGAACCAATATACATGCCGGGTCTTTTTCTAACAGCCTCAAGACCTTCTAAAACAGATATACTGCTGGCATCATAAGTAACTTTGTTTGCCATAAAATCATACTCTCTTTCAATATAATTTATAAAAACGCTGAAAGGCGTCTGGTACAAAACCAGGCGCCAACGTAATAAATACTAATGTTTTCCAGTGGAACCAAATCCGCCTTCTCCTCTAGCGGTATCAGATAAATTTGAAACCTCATTAAAGTCAACAGATAAAAATGGTACAACCACAAGCTGAGCAATCTTTTCAGCTGGTGTAATAACTCTAGCCTGCTCTCCATCGTTGTGAAGGGCAACCTTTATTTCTCCCCTGTAATCAGAATCTACCACGCCAACACAGTTTGCTGGTCGAAGACCTTCCTTTGCAGATAATCCGGAACGAGCAAAAATGCCTCCGAAATACCCCTCTGGAATCTCCATCGCAAGACCTGTGCCAATCATTTTGGTCTCGTGTGGCGCAATAGTAACATCCTCTGCAACATCAGCAAATAAATCATAACCAGCTGCTGATACTGAGCCACGCTCAGGAAGCTTTGCAGAATCAGTCATACGCAAAATATTAATATTCATTTTTATTCTCCATTTATTAATCTACATGCAAAACGATTTGTCCAAGCTTTCTAGTCTGTGGAACATCAATAACACGCTGATTGATACTTCCTCTCCATTTTGCCTGCAAATCTATCTTATCAATTTCAAATTCTCCGTCAACCAGAACATCCAAATATTCCATAATTTCCAGAGATTTTATTTCTTCATAAGTGAAGCCTGTGTAAAGCCAGACGGTCTTGCCGGGAAATCTCTCCCTAATTTCCCGGGCAAGCTCCGTCACTTCCTGACGATTGCCAGGATAAAGTGGATCTCCGCCACTAAATGTTATGCCTGATATATAGTCGCGAGATAAGACCTCGTATAATTCATCCTTTGCAGCCTGATCAAATTTAAGTCCTCCATCAGGATCCCAAGTAACCGGGTTCTGACACTCCTTACAATGATGATCACAGCCAGCCACCCAAAGTACAGCGCGAAGGCCGTCACCGTTGAGCATGTCATCCTTTGTAATGTTATGGTAATTCATATTCTTCAAGTCCTTTACATAGATTTACGATCAGCAATCTCTGCCATCTTTGCCTCATTCAAACGTGTATCTCCCTTTACACGAGAATATGACAAGTATCCATTCATACGGTCGATTTTTGTAAGATTCTTGCTGCCGCAAACTGGGCAAACATCCATCTCTAATTCCTCGTGTCCGCAATCATCACAGTATGAAAGGGAAAGGTTAACTCCTTCGTAGAAGCCCTTTGCCATAGCGCGACGAACAAGTGTCTTTACAGCGTCGCGGTTGTAATTGATTGGGTAACGAACGTACTGAATCTTTCCACCGTTTGAAAGCTCCCAGAATCTGCCTTCCAAATCCTGCTTCTCAATTGGTGTGATGTCTTCTGTAACATGACAGTGGAATGAGTTTGAAACGTACTCTCTGTCAGATACATTTTCAACGATTCCGTATTTATTTCTAAACTGCTTTACCTGAAGTCCGCAGAGGTTCTCAGCTGGTGTGCCGTAGATAGCATAAAGATTGCCATCCTCCTCCTTGAACTGATTTACTTTTTCATTGATATGCTTAAGAACCTCGATAGCGAAATCTCCATCCTCTACAAGAGATTTGCCATTGTAAAGCTCCTGAAGCTCGTTAAATGCAGTAATACCGAATGACGCAGTTGCAGCCTTAAGAAGTGGCTTAATCTTGTCGTGGAAACCAAGGTGTCCACCGTAGAAGCCGCCCTCGCAATATGCAAGTGGATTTGTGCTAGCACGCATTTCCCCAAGGTATGCATATGTACGAATGTGAAGCTTTCTAATCATTTCAAGATAGTAATCAAGCACTTCGTAGAAATCCTTTGATTCCTGACGTGACTTAGCAAGAATCATAGGAAGGTGAAGTGATACTGCACCAATATTGAAACGACCAATAAATACTGGCTGGTCATTTTCATCTGCAGGCTTCATGCCGCCCTTTTCGTACCAAGGTGAAAGGAATGCACGACATCCCATAGGTGAAATTACCTTGCCATATTTCTTGTACATGCTGGCAATGTAGCCCTCACCTGTAAGAGAAAGCCAATCAGGATACATTGTCTTGCGTGAGCAATCGATACCTGCTTCGAAAACATCCTCAAACTCCTTACCAGGGCCGTGAAGATTTTCATCGTAAAGGAATACAATCTTAGGGAAAAGAACTGGCTTTTTGAAGCCTGGCTTTCCCTGGCCGATTGAACGAACCTTTAAGCATGCCTTTGATGCCATCTTTGCAAATACTGATGTACCAAGACCAATTGTAACAGTGATAAATGGATAGTCACCACGGCTAGATGCAACAGTGTTGAACTTGTACTCCCATCCTTGGAAGCCCTGCTCCATTTCTCTTTCTACTTCTGCCATTGATACTTCGTGAGCCTTTTCCTCACCAATGCCAAGTGCAATGTATTTTTCCATGTATTTATCAAATGATTTCTGAGCATATTTCTCAAGAATCTGATCAGCCTGAGGAATAGTGAAACCACCGTACTGCTGGCTTGCAGCAGAAAGAACGATATCACCGATAACATCAAATGCTACATCCAAGCTCTTTGGCTCGTTGTAGAAAATGTTACCCATTTCAAAGCCGCCTTCAAGAACTGACTTTACATCGAAAAGACAACAGTTCATTGTGTCTCTTCTGGCGTTCATATCGTGGATGTAGATATAGCCATCACGAATAGCCTGGACTTCCTCAGTTGTAAGGAAGAATTTCTTGTAAAGCTCTCTATTAAGCTCATTGAAAATCAAAGAACGTTTTGTGGATACAAGCGCAGAATCAGTATTTGAATTTTCCTTGTCACCAATGTACATGATGTTTTGAGACTTCTTATAAACATCATCCAACATCTGGACAAAATCCTGCTTGTAATTGCGGTAATCGCGGTAAGATTTCGCAACCATAGGGTTAACACGTTCCAAAGCACCCTCAACAATGTTATGCATTTGCGCAATTTCAATTTTCTCAAGGCCAAGTTCCTCCACTCTTTCTTCAACGAATTGACAGATAAACTTTTCCTGCTCAGGAGTAAATTTTACAAGTACGCGTGTAGCAGATTTTCCAACAGCTTCTACAACTTTTTGCACATCAAATGGTTCAAGTGAGCCATCCTTTTTAACTACATATCTTTTCATGTTCCGCCTCCGGGTTTTATATAAAAATGAATCGTATTGTATATAATATTCAGTCAATATCTAGTTGATTCAAAATAAAAACTACTAGATATTGTGTTGATAGAATTATACTACCACCACATTATCTAGTAGTCAATAGACTTCTGTACCACAAAATAAAGTTTCACAATTTAGTCATAATAACAACCTACATCTTTGTGATTTAAATCACCGTAGGTGGCATAAGTAAGGCACTTTAGCCCACCTTTACAGAATGAACAATAGTCACAATCCATACATTCATCAGGAGTAGTGTCATCTCTAAGCTCCTGTAGCACCCTAGAATTATGATATAAATCCAACATGTTATCCTCTAGCAGATTCCCAACCACTATAGGCATACGTCTACAAGGAACTAAATCGCCATTTTCCATGACAGTCAGCAAGGTGTCTCCCGCTGTACAGGAATAAGGCAGATTATTAGTCTTTAAAAATTGCAGAGCACGATATAGCGCCACTTCTGTTTTACAGCCCTGTCTTCTTAGCGCAAAGCTCTCCCTTGTGATCATATCAAGGTACTCTTTCGTCTGCTCTTTATTCATGCAAAGGTTAACTTCTGGCGAATTCAATGGAATATATCTATCCGACCATACAGTGTCAACTCCATATCTTTTTGCAAACTTAACAACATTTGGCAGCTCCTTATAATTGAGAGCCGTTGCAGTAAAAGATAACGAAACATAAACATTGTACTTTTTCAGCAGCTTTACAGCCTTTGCCACTTTAGAATAAACGCCTTTGCCTCTTATATAGTCGTTAGTTTTCTTGCTGCCTTCCAGGCTCACCTGAACATATTCTGGTCCATAGCTGGCAATCCTTTTTGCTATCTCATCAGTGATAAGAGTGCCATTTGTAAGAATCGAGAAACTATATAAATCTCTATCCTTCTTAAACTCTTCTAAAAGCTCAAAAAAATGAGGAGAACACAGTGGTTCCCCTCCTGTTATATTAATATGCCCTTTTATTTTCTGCTCTTTAAGAAGCGTTCTGTATTGATTTAAAATGGCCAAAAGCTGCTCACTATTAAGTGAAACAGGTACATGACCTTCTTGATAACAATGTAAGCATTTAAGATTGCAGCTTTCACTGATATGCCATTGCAATACAAATTCTCTTACCATGAGCCTCCTCCACCGCAAGAAGAACATCCACCACCACAAGATGAGCATCCGCCGCCACATCCTGAGCTAGAACTAGAGCTCGAGCTACTTGTAGATGTATCTGTGTAATATACAGAGCTTGTTATATTATCTGTATATTTAATATATCTATTTGTTGCATTTGCAGTGTAATCATATTTCTGCACAAGCTTTTTTGATATACCAAATATAAAGGCATAAGGAAGGATCTCATCAAAGTAATCATGGTCGTCTTTTATCTTAGCCTCTAGATCCTGCTTCTTGATAGTAGATAGATAATTCTTATACGCCTCTACCCTAGCTATCAGCTCTTCACCATAAGCAGATTTTTTAGGAGTTTTAGCTGCAAAAATGCCAGTAGCTATTACTGCTAAAAATGCAGGTAAAAAGAACCATCTAAGGGTTGGATCCATATCCTCTGACCAAATATAGGCAACGCATATCCCTATTGAAGAAATCAAAAACAAAAAGCTTGAAATCATAAACTCAACATAGGATGCAATATTGTAAATCTTAGAATCGAATTTCTCCTCTAACATTCTATTAAGCTTACTATTGAGCTTACGGACACGAGTATCCTCAGCCGGAATTACATCATTACCATTTTTAAAAAGCCCATCATATACAAGCTTTTCTGCATCGGACAATGCGACCTCGCTCTTGTTTACTTTTTGTAATGTCAGCTTCTTTTTGCTGCTAGGATTCTTGATTCGGATATACCCTTTGGTTGCCAGCTGAATGATTACTGTGATAAGTAAGAGCTGGCCACTTCCACCATAAATATATCCCATTTCAACAGCTTCAAGCCCACCAACATTAATTCCTGACACATCGCCCTTATCAAACAAATCACTGTCTTTGTTTTTATTCCAGAAGAAAAAGCTGACTAAAAGACTAAGCATGCACAATGCGCTTAGGATAAAAGCCTTTGTCTTGTAATTAACCTGAGCTGCTTCAAAATAACCGTCAGGCAACTCCACATCCACAGTAAGCGCACCATTAAGCTTATAATCCTTCGACACCTGAGCTGTAATAGTATTGCCATCGACTGTGTAATCCACGTAAGAAGTAATATCCTTCTTACGCTTTTTATCTGCAAAGAAATTAACAGTGCTTGTATCATCAATCTTCTTTGGTAAATTTATAGTGACCTTGGCTCCATTTATTTCTGTACCCCAGTAATCACCAAAAGCATGAAAAATCAGTTCGTCGAAGCCCTTATAAATATCTCCACCCATATCATAGTCATATGAAATCACATACTCATGGATTCCTGTATCTAAGGTTTCATAGGCGCTTCCAATTTTGACTCTTTGCTTGCCTTTAATTGTATCTACTTCATAGTCCTCATTTTCGCAGCGTAGATTTGTTATAACTCCTCGTCTAGATTTAGTTTTACCATCCTTTGAAGTATATTTAAGCCATTCTGGAACAAAACGAAAAATCCCATGATGCCCAGTTTCATAGAAATTAACTCCGATGTTTTCTGTAACATGAATCTGATTCTTTGTGTTTACATCCAGATTTACTTCATAATAATCAATTGTAAAACCGTCAGCTTTGGAATCGTTTTTTCCTGACGTAGCACTAATGTGACTAAAAACCATGATTCCAGCCGAACATAATACAATAATTCCTAAAATTAAAAAGGTTACACCGAAGAAGTGTAACCATTCCTTGCATCTTTTAAACACCACAACACTCCCAATCTAAATCTGATGTTTCATCCTTCTTAGAACGAGTCATCAGCTCATATACTGCATCCTTTGCAGCAAGTCCATCGAAAAGAACCGCATTTACGATATCTACGATTGGCATTTCGATATTGTATTTCTCTGCAAGCTTCTTTGCCGCCTTTGCAGAGTATACGCCTTCTACGACCATTGCAACCTTTTCCATGGCCTCATCCTTGCTCATGCCCTGACCAATATAGTAACCAGCCATTCTGTTTCTAGAATGAATAGATGAGCATGTAACAATCAAATCACCGACACCTGTAAGACCTGATAATGTCTCAGCCTGGCCGCCCATTGCAACTGCAAGCGCAGAGATTTCCTTGATACCACGAGTAATAAGAGCAGCCTTTGCATTGTCGCCAAAACCAAGGCCATCTGACATACCAGCAGCAAGTGCGATAACGTTTTTCAACGCAGCACCAACCTCTATGCCCTTAACATCTGGTGATGAATATACTCTGAAATATTTGTTCATGAAAAGATTCTGAACAAAAAGCGCTGTCTGACGGTCTGTTGAACCAGCAACTACAAGTGTAGGCTTAAATACAACAACCTCCTCAGCATGGCTTGGACCAGATAATACGCATATACGTTTATCTTTTCCTAGCACATCCTCCAGAATTTCTGTCTGTGTGAAAAGAGTATCTTCCTCAATACCTTTTGTAACAGTAATAAAAATCTGATTTGGATTAACAAAGGATTTAATCTTTTCAGCTGTCTCTCTTGTTGCTTTTGATGGAACTGCCATCAAAATAACATCAGCAAACTTTGCTGCAGACTCAATATCTGCAGTAAACTTCATAGACTCTGGAAGCTTAACTCCCTTTATTTTGTCACTGGTATGAGTGTCGTTCATCTGATCAACCTGAGACTGACGATGTGACCAAACCTCTACTTCATGACCATTTTTGTCAAGCATTACAGCAAGGGCTATACCCCAGCTTCCTGCACCTAAAACACTAATTCTTGCCATTATGCCCTCGTTTCTGGATGGAATGAGAATTTGTTCTCTTTTCCATTGATTAGACGTCCAATATTTGCATGGTGAAGTGCAATTGAAAGTGCAGAAACAAGGCAGCAAATAACAAGTGCTTCCTTAAGCTGTGCTCCTTCAAATTTGCCATCTAAAAGTCCCATCTTGGCACCGATAAGCATCTCGATTGCAAATGAAAGCTCACCAATGATAGAACCAAGTGATACATAGCGAGTAAGTGCAACAATCGCTATAAATACACATGCTGGAATTGGAAGTCCCATTGGGAAAAGTGCGATGATAAAACCAAGTGTAGATGCAACGCCCTTTCCACCTTTAAAATGCATGTAACATGGGAAATCATGACCAAGCACACAGCCAAGGCCTGCATATACCATGTAAATGTTAACGTTTTCTACAAAACGTCCAAAAATCAACCAAACAAAAAATACCGCTACTACGCACTTAAGGCAGTCCCAAGCAAGTGTAGCAAGACCCGCAGGAACTCCAAGAGTTCTCATGGTGTTAGTGGAACCAACGTTACCACTACCAACCTTTGTCAAGTCGATATTCTTAGATTTACCGATGAGATATCCCATCAAAATCATTCCAAAACAATAGCCAATAATTAATGCTAAAATTCTCCCCAAAACAACCATTATTCGTTTTCCTTTCTCTCTCTAATGATAAATTTTAAAGATGTACCTTCAAAACCAAAGGCATCTCTGATTCTGTTTTCCAAGTATCTAACGTAAGAGAAATGCATCAGGTATTTCTCGTTTACAAAGATAACGAATGTAGGTGGCTTAACAGCAACCTGAGTTGTGTAGTATATCTTAAGGCGCTTGCCCTTGTCTGTAGGTGGCTGCTGAAGTGCAACTGCCTCAGATACGATTTCGTTAAGAACACCTGTAGCTATACGCATTGAGTTGTTTTCAATAACTGCATCGATTGTCTCGTAGATTTTGCCAAGGCGCTGTCCGCTCTTAACAGAAATAAAGAGAATTGATGCATATGGCATAAATGAAAGAATCTGACGAATCTTAGTCTCGTGTTCCTTCATTGTTTTATCGTTCTTTTCGATAGCATCCCATTTGTTAACACAGATGATGATACCTTTGCCTCGCTCATGAGCGATACCAGCGATTTTAGCATCCTGCTCAGTAACACCTTCTGTAGCATCAATCATAATGATAACAACATCTGCCTTTTCAACGGATGCAACAGCACGAACTATTGAATAGCGTTCAAGGTCCTCCTTGATTTTGCTCTTACGACGAAGTCCTGCTGTATCGATAAAGATATAATCCTTGTGATTGTAACGAACCTTTGTATCTACAGCATCACGAGTTGTACCTGCAATATCTGAAACGATAACACGCTCTTCACCGCAAAGCTTATTAATAAGAGATGATTTACCAACGTTTGGCTTTCCGATAACTGCAATACGCGGTGTGTCGTCCTCTTCTTCGTTTTCTGTAGGCTCTGGGAAATAGCTGCAAACAACATCAAGCATATCACCAAAACCAAGACGTGAAGATGCTGAAATAGCGATTGGATCACCAATACCAAGATTGTAGAACTCGTAAACATCAGCCATATCACGCTCAAAGCTGTCTACCTTGTTAACAACAAGAACAACTGGCTTGTGGCTACGTCTAAGCATATCTGCAACCTTTGAATCGCTATCCTGAAGACCTTGCTTTACATCAACAAGGAATACGATAACATCTGCTGTATCGATAGCAATCTGAGCCTGTTCACGCATCTGTGATAAGATGATATCCTTTGAATCTGGCTCAATACCGCCTGTATCAATCATAGTAAAATCGTAATTTAACCATGAAATATCTGCATATATTCTATCTCTTGTAACACCAGGGGTGTCTTTTACAATTGAAATTCGCTCTCCTGCGAGCGCATTAAATAATGTGGATTTACCAACGTTAGGGCGACCTACGATGGCCACTACTGGTCTTGCCATATTATACCTCTTTCTAATGTCCGATTATGGCGTAAACTAAATCACGCCCGTCTGATTGTACTATACGAGTTTTGACTTGTAAAGCCGACTCAAGCTCAGATAAAGTGATGTCATCAAGGAATACTTCCTCGCCACTTCTAAGCATTGTACAAGACAATAATAAACTATCTCCAAGCTCTCTATTTGAAAGCTGTTTTATTAAATCCTGTCCTGTAATTAATCCAGAAACAGTAATTTCTTCTCCGAAAAAATCGTTTGTGATTGCCACAACATCAACAGTAACACGATTGAACTTTTCTGTAATCAAATCTGCAAGCTGGCGCATAAATGGAGCTGCAAGCTTTCCTGTTGCGATTGTCACATGACGCTTTTTCATAAATAAAGGCTTTTTAATATCCTCAAGTGCATCTAAGACCTCTTCATGAAGAAGTCTAAGCATTCCAACACCATTTTCGAGCTGGATAAAACCATCGTATCTATCAGCCTCTGGAAGTGGTCTGCCTGCAAGAATGTACCACTCATCAGATGCTTGAACAAAATGATTTCCAAAGCGTTCCATTGCAATTTGCTGCCAATGCTCAATTTGGTCGATTACCTTTCCTGCTTCCTCAGGTGTGTAGGTGCGAAGTGGGAAAAGTCCATCTCTAAACTTTGTGACGCCTACTGGAACTACTGACATAGAGCTCATAACAGGAGCAAACTCCATCAAATCAGAAATTGTTCTGTCTAATTCCGGTCCATCATTAAGCCCTGGGCAAGATACAACCTGGGCATTCATAGGAATCTCTGCTTCATAAAGCTTTCGAATCTTATCAAGAATATCTCCTGCAAATCGATTATGTAAAAGCTTCACTCTAAGCTCAGGATTAGTTGCATGAACGGAAATATTGATTGGACCAAGCTTATAGGCGATTATACGGTCCAAATCAGCCATCTTCATATTTGTTAAAGTAACATAGTTACCCTGTAAAAATGAAAGACGTGTATCGTCATCCTTGAAATAAAGAGTCTCTCGCATGCCTGGTGGCATTTGATCAATGAAGCAAAATGCACATTTATTTGAGCATGATTTGTAATCATCCATAAGACCATTACAGAAAATTACGCCAAGGTCTTCTCCCTCTTCCTTCTCTACAAAAACTGAAGAAGTAGTCCCATCCTCATGGAGAAGCTCAACAGTGATATCAGCATCATCTGAATAATAATGATAATCAAAAATATCAACGAGCTCTGCATTATTAATTTTTGTGATTATATCCCCAGGAATAAATCCAGCTCTATCAGCAGGGCTGCCTTCACTTACCTGAGCAATTTTATGACTTGAATTTAACATACTGGTATATACTCAAAAGCATTTTTAATATGCTTTAAATGTCCTTCCTCAATTGCAATAACATCAAACCTAACACTTGTGCCGCCATCCATGTGACGACTATACATATAAAAATCTGCGACTCTAGAAATCTTACGCATTTTATTAAAGTTAACTGCCTCAAAGCCGGTGCCTCTTGCAGCAGATTTTCTATATTTTACTTCTACAAAAACTAAGTAGCTGCCATCCTTTGCAATAATATCTACCTCTCCCATTTTACAATAAAAATTCATTTTGAGAATAGACATTCCTTGACGCTTCAGATAGTCAGCTGCCAGCTTTTCAAAATCATTTCCTTGCGTTCTGTAATTCAATAAAACCTCAATTCTAACCTAGCTTTGATTTAATCTTTTCCATATCATTTACAAAGACCAAAATCTCAGCAACAACCTCGTATAACTCTGGTGGGATTGCATCACCAATATTTAGTTTGCTAAGTGTCTGAGCCAATTCATTATCCTGGTAAAAAGGCACATCTGCCTTCTTTGCCTCTTCGATGATTTGCTCAGCCACATAGCCCTTTCCTGAAGCCAAAATCTTTGGTGCTGTATCTCCAGCCTCGTAAGAAAGGGCAACAGCAGTTTTGTTTTTATCAAATGTCTTTTCTTCTGCCATAATTATGCCCTCATATCAAAGCTATATCTGTGAACCATGCCCTCTGCTGTGTTTTCAGTAGATACTGGCGCAGCCCCAAGAAAATCCTCTACAAAGTTTTTCTTCGGCTCACCACAGGTTACTTCAGATGTGACTGAGAAACCTTTCTTGGCAAGTCGCTCAGTAAGAATATCTAAATTGTCCTCAATAAGCTTCATAGAATCTTCGCTAGCAAGATTCCATTTGCAACCAACCTTGGACTCTTTCAAACTAATAAAAACATCTGTAGAACCTAAATACTCCATATCAAAGTGAAGAAATGCAGTGATTTCCTCGCCCTGCTCATAAGATGCCTTTTTGTTCTGGCGAACATAAAGCATACTATCAGTGTTCTGATTGTACATCTTCAGCGGAATCTGGATGAAATTATACATTTCATTTGCAGAATTCATAAAATTGACATTCTGCTTAATCTGAGATGTCTGAGTTTTGATTGTGTCTGCAGCCTTGTTATTGAAGTTTGCTACAAGACGCTCTAAGGCCTCCGTCTGCTTCAAAACTCTTTCATATAGCTTTGAAATTTCGCCCGGCTTTGTAACCTCTTTGGGCTCCATAGCAAAGCTATTTGTAATTATATTTTTAAGAAGACCTTTATATAAAGGCGCTCCAATAATATCATTGAGTGTCTGCTTAGGAATATCAGGATGATTATTAAGATAATCAGTGATTTCCCTGAAAACCTGATTCATATCTGCATCTGCCTTGAGAGTGCCGTTTTCAGCAAATATCTCATGATTATCCTTTGGAAAATCTGGCAGAGTGTTCAATATAGTATTGAATGAATCAATCTGTTTTTCAGATGCAAATGTATTTAAAACCTGTGTACCAAGCTCATTTTCCACGACCTGAGCCTGATTAACAGCGGTGCTTTCTGTCTGATTAGAAATAATAGCTTCTGTTTCTACCATGCCCGACTGAACCTGATTAGGATTCAAGGCTTGCTCAGCGATAGCCTGCCCATTTACCTGAGGCTGCTGGCCAGCTTCTATAACAGCGGCATTTTCTGTGGCAACAGTTGGATTGTTTGTAACATTGGCAGTATTTTCTGCGACAGCAGCTGTGGTTCCATCAACAACTACAGGAGCACTTTCTGCCTCAACAGTAGCTTCTGCAACAATAGCTTCATTGGTGTTAACAAATATATCCCTAATAACATTATTAATGCCAATTACATCTCCTGTAGATACCTCACTGCTAGTCATTATCTCGTGAAGCATATCTGAAATCACATCAAAATTATCCGATAGCACAGCCTTGTCATTAGCATAGTTTTGGAACATGCTGACATTTTCAGGTGTTATTGGAAGATTTGATTTAGACATGATTACAAGAGTTTGAATATCAACACCTGGGTTGTTTATCATAGCACGATTCATTGCAGTCAAGCTTTCAGGGCTGACAGACATAGAATTCTGCATCATTGAGTTAACCATGTTGATTGTACGCTCTGTGGCAGCCAAATTGGCCATATCCAAAGCTTTTAGAAGTGTAGGATTAGCATCTAGACTAGTGAGAGAAACTGGACGAATTTGTATAAGATTCCCATCGTTGCTTTTTACTTCAAAAAACACTGACTGACCAGGAGTAAGGCTCACTCCTGCATCCAAACGAGCTGTCATAGTCTGACCGTTGGCAAGCCCAATTGTAACCTTGCCATTGTCAATCGAATTAACAGAGCCCTCAAAAACCTCGCCTTCCTTGAGGTTGTCAGTTACTGAGCCCGTAAGGGACTGACTCTGACTAAGCTTTGTCATGTCAGCTCCGTTAACATAATTTGAGTTGTAAGGATTCAGTCCAGTGTTAATGTTCATAATTCACCTAATTATACAAAGTTTCCTATGAAGGATCTTCTATGAATTGGACAAGGGCCGTATTTCTTGAGCGCTTCAATGTGCTCTGCACTACCATATCCCTTGTTAGATGCAAAATGATATTCAGGATAAATGCTATCGTATTCAACCATCATTCTATCCCTGGTAACCTTTGCAATAATGCTGGCTGCGCCGATAGATATTGATTTAGCATCACCTTTTATGATTGGAACTTGTTTTATCTTTACCTCAGGTATGGTCACTGCATCATTTAACAATACCTGTGGCTCTACTGAGCATTCTGAAATAGCCTGGCGCATTGCTTCGTATGTAGCTTGAAGAATATTGATTTCGTCTATGCGCTGCTCCGAGCATACACCAATTCCTACTGAGACAGCCTCTTTCATAATAATTTCGTATAATTCATCTCTTTTTGAGGCTGAAAGCTTTTTGGAATCGTTGATATAAAGGATACTACAATCCTTTGGTAAAACGACACAAGCTGTGACGACAGGTCCTGCAAGTGGGCCCCTGCCAACTTCGTCAATACCGCCGATATAATCAAACTCTGGCCAATATTGATTCTCAAATTCCTTGAGGTGCTCGATACGTTCACGCTCTATGCGAAGCTTTTCCATACGCTTCTGGGCCATGCCAATGATTTTTGAAACACCTGGACGGCCATCATTAATGTATTCCTCAATGAAATCAGGAAGTAAGAGCTCGCTAGTCTCTTTATATTCTTTTTGAATTTCTGAAATCTTCTTTTCGCTCATGTCTATTCTATATTCTCTACAAATCCAAATGAATTGAATGGGTAAACTCTAAGCCAAGCTCTGCCCACGATGTCTTCACCTTTAACATTTCCAACAGCATCAAAACGTGAGTCAGTACTGTTGTTTCGATTGTCTCCTAGAACAAAGTATTCATCAGGTCCAAGAAGAATTTCGCTGCTAGCAAGACCAGCATTCATAATAACATCTGTGCCGTATTGTTCATCAAGCACTTCGCCGTTGATATAAATAGTACCCTCGCTATCAATACTAACTACCTCGCCCGGCAAGCCGATGATACGCTTGATGTAATATGTGTCTTCCTCGAATTTAGGTGGGAAAACAACCACATCAAAACGCTCAGGGTCATTGAATCGATAGCTGATTTTGTCAACGATAAGATTGTCACCATCTGACAAAGTATCTTCCATGGATGAACCACTAACTACCGTACGCTGTCCTACAAAATGAGTAATTAGAAAAACGACGCCAAAGCAAACCAAAACATTGATGATAACGCTGATAATTTCCTTGGCTACTGATGCCTTAGTAAGAGGTTCTTCCTCATCATCCTTCTTTTTCTTTTTTTCTTTTTTAGGCTTTGAATCGAAGTCCGACAAATCTTCTACTTCTTTGATATTCTGTCTAGCCCTTTCGATGTCTCTTTTGATTTCTTGCTCTTCCTCGTTAAAGTCGATAACCTTCATGCTTATGGCCTTTCAAGTGAAATTTTTCCTAGACTACCATTTCTAAATTCATCTATTAAAACTGAAGCAGCCTTGTCGAAATCCGGCTCTGAGCCCTTTTTCAAGAAGTTTCTCTTGAGGGCGATTTCAGTAATAATTTCATGATTAACTAAATCTTCATTTATTTCATAACGAGCCGCTAAAGCTCCTGGATATGTCTCTTTGATAAAATCTGCAAGCTCCATAGCAAGCTCTCTTGTTTCGATGATTGCATCGTTAATAGAGCCGATAAATGCTAAATGCAAACCAACAGTATTATCCTCAAACTTTGGCCAAAGGATACCTGGTGTATCAAGAAGCTCCACTGATTTATTAAGCTTAATCCATTGCTTGCCCTTTGTAACACCTGGCTTATTGCCAGTTTTAGCAACGGCCTTGCCGGCGAAAGAATTGATAAATGTAGACTTTCCAACATTAGGAATACCTACAACCATCGCTCTAACTGGGCGATTCTTAATACCACGCTTTCTGTCCTTTTCAAACTTTGCAGCGCAGACCTCATCAAGTGTGGCCTGAACGCCCTTCATGTTCTTTCTATCACGAGAATCCAGCTCAACACAATAAAAGCCCTGATCCTTGAAATAAGAAATCCATTTCTGATTAACAGACTTATCTGCAAGATCAGATTTGTTTAAAAGCACAAGACGAAGCTTGCCATTAGCAAGCCCATTTATATCAGGATTTCGGCTAGATATAGGACATCTAGCATCGATAACCTCGATAACCAAATCTATAAGTTTTATATCCTCCTGCATCTGACGCTTTGCTTTGGTCATATGCCCTGGATACCATTGAAATTCCATATTCACCTCTCGTTAGAATGGGTATTTAGCCCAAACCTTGCCTAAAATATCTTCGTTGGAAACGAAACCAACACTTTCATAACGCGAATCCTCTGAAGAATTACGATTATCACCTAGTACAAAATACTGATCATCCAAAAGTGTAATTGGAGTAGCTGCAATACCTGGATTTTCTATGCGCTCCACATCAAGATTTTCTTTGTATAATTCGTCATTGATGTAGATACGGCCATTGCTGATATAGATAGTATCCCCTGGCACTGCAATAACACGCTTTACGCTGTAGCTAGCATTAACATTAGACTTTGGCTTGAATGCGATGACATCCCCTGCCTCAGGCTCAGAAAACTTGTAAGCAATAGTGTTTACAAGTAATATATCGGATGTTTGATAGGTTGGCTCCATAGATGCATTGGAACATTCTACCTGTTTTCCAAATGCTGTAACAACACCAAAAGCCAAGCCAATCACAAGCACTAATTCCAGCAAAAATATCAAAACGTATCTTACTTTATCGAAATTTATTTTCTTGCGGCGTCTTCTAAAATTTAGTCCATCGTTTCTACGATGGAAGGTTTTATTAAATAATCGTTTAATTGATAAAAGCATACAAAAATCCCTTTAAATCTTTAGTATAAATATACCGCACTTTAGTCTAAAAATAAAGAACAGTCACAATAAAGTGACTGTTCCAGTGGATTCCGAGATTAGATTCTCTCCTTAACCTTTGCCTTCTTACCTGTGAGCTCTCTGAGGTAGAATAGCTTAGCTCTACGAACTTTACCTTTTCTAACTACTTCGATTTTCTCAACGTTAGGGCTGTGAAGTGGCCAAGTCTTTTCAACGCCTACGCCGTTTGATGACTTACGAACTGTGAATGTCTCACGGTTGCTTCCACCCTGTCTCTTAATAACTGTACCCTCGAATACCTGTGTACGAGTACGGTTACCTTCAACGATACGGCCGTAAACCTTTACTGTGTCACCTACCTGAAACTCAGGTACTTCTGCCTTAAGCTCGGCAGCTTCAATGTTTCTGATAATCTCGTTTGCGTTCATTTTAATTCCTCCAAATTTAGCGACATTCTTAATATTCCCTATTGAATAACAGCGGAACATCTCTTTTTTGCAACTCATTTATAATAACATGGTTGTTTATAATAATCAACAATCATTTTCCAAATATTTAGCATATAAATCAGGCCTGCGTTCTTTTGTACGCTCAATTGATTGTTCATGTCTCCACGCATCAACCTTTGCATGATCACCTGATAAAAGAATAGCTGGAACTCGTCTATCGTTCCAAACCTCTGGTCTAGAATACTGAGGATACTCTAAAAGGTTGTTTTCAAGAGACTCATCCTCTCCTGATTCTGAGTTTGTAAGTACTCCTGGAACCATACGTGAAATAGCATCAATCATAACAAGTGATGGAAGCTCGCCACCAGTAAGCACATAATCGCCTATTGAATAGTACTCATCTACGATTTCCTCAAGTACTCTTTCATCGATGCCCTCGTAATGACCACAAAGCAAGCAAATATCTTCTTTTAAAGCAAGTGTCTTTGCATCTGGCTGCTTAAAAAGCTTCCCCTGTGGTGTCAAATAAATGCAATGAACCTTGTGACCAGCCTTTTCGCAGACTGCCTGATATGCATCATATATAGGCTGAGCCTGCATAACCATGCCGGCACCACCGCCATATGGATAATCATCCACCTTTTTATGCTTATCAAGTGTGTAATCACGAATATTAATAGCTTCGAATGAAATAGAACCAGCCTTGCTAGCACGGCCAAGGATACTGGTGTTTAACGCATCCTCAATCATTTCTGGAAAAAGGGTTAAAATATAAAACTTCATATTAATCCATCAATCCTTCCATCAAATGAATTTCCATTCTGCGCCCTTCGATATCTACATCCAAGATGCAATCCTTGATAGCTGGGACAAGAACAGTTTTGCCGCTTTCAAGGGTAATCTCATAAACATCATTAGCACCAGTTTCCATTACATCAGAAATAGTGCCAAATCTATTATCCCTATCAGAATCAAGATAAACATCACAACCAATAAGATCAGCGATGAAATACTCATCCTCCTTAAGGTCTACGCGATTGTCCTTTGTGACATAAAGGCCGTGGCCCTTATATTTTTCAATATCATTGATATTATCAATGCCTTTGAACTTAAGGATAACAAGATTCTTCTGTGGACGAGCATTTTCAACCTCAAGGCTGATATAGCCCTCCTTACCTGCATCCAAAAGCAAATTCTTCATATTCTTAAATCTGGAAATATCGTCTGTAAGAGGAAAAACCTTTACCTCACCTCTAATTCCATGAGTCTGTGTAATTGAACCAACCTGATATAAATCTTCCAAACTATTTAACTCCTAATTTTTTCTTTTAGACTATCATATACAAATAGCTCTTTGCAAATGATAGGGCTATCAATTATTTTACTCATTGGCCTTGAGGCTTGCAACCATATCTATCTTTTTAAGATTACGAGACAAAGCAATACTTGTAACAAACATGATTAAAAGTGTACCTATTATTGCAATAAGATAGGCCGATATATCTATGTTTGCAAAGAAATCATAATTGTCACCTATAGCATATTTAAACATACAGTCAGTAAATTCATACCCCAGTGGTAAACCAAGGATTATCCCTACTAAGGTAAGCCATAGATTTTGCTGGGTGTAAATAAGCGCCAGTTTATAAAACTTAAAGCCTAATACCTTAAGCGTTGCAAACTGGTACATCTTCTCGCTAAGTGCAAGGACTCCCATATTGTAAATGATAATAAACCCAAGGATAGCCGAAATTGCGATTAATAAAACTATCATATTGCTTATCATCTCAAGCATAACATTCATCTGCTCTTTCAATGATTCAATTGATGAAATCGTAGATACTCCATCTATATCTGAGTCAGTTAAATCACTAAGATCATCATTCGTATAAATGGTATCGCAAACATAATCCTCGCCCAGACCTTCAAAGGCTACTCTTGTCATAGAAAACTGTTGACTCTGCGGATCTCTGTAGGCGGCTACAATCTTAGTTTCATACCAATCATCCTCCCCCATGATTCTCCATTTAACTGTATCTCCTAATGAAAATTCATTATCTTTTAGAAGTTTTTCTGTTGCAAAAAGTGCCCCAGCTTCATTTACGTCTCCATCCGTGCTTCCTGGTATTCCTTCATTAATATCATAGGTGTTTGTATCATGGTCGGATACTCGTAAATATCCATCTGAATCATTTACCGTAATAGAGGAAGTTACTATATTACCCTCTGAATCCTTGTATTCGATGGCAACTGTCTGACTGGTTGCATCTCCGTATGCATCAAACAATTCATCCAATCTTTCATCTGAAACATTTTCCGAAAGATTAAGCTTGTAATTATATGCTTGTATCTTATCGAACTCCCATACAAGATAGTGCTGAAGTGAATCCTGCATGCCAAATGCCATCACTATTAAAAGTGTAGAACCCATAACACCAACTATAGCCATGATACTTCTAGATTTACTTCTGAGAATATCCCTCAGATTCCATTTTACGGAAAATGGCAATTTAGCGCTTAGCCCTTTACCACCTTCCTTGGCCTTAATTTTAATGTGTGGAACTTCAAGTCTAAGAGTTTGAGCTGCAGATTCATTCAAAATACTCTTTATTGAATAATAAGTAATTATCGTAATTACGATAACAATTAAAGCAGCAACTATATAATTCTTACTTAGAATACATCTGTGAGCGTCCGGCAAATCAAACATAGAGAGCTCCATGTTAAGGAAAGGCTGACCAAGTACAGGACCACCAATTACAATTCCAAGAATTGCAGCAATTAAGCTTACCCAAAAGCCATATGCAATATAATGCATTGTAACTTTTCTATTTCTAAATCCTAAAGCCTTCAATGTTCCAATCTGCACTCGCTGTTTCTTTACAAATCGACTCATAGTTGTAACAACAGAAAGTCCTGCTATGAAAACAAACAATACAGTAAACATTCCAGAGTAGGTATCGCCCTCCTCCGATTCTGCCTTTAAAGTCTCATAAGATGGCCATACATCTCTACCAGTGATTGCACTTATAGAAATATCATCAAGCTCATACAGCTCATTCTTTACTGACTTTAGCTTGTTCTCAAATTCATCAAGCTCACTAGAATTAATATATGGATTTGGAGCTACTCCCGTCACATCAACTATAGCATTTGGATAGATGTAGAAATCATCCATTCCAAAATCTATAGGACACTCATTCATTGACAAATACACCCATCCATAATCAGCCGCGTCCTGGAAAATAACACTAGAATCAGATACCGTATATACGTGATCAGGAGAAGATACAATTCCTCGAACCACCTCTGTAAATTCATAGCCCTCTACATAAAATGTCAGTTCATCTCCAACTTGAATATCTCTGGCCTTAGCGAAATAATATCCAACCCAAACACCATCTTTGTCCGGGCTGTATTCCTCGCCATCTCTTAAATACATGGTTGAAATATTCTTTTCATCATCCTCTGAATCCAGGAAATTCAGCTCAACTTTAATATTCTCAATTTCAGAGTTCTCACTATTCTTTACATCAACCGACCCCTGCATAGAGAGATATCTTTCCACGTCTGCTACATTGTCTAAAACCTTAATTTTATCTAAATCTTCCTCGGAAAAATTTTCACCATACAACCATAAATCCGGCATATTATTCTTTTCATAGAATTCTACTGAAGAATACTTCAATCCATCTGAAAAAGCATTGATACCTGAAAATGCCATAATCGCCAAAAATATCATGGCAAAAATGGTAAAGAACTGTCCCAAGTTTTCCTTTATATCTCTTAATAATTTTTTTCTCAACATTTTACCATTGAACCTCATCTATGTTTGCTGGATTTGCATTCTCTTCTACACTCTTTATTTTGCCATTTTTCACACGTATAACAACGTCGGCGATATCTGCAATAAGTGCATTATGGGTAACGATAATAACTGTATTATTACCTCTTTCCTTTGTAGTTTGCTTTTTCAAAATCTTGAGAATCATTACGCCTGTTTGAGAATCAAGGGCGCCTGTAGGTTCATCGCATAAAAGAAGTGCTGGATTCTTTGCAATAGCACGTGCGATAGAAACACGCTGCTGTTCGCCACCAGATAATTGATTTGGGAATTTGTTCATATGTTCTGATAATCCCACATCCTCAAGTGCTTCAGCCGCATCAAGATGATCTTTTACAATTTCATTAATCAACTCAACATTTTCTTTTACAGTAAGTGAAGGAAGAATATTGTAAAACTGGAAAATAAAGCCTACCGATTTAGCTCTAAAATCGCTGAGCTTATTCTCCGAATATCCGGTAATATTTTCCCCATTTACAATTACTTCTCCTTCAGAAGGAGTATCCATTCCTCCAATGAGATTAAGCAATGTAGATTTTCCTGCTCCTGACGGACCAAGTATTACTACAAATTTTCCTTCCTCAATGTCTAAATCAACATGGTCCAAAGCTCGAAACTCTTTTTCTCCCACGTTATAAACCTTTGATACATTTCTTAAAGATACTTTATTCACCTGTCTCCTCCTTGTCTTATCTAGTCTTTTCAATCTAAATTAAATAATAGCACATATGGTTAGTTATTTCTAACTACAATTTGTGAATTCTATCTTAAATATAAAAAAGCACCTAGCCCTTATGGACTAGATGCCTGTCATTAACAATCTATGATAGCAAGTTCAATTCATCATCCTGATTTAATACTGAACAATGAAGCCTCTTTCAGCAGCTTCAACAGGAATCTGCTGCTTTTGCATATCATCAATGCCTATATACCTATCATTAGCCAGCGACTTAATAAACAAGTATATAGCTTCCTCGGCTCCCTGAACCTCTACAGTGACCGAGCCATCATATTCATTTTTCACGTACCCAGTAAGGTGATACTGGTTGGCTGCATTATTAGCTGTATATCTAAAACCGACTCCCTGCACTCTACCGGTAAATATCATTCTATATCTAACCAACTGATTCACCATCGCTTTCATCCTCTTATTTCTGACCATGTAAATTATAATAATGCTTAACAGCGTTAGAATAATGACAACAAGCGTTATCACTGACATAAAAATAAACATGGTTGCCGTCATCAAACCTGTAGGATGCCCATGGGCATCTGGATTACCATGCAATTCCAATTCAAGCGTAAAATGTAAAACAAGATAATCAAAGAGTAGCTGAAACGGAATGATTATCAGCAGTATAAAAGGATTAAATTCTCTTGTAGTTTTATTTTGACTCATTATTCCCCCTGGACTTCTAACTTAGCTATTTAAATGGGCGCAAAAGTCTCACTATCCGAGTAAATACGTATCATAACGCCCATCAAAATCATCTTCTCTTTTTAAATAAAGTTTTTCCATACATGATATAAATCATATAA